>Ga0302314_10004097_pt1 | contig 26847 bp, 22 predicted proteins | sample III_Palsa_N2_3_FD_200533 | JGI IMG/M metagenome (GOLD analysis project Ga0302314, IMG submission 200533) | Peat permafrost microbial communities from Stordalen Mire near Abisko, Sweden - III_Palsa_N2_3 | ecosystem: Environmental > Terrestrial > Soil > Palsa > Peat permafrost | place: Sweden...
CCATAATTCGCCAACCACACATTGCCGGCAGCGTCGATGGCCACGCCAGATGCGCCGGTTTGGCCGCCGCCGGTGTAGCCGCCGCTGCCGGAGAGCGCCGTGCCGACGGAGCTGAACTCGCTCAGGATCTCCCGATAGTTCCCGACCCAAACATTGCCGCTGGCGTCGATGGCGAGGCCCTCTGGATTGTTAAGGCCGCCGCCGGTATAACCACCGCTACCGGAGAGCGCCGTGCCGGCGGAGTTGAACTCGCTCAGGCTGCTGTTGCTTTCGTTCGCAAGCCAGACATTGCCGCTGGCGTCGATTGCGATACCGGTTGGATAGTCGATGCCGCCGCCGGTGTAACCGCTAGTGCCGGAGAGCGCCGTGCCGGCGGAGTTGAACTCGGCCACGCTGTTGTTGCCGAAGCTCGCAACCCAGACGTTGCCGCTGGAGTCGATGGCGAGGCCAGTTGAGCCATTAAGGCCACCGCCGGTGTAGCCGGCGCTGCCGGAGAGCGCCGTGCCGGCGGAACTGAACTTACTCAGGCCTTCGGAGGCACCGTTCCCAACCCAGACATTGCCGCTGGCGTCGATAGCGATGCCGAATGGTTGGTCGAGGCCGCCGCCGGTGTAGCCGCTGTTGCCGGTCAGCGCCGTGCCGCCGGCGCTGAACTCGCTCAAGCTGTTGTTGCCGCTATTCGCAACCCAGGCATTGCCGCCGGCGTCGATGGCGATGTTTTCGGTGCTTGGTTGGAAACCCTGTTTGTTGCTGAGGCCGCCGCCGCCGAAGTTCAGCGCCAGCGTCCAGTCGCTGGGCGCGGCGCTGAGCGCCGGGCTGAATACCGGGTTGCGGGTGGCGACGTCGTAGACGCCCGCGACCGGCACCTGGCCGGGATTGCGGGCGATCTCCAGCGCCGCCGTCAGGGTATCCGCGGCCAGGCTGCTGCCGCCGGGTACCGTGCAGGCGCTGCCGGTAAATGTGGCCCCCGGCGTGGCGCAGTCGAACAGCGCCACGCATTGCGCCGAGCTGGGCCCAGTGCTGTTGACGCAGGCGGCCAGTGAATTGGCCAGCGCGTTGAGGCGTTCCTCAGCGCCGCAATTCGCCGGCGCAGTGGATGCCGCGCAGGCGGATGCCGAAGGCAGCGGCGGCGAGGCCGAGCCGGTGACGACGCTGGCCAGCCGCGCCGCATTGCCCATGGCGTTGCTCAGGCCGGGATCCTTGCCATGGACATTGCTCACCTCGATCGGCACGCCGCTACTGCAGTCGATGCAGCCGTTGGGGCCGATGAAACCGTTCAAGGCATAGGCCGCCGCCACCGTGGTCACTTCGTCGATGTTGACGGTGCCCGCAAGGCTGCCGCAGGGCCCCAGCGCCGCCATCAATTTCAGCGCGCTGTTGTTGGTGCCGGTGGTGAGGCCGGGATTGCCGCCGCTGGCGACGACATAGGTCGCTGCGTCCGGCGACGGGCAGGTATAGCTGCTCAGGCTCCAGCCGCCGCCGGCATCGGAGGTGGTGCTGCCCAGCACCGCCGCAGCCGCCAGTCCGCTGCCCGCCGCGTACAGCGTCACGGTGCTGCCGCTGACCGGCGACTGGCCGCCGTGCACGCTGCCGCTCAGCGAAGCACCTGACGTCGTGCCGCCATTGGCTCCACTGCTATTGGTATTGCCTGCACCGCTATCGGTTCCGCCGCTGCCGCAGGCCGCCAGCACCAGGCCCGCCACTACCGGCAGCAGTGCTGCCCAGGTGTATTTGCTAGTCATGTCCGCTCTCCCCGTTGAAGTTGCTGCCCTGCCCGTCAAGCTCCCTGGATCGGGAAATCTTCCGCAGCCGCGCCGGGATCGTCCGCTTCAGCCAGGGCCACGCGGCAACCGCGCCGCCCAGCATCCCCAGCACCACGGTCGGGTTCTCCGGCGAATTGACGCATCCGTTGATGTCGGCCCAGACACAGGACGTACCGGCGATCGACCCACCCGCCAGCAACGCAATGAACGACACGATCTTCATGATTGGAACCCCTTGAGCTGTCCTGCCCTGCCACCGAAATCCAGTCGAAACCGACTCTCCTGACTTGTTAGTCGGAATCCGCAGGCAAAAGCCGCCAACCGTGTTCGCGTCATCGCGCAGCGAGTGTCGATGCCGTCACAGCGGCAGCCATCGGGCGTGTGGCGCCTGCGTCGGCTTTATTCCAAACTAGGGCTTGGGGATTCCGGTGAGCGGCGCAAACAACAGCCGTACCGGAAGTATCGGCATTGGGGGGGTGCGCGGATGGCACTGACCGGGGAACAGTGGGAGCGGATCGAAGCCTTGCTGCCCGAGGCGCTGGAGCTTGCGCCTGGCGAGCGGCAACGATTTCTCGACCGCCACTGCCCCAGGGAATTGCGCGCCGAGATCGAAGCCCTGATCACCGCCAGCGAGGCCGGGAACGCAGTACTCGACCGGCCCGTGGCCGTCACGGCAGAAGACGCCGGACAATCCCTGCCCCACGGCGCCGTACTTGGCGCCTGGCGCATCGACACCCTGCTCGGCAGCGGCGGCATGGGCGAGGTCTATGCCGCCGAGCGCGCCGACGGCAGCTACGAGCAACGCGTGGCGATCAAGCTGCTCAAGCGCGGCATCGACACGCAGGCGGTGCTCAGCCGCTTCCTGCGCGAGCGCCGCATCCTGGCCCGGCTATCGCATCCGAACATTGCGCGTCTGCTCGACGCCGGCGCCGCTGCCGATGGCCGCCCCTACCTGGTGATGGAGCGGGTCGATGGCCTACCCATCGACCTGTGGTGTGATCGGCATGAGGTGCCATTGCAGCAGCGACTGGAATTGATCTGCGCCGTGTGCGAAGCAGTCTACGCCGCCCACCGCGAGCAGATCGTGCACCGCGATCTCAAGCCCTCCAACGTATTGGTGAGTGAAACGGGCGAGGTCAAGCTGCTCGACTTCGGCGTCTCCAAGCTGACCGGTGAGGCAGACGACGACAAAACCCAGACCGTACTGGGCAGCGCGCCGCTGACTCCGGACTACGCCGCACCAGAACAGCTGCTGGGGCAGCCGGTGACGCCCGCCACCGACGTCTACGCCCTGGGCCTGCTGCTGTACCGGCTGCTTACCGGCGAACTGCCGCACGCACGGCACAGCCTTGCGGCGGCCGTGACCGCGGCCGGCAAGGACGATCGCATTACCCGCCCCAGCCTGATCCTGCGCAAGCGCACGGGCACCGATCCCAAAGGCCGGGCGCAGGCGCGCGCACTGGATGGCGACCTCGATCAGATTGTCCTCAAGGCCCTCCAACACGATCCGGCACGCCGTTACGCCAGCGCCGCGGAACTGGCCGACGATCTGCGCCGCCATCTCGACGGCCGCCCGGTGCTGGCGCGGCCGGACTCGCGCTGGTACGTGGCGTGTAAATTCATTGTCCGCAACCGGGTGCCGGTGTCGGCGGCAGTGGTAGTGGTGCTCGCCGTTGCCGTGGGCGTGGGCGGCCTCGCCTGGCAGGCGCGCGCCGCGCGCAACCAGGCGCGGCTGGCCGAGCGGGTGAAGAATTTTGTGATCTCCGTATTCCAGGCGCAGGATCCGCTTGCGCGCCCGTCCAAGGGCACCCCAGCGCCACAGCAAATGATCGCCGATGCGATCAGCCGCGCCGACGAGGAATTGCGGGGAGAGCCCGATCTGCATGCCGAGCTGCTGGGTGATCTCGGTGAAATTCAACTCGGTCTGGGCGACGCGGTCGGCGGAGAGGCCACACTGCGGCGGGCCGCGGCCGAAAACCAGCAGCGCTTCGGGCCGGACAGCAGGCAACTGGCACTATGCCTGAGCAAGCTGTCGCGCGCGCTGATCGAGAGCGGCCGGCCGAAGGAGGCGAGCCGCACGGCCGGGCAGGCTCTGAGCATCCTGCAAAAGCTTGGCCAGGCCGATACGCTGGAAGGCGCCCGGGCCAAGCTGGCCTTGGCCAATGCAACGTCCTTCGACCACGGCCTGCCGCGGCAAAGCCTCGATCTGTACACGGACGCCAGGCGCATCTTCGAGGCGCGGCTGGGTCCCGACGATCCTGAAACACTGTCGGTACTGGATAGGCTCGGCGCGGCCTACGAGTCGGAGTGGCGCGACACGGAAGCCGATGCCTTGTTGCGCGAGCAGCTCCGCCGCCTGGAACGGGTCTTCGGCCCGGATTCGATTCGGCTCGTCGGTTCCCTGGGCAACCTGGCCCTCGTCGACGCGCGCAATGGCAGGCCGGAAGAGGCCGAAAAATTGTTTCGGCGCGCCATCGAACTGGATCGTGCGACACTCGGGCCCAGGCATCACAGGCTTTTTGTACAACTGTCGCACCTGGGCACCGTTTACACCGACTTGGGGCGCTTCGAAGAAGCACAACAGACCTTGCGCGAGGCCCTTTCCGCCATGCCCGAAGGTAACGATTCCGATCGCGCCGGACTGATCAAAGGCCTGGGGCGCTTGCACCTCGACATGGGTCAGGCGGACCAGGCCGAAGCCGAGCTGCGGCAGGCCTACGATGCGCAGCGCAAGCGCCTTGGCGACGATGACGGCGCTACCTGGGTGACCGGCAGCGATTGGGCGCGGGCTTTGCGGGCGCAGGGAAAATTGAAGGAAGCGGAAACGTTCCAGCGCCAGGCTCTGGAAAATTTGAGCCGGATCATGGGGCCGGACGACTATAACAACTGCCCGATCCTCGACGCCCTGGCGGACGTCCTGGAACAGGAGGACGGCGATGGGCTGGAGGTCACTGCATTGCGCCGCAGATCCCTGGCACTGACCGAAACGAAGTACCCCAGGACCAGTGTGCAATGGGCCCAGCGCGCCGCCGACCTGGCGCGTGCGCTGGCCGCCGCTGATACCCCCGCCTCCAGGCAGGAAGCCCTCGCCCTGCTCGACCAGGCGATCAGCGACCGCGCCGGATTCTCTCTTCTCGACCGGCTGGGTCAGGCCCTGCTGCTGCGCGGACAGCTCGAGGCCGAGGCGGGCCGCGACGACGCCGCCAGTGCCGATCTGAAGGATGCCCAGGCACAACTGCGGCGCCAGTCGATTGCGGACGACAAGGCAGTCGGTCAAGCCTCAGCCCTGTTGCAAAAGCTGGGTGCGGGATAAGGGGGCGTCGATATGCAGGGAACAACCAAGCCTGGGCATGGCGCAATTGAGGCTCGCGGATGGCACTGACCGGGGAACAGTGGGAGCGGATCGAAGCCTTGCTGCCCGAGGCGCTTGAGCTTGCGCCTGGCGAGCGGCCGCGCTTTCTCGATCGGCACTGCCCCAGGGAATTGCGCGCCGAGATCGAAGCCCTGATCAGCGCCGGCGAAGCCGGGAACGCAGTGCTCGACCGGCCCATAGGCATCAGCTCAGCCGAAGACCCCGGGCAATCCCTGGCCCACGGCGCAGTACTCGGCACCTGGCGTATCGACACCTTGCTCGGCTCCGGCGGCATGGGCGAGGTCTATGCGGCCGAGCGGGCCGACGGCAGCTACGAGCAGCGCGTGGCGCTCAAGCTGTTGAAGCGCGGCATCGATACGCAAGCCGTGCTCAGCCGCTTCCTGCGCGAACGCCGCATCCTGGCCCGGCTGTCGCATCCCAACATCGCCCGTCTGCTCGACGCCGGCGCCGCCGCCGATGGCCGCCCTTATCTGGTAATGGAGCGGGTCGATGGCCTGCCCATCGATCAGTGGTGCGAGCAGCAGGCCCTTTCGCTACAGCAAAGACTGGAACTGATCTGCGCCGTCTGCGAAGCGGTCTACGCCGCCCACCGCGAGCAGATCGTGCACCGCGACCTCAAGCCCTCCAACGTATTGGTGAGTGAAACGGGCGAGGTCAAGCTGCTCGACTTCGGCGTCTCCAAGCTGACCGGTGAGGCAGACGACGACAAAACCCAGACCGTACTGGGCAGCGCGCCGCTGACTCCGGACTACGCCGCACCAGAACAGCTGCTGGGGCAGCCGGTGACGCCCGCCACCGACGTCTACGCCCTGGGCCTGCTGCTGTACCGGCTGCTCACCGGCGAGCTGCCGCATTCACGCTCCAGCCTGGTGGCGGCCGTGACCGCGGCCGGCAAGGAAGATCGCATTGCCCGCCCCAGCGTAGTATTGCGACGAAAGAAGTCGGGAACCGATCCCAAGGTACACCGGTCACGGGCTCGCGAGTTGGACGGCGACCTCGACCAGATCGTGCTCAAGGCCCTGCAACGCGATCCGGCGCGGCGCTACGCCAGCGCCGCGGAACTGGCCGACGACCTGCGCCGCCATCTCGACGGCCGGCCGGTGCTGGCAAGGCCGGACTCGCGCTGGTACGTAGCGCGCAAATTTATCGTCCGCAACTGGGTGCCGGTGTCGGCCGCCGCGGCCGTGGTCGCTGCGCTCCTCGTCGGCATCACCGTCGCACTGTGGCAGGCGCATGTCGCGGACCGGCGCGCGGCCGAGCTGCGCACGGTGGTCGATTTCCAGAGCGCCATGCTCAAACGCGTCGACGTCTACAAACTGGGCACCGCCTGGATCGACCATATGCGCGCGAAAATCGCCGGCAAACTGGACCAGGATCATCCACTGCCGCCGGATCAGGCCCAGGCGGCGCTGGCCACCTTCGACCAGTTGCGGGTCTGGTCGCAACCCTCGGAGCTCGCCCGCCAGAACCTGGGCGACTACCTGCTGGCCCCGGCGCGCGAGGAAATCGGCAAACGCTTCGCCGCCGATCCGGTGACGGCAGGCCGGCTCCACTACAGCCTGGGCCAGGCTTACGACGATCTCGGCGACTACACCGACGCAAGCGGAGAATTCCGCAGCGCCATTGCCGCGCAGACCGCGGCGCTCGGGGCGGATCACCCCGATACCCTGAGTTCGCAATTGCGGCTGGCCGTGGTGGAGCAGCAACTGGGCGATTACCCGGTGGCGGAAGCGACCGCAAACGCCGTGATCGATGCGCGTAAACGCGTGCTTGGCGCCCGGCACGGCGATACGCTGCTAGCGCGCGGTGTACTGGCCAAAATCATGATGATGCGCGGCGACTATGCCGCCGCCCGAAAAATCTGCGATCAGATCGTGCCTGAAATTCGCCGGATTTTTGGTGCCGATGCCCAGGAGACCCTGCTGGTCGAAAGCGATCTCGCGGGTATCATGCAGAAGCAGGGCCAGAACGACCGGGCGGAAGCCCTGCAGACCCAGGTGCTCGAGGCGCGGCGCCGTGTGCTGGGCAACGAGGATGTGGATACCCTGGTGGCGATCAGCAACCTGGCCAATACGCTTGACGACGAAAACAAGTACGCGGCAAGCCGGGATCTCGACATCGAAGCCCTGAACATCGCCCGACGGACTCTGGGAGAAGATCACCCGCGTACTTTGATCGTCAAGGGAAGTCTCGCCAATGTGCTTGCCGACATGGGCAACTTCAAGGAGGCAAGCCGGATCGAGGGGCAAGTGCTCGAAGCGCAGACTCGCGAGTTGGGCCCGGACAATCCGGAGACCATCCGCACCATGAACAACCATGCCGATACCCTGCTGGCGATCGGCGACTACAACAACGCGCGCCGCATGGCGGAACATGTGCTGGCGGTTCGTCAGCGCACACTGGGCGACGACAACTCAAAAACGCTCAACGCCATGTTTAACCTGGGGCAGACCCTGGTCAAACTCGATGAATTCGAAAGGGCGCGCCAATTGCTGCAGACCGCCTACGACGGACAATCGCGGCTGCTTGGGCCGGAGCATGCACTGACGCTCGCGGCCAAAGTCGAACTGGCGCGTGCGCTGCTCGGCCTCGGCCGTACGGCGCAGGCCCTCCAGCTCGCCGAGCAGGCGTTGGAAGTCAATCGGCGTTTGTACGGCGCGGATGATCCGACGACGGTAGATGCCATCGACGCTCTGTCCTCGATTTTCGCTGCGCAAGGCGACTACGCGAAAGCCGCGGAATTCGCTCGCGACGCCCTCGGCATCGAGCAACGCACTCTGCAAGCGGACAATCCGGACCTCGCCGAAACCCGGCGCAACCTGGAGGACTACTCGAAACACTTGCAGCCGCGGTGAGTCCAGGCGGGAGCAGAGGAATGGCAAGAGACGCAATATCGACCAGCGGCTTGCATTGATCGATAGTGCGCCCCTCGCCCAAGTCCATGCTCCCGCTTCGATCCGGGATCAATGCGGCATGGATCTAGCGCATCACTGCGACCGGATGTAATACGGGATCTGCACCCACAGCTGGTTGGATGCGGCGGTGAACTGATCCCAGCTCACCGTCGGTGTCGACGGCGCATTTTTGGTCCAGACCTGAAGCGGCGTATCCGCCTTTTTGCTGCCGCCCCTGATATCGATGACCAGGTTGCTGTCCATCACGCTCTGGATCCAATAGTAGGTAATCGCGAAACTGACACCAGGTGGCGGCACAGGCGGCGGTGTCGCTGTCACCGGGACTATAGTCCAAAGCTGGTTCTTCGCGGACTCGATCTGCGCCGGCGTGGAAACCGGCTTCATCGGATAGATCTGAAGCGAAGTGCCGGCCCCTCCATTTCCAGTAATGTCGATGACCGAATTGCCGGGAGACAACATGCTCTGAATAAAAAAAGAGTTTTGAATCGGACCGGGAACCAGCTTCCAAAGCTGGTTCAAGCCTGAATTGAGCTGCTGCTGGCTCGGAGGGTTCGCGCTGTACGGGTTGTAGTTCATCGGGTAAGCGTCCAGCGGCGTACCCGTCACGGTGCCGTTTGCGGAAGTCTGAACCGGCTTGCCACCCTGAACGTCAATCACATATCCATTTAAATAGCTCTGAAAAAAGTTCATGTCGATATCCTCATATGGAATGATTTGACTTCGATCAGTCAAACCGGAGCCGGAATCCCGGGTCTCCATACGGATAGTCGGAAGCAGGGCCGGAAACCCGCCGCCGCCAGGCACCGAAATGCGCAAGCAATGTGAGCGGAGTCACATTGGCACTCCCGTGCTGGAAAGCGTCGTTCGGCGCCGCTGTTTGCCGGGGCGAAAAACGCCGCTTTCGAACGGCCGCTTGCCGGGGACGGTCATCGCGCGCCGCCCTTGCATCTCCTCAAGCGGACGCCTCTATGCCATAGTGCCGCATCTCCGGGGCGAACCCGGTCTCAAGGCTCCAAGTGCAGTGCCCGGTTACACCGGGTACGGAAATAACGGGGGATTCATGTCGTTTATTCATCGTCGCGGCGGGCTTGCCGTCAACCGCCTTGCGCGGCATCTTTGCATCGCCATCGGCTTCTGCGCCCTCGCCGCACAGGCCCAGTTCCTGGATGCGCCGACGCAGCAGAAAATCCGCGCCGCCACCTTCGAGGTGGTGATGCTCAAGCCGGTCGACGATCCCCTCTCCTACGAAAAGCCCCTGCCGATGGAACTGCTGCCGTTCCAGTTCCGCAACGACAAGTACTTCTCGGTCGGCACCGCGTTCGCCATGGGCAACCACCGCTTCGCCACCGCCGCCCACGTCTTCGGCCTGGGCATCGGCAGCCAGTGGGGCACGCCGGCCCTGCGCGACGGCAACGGCAAGGTCTACCAGATCGACAAGGTTCTCAAATATTCCACCGCCCAGGATTTCGCCGTGTTCTCGGTGGCGGACGAGCCGCAGGTGCAGCCGCTCGACATCGGCCCCCATCCGACCCTGAACGATCCGGTCTACGCCGTCGGCAACGCCCTCGGCGAGGGCGTGGTGATCCGCGACGGCCTCTACACCTCGGACACGCCGGAAGAGCGCGACGGCAAGTGGAAGTGGCTGCGCTTCTCGGCCGCCGCCTCCCCCGGCAACAGCGGCGGCCCGCTGCTGGACAAGGACGGCAAGGTGATCGGCGTGGTGCTGCGCAAATCGCCCAGCGAAAACCTCAACTACGCCCTGGCCATCGATGAAATCGTCAACGCCAGGGACAACACCGCCCTGCTCGATACGCGCGAGACCTATCAGCTCGACGTGTTCGACTACAAGCAGACCGAAACCCTCAACAAGGAATTCGCGCTGCCCAAAAACTACGCCGATTTCAGCAAGGCCTATACCGGCATCTGGTACGCCTTCGAAGACCAGATCCTGCGCGACCTGCTGAAAAACAATGGCGACGGCATTTTTCCCCACGGCGACGGCGCCACCGAACTGCTCCACACCATCCAGATCGGCGATGCGCCCGGCCTGGTGATGAAGGCCGAGGACGGCACCTGGAGCGTGCGGCGCTCGGCCGAGTCCGGCCGCTCCGACCTGGGCCACAACGGCTACGTCACCACCGGCCGGCTCAGCAGTTCCGTCGCCATGCGCCTGCGCCGGCCGGACGATCTGCCGGCGGAGCAGTTCTACGCCGACTCGCGCCTGTTCATCGACACCCTGCTCAAGGGCACGCCCCTGCACCGCGCCATCGGCAGCGAAAACATCAAAATCACCTCGCTCGGCAAGGCCCAGGAGGATTCCATATTCGTCGATGCCTGGCAGCGCAAATGGCAATTGCGCGAATGGCCGATGGCGTTCCAGGACATCGTGGTGGTGACGCTGGCCCTGCCGGTGCCCGAAGGCTACATCGTCCTGTTGCGCCCCAGCCGCACCAGCCAGGTCCACGAAATGGTCAACGACCTCGAGGCCATCGCCAATTTCGCCGCTGTCTCCTACGGCGGCACCCTGGCGCAGTGGCAGGACTACCGCAAACAGATCGCCCTGCTGCCCGCGGCGCTGAACGACATCGACATCCGCTTCGACTACGGCAAAAGCCTGCGCTACACCTCGCCGCGCGTCTCGTTTTCCTACACTGCCGCCTTGCAGAAAATCACCGCGAGCAGCGAGCTCTATCTCGATTTCTCCTACTTCAACGACCACGGCCGCACCGTCTGGGACGTGGCGCGCATTAAGGCCAGGGAGGACGCCCACAACGAATCCTTCATCTCCATCGCCCGCAACATCGAGCCGGCCGAATCCATGGACGGCGACTCCAAGAGCCGCTGGTCCAAGCTCTCGCGCCGCCAGCACCCCTATGACGCCGTCATCACCAACGACGGCGACATCACCACCATCCACGGCGTGCGCGACCCCGAGTCCAAGGCCGCCGCCGGCGATGCCGCCGTGCTCTACACCGTCATGGTGCAGAACGACGGCGCCGCCACCCAGGACGCGATGAAGGGCAAGCTCGACCAGGCCATGCACGAGCTCAGCGCCAAGGACGATCTCGCCCCCAAGGCCCCCACCGCCGATGCGCAGGATTGAAAACAAAACGTAGCCCTCAATAACGCAGGCTGGGGCGAATAACCTGTAGCCTGGGGTGAGCCTGCGAACCCCAGCATGCGCAACTCCTGAAAACACGCCTCGACATCCGCCGCAACACCCCGCCCCAAAAATCAGACACCCACCCATGCCACGCCCCCTCGCCCGATCCGCCATCCGCCTCACTGCCCTGCTCGGACTGTGGGCCATGGCCTCCTGCGCCTGGGCCGCCGAAAGCACCGTCACCGAAACCATCGTCATGGTCCGTCACGGCGAGAAGCCGGCCCTCGGACTGGGCCAACTCGATTGCCAGGGCCTCAACCGCGCCCTCGCCCTGCCCGCCGTCATCGCCAGGCAGTTCGGCAAGCCGGACGCGATCTTCGCCCCCGACCCCGCGCAAACCAAGGACGACCACGGCCAGCCCTACGACTACGTGCGGCCGCTGGCGACCATCGAACCCACCGCCATCGCCTACGGCATGCCGATCGACGCCAGCATCGGCGTCGCCGATCTCGACGCCCTGAAACAAAAGCTCACCGCCCCAGGCTACCGCGGCGCCCTGCTCCTGGTCGCCTGGGAACACAGCGACATCGTCAAACTGGCCCGCGCCCTGATCGGCGATCACGGCGGCGAACCGGCCACCGTGCCGGAGTGGAAGGGACACGATTTCGACAGCATCTACATCGTCAAAATCAGCCACAGCGGTGCCAAAGTCACGGCCACTTTCGAACAGGGCCACGAAGGCCTCGACGGACAGGCAACAAACTGCCCCGGCCTGTAGATCGAAGAGGCTGACTCCGGACCAATCCGGAGCCAGCCTCCAATGGCACTTCCTTAGAAGCCATACTGATCAAACTCCCCTCTCCCGCCTGCGGGAGAGGGGTTGGGGGAGAGGGGCTTTCGCACGCCCGAACAACTACTTCGCCTCGGCCACCCATTTCAGCGTCGCCAGCCACAGATCGTGACCGCGATGCATCAGCGTCTCGTCGCTCTGGCGCAAACCCGCCGCATCCTTGCCGACTCCCGCCTCGTCCATCACGACAAGGCACATGGCGCCCTTCGGCTCCAGATACCAGGAGTGATAGAAGCTCGGCTGCGTACCCGGCGCGTAGCCGTACCAACCCAGCCGCCGGTTCGGTTCAAGCTCATGCACCCTGCTTTCGATGGACAGGCCAAACGTGGTCCAGCGGAATACCGTGCCATCCTGAAGCAGCGCATCGCCATTCTGGATCTGCACATCCTTCGCATTGGGATACCAGGTCGGCCACTTGCTGGCGTCGACGATATGACTCCAGACGCGTTCGCAGGAGGCGTTGATCAGCAACTCGTTGTGGGCGAACAGATCGGCCTTGGCCGGTTCAAATCCCGCCGGCCAATGAATCTCCGGCGAGCGGTGGGCAAGATCATCTTTCATCGACATGGTTTTATATCCCTCAGTGCGGGAAGAGGAGTGGGAGTCGGCCAGCGCGCCCGCGCTGACCAGTCCGAGAACCAGCAGGGAAGCCGCGGCAACGCGGCCGGTATTGAGCAGAGTGGTGGTGCGGTTCATGCGCGCTCCCTCTGGATCAGCGTGGCGATGGCCTGGTCGATGCCGATGGCGCCCTTGCGGGCGTTCGCGCCCCGATCCGCAAAGTCGATCCAGCCGGCGCTGAATCCATCGATCATCTGCATGCGCGGCTCCGGATTCTTCATGCCCTGGCCGCGGAAGATCGATTCCCAGCGTTCGCGCGGCACCGCTTCCGTCCGCACCGCCTGCCCCAGCGCTTTGGCGAATGCTTCCGCCAGGGCATTCGGCGAGACGCGCCGCGGGCCTTCCAGCTCCACCACGCGCTGTCCCTGCCACTGTTCCAGCAGCAAGGCGGCGGCGGTGCGGCCAACGTCGTCGGTGGCGATCATCGGCACCGCGCGATCCAGCGGCTGAAGATAGCTCGGGATCACCCCGTCCCTGGCCGCGGCGATATCCCAGGCCGCGTTCTCCATGAACCACGCCGCGCGCAGGAAAGCGACCGGCAGCGGCAGGCTCTTCAGGGCGTTCTCCATCAGACCGAGCGCGTTCAACAGGTTCGGCTGCGGCGCATCGGCGCCGATGGTCGACAGCGCCACCACCTTCGCCGGCTTGGCCCGCGCCAGCGCCTCGCGCAGCACCTCGATAAACGCCCTGGCTTCGCGGAAGCCGGGCGCCGGGTCGAACACCGGCGGCAACATGGCGAAGACGCCCTGCGTGCCCTCGAAGGCCGCGGCCAGCGCCGCCGCGTCCGAAAGGTCCGCGACCGCAACCTCGCAGCCCAGCGCTGCCCAGGCGGCGCCTTTGGCGCGATCCCTGACCACCGCGCGCACCGCTTGATCGGCCGATAACAGGCTGCGCGCCACCGCCGCCCCCACTTGTCCGGTGATGCCGGTCACTGCGTACATATTCCTGACTCCTTTGAATGATTCGCCAGCCGGCGAATTGGACGGCAATATCCCACCGTGCTATTCATGCTTCAATAGCTTTTATGTGAATGCAGTCCTGACTAAAAATCAGCAATCATCCGGGAATGGAAAATGGCCTTCGACGGCAAGCTGCTATCCGGAGTCACCGTACTGATCGCCGTGGTCGAGGCGGGCACCATCGCCAGGGCCGCCGAAGCGCTCGGCCTGTCGCCCTCGGGCGTCAGCCGCGCCCTGTCGCGCCTGGAGCAACGCGTCGGCGCGCGGCTGCTGGCGCGCACCACGCGCTCGCTGTCGCTGACCGATGAGGGGCGGCGTTTCTACGAGCAGGTCGGGCCGCATCTCGCCGGCATCGAGGAAGCCGCCATCGAGGCCTCCGGCTCCACCAACAAGGTGCGCGGCCGCCTGCGCGTCAACATCGATCCATTCTTCTCCAGGATCGCGCTGTCAGGGCATCTCGCGGCCTTCCTGGCGCGCTACCCGGATGTCACGCTCGAACTGATCATGCGCGATTCGGTCGGCGACCTCGTCGCCGACGGCTTCGACCTCGCCCTGCGCTTCGGCGAGCCGCCGGTTGGATCGTTCGTCGCGCGCAAACTGATCGAGACGCGCGTACTCACCGTCGCCTCCCCCGCCTACATCAAGGCCCACGGACGGCCGCGCCATCCGAAGGACATCGAGCAACGCGATTGCATCGACTTCTACGACGCAACCAACGCCAGGCCCTACGACTGGGAAGTGAAACGCAGGAAAGAAGTGCTGCCGCTAAAGGTCAAGGGACGCCTGTTGGTATCGGACTCCGGAACTCTGATCGGCGCCTGCGAGGCCGGCGCCGGCATCGCCCAGATACTCGAATTCGGATGCAGGCCCCAACTGGATAGCGGCCGGCTGGTCGAGCTGTTTCCGGACTGGTCCGACGAGCGCTTCCCGCTCTACGCCATCTATCCCTCGCGGCTGCACCGCGCCGCCAAAGTGCGGGCGTTCATCGAGTTCTGCCTTGAAATCATGACCGTGCCGCAGCGTGGAGTCCGCAGCAGGGCGCAGTAACCCGGCACACCGCGGGAAAGCAACCGCAACTGCCGGCCGCCGACATGATTCATGTCATTTCCAAATGACAGAAATATCGAAAAACGGATTCCGGGAAGGGAAGGCGGCGGGTACAGTCGACCCCCAGTGAAAACCCTTTCCATTCCCCGGACATCAGCAACATGAATGATTGCCTGCGACTCGCCCTGTTCGTTCTGCTTGGCGCGACATCCCTTGCGCATGCCGACATGCCGCCGCCCCCGGCGTACATCACGGCCGCAATCGCCGACCAGGCAAGGCCCGCCACCGATACGGCCAGCGACCAGGATCGCAAACCGGCCGAACTGCTGGCCTTCACCGGCATCAAGCCAGGCGACAAGGTTGCCGACTTCATTCCCGGCGGCGGCTACATCACGCGGCTCTTCAGCAAGGTCGTCGGAACCAGCGGCCATGTCTACGCCATCGTCCCGGAAAGCATCCCCAAGGCCAAGCCGGCTGCGCTCGACGGCATCAAGGCACTGGCGGCGGACCCTGCCTATGGCAACATCAGCGTGGCCGTCCGGCCGTACCAGGATATCGGCGTGGGCGAGCCGCTCGACCTGGTCTGGACCTCGCAGAACTACCACGACATCTACGGCGCGGTCAGCGTTTTCGCGGTGAGCGGCACTACCGGCCGCGACGAGACGGCGAAGCTCGACGCGGCAGTGTTCAAGGCCCTCAAGCCCGGCGGCGTGTACATCGTCACCGACCACGTAGCCAAGGCCGGCTCCAACGAAAAGGACGCCAACACCCTGCACCGCATCGACCCGGCGGTGGTGATCGCGCAAGCCAAGGCAGCCGGCTTCGTCCTGGAAGCGCAGAGCGCCCTGCTCGCCAATCCGCAGGATGGCCACGACAAGATCGTGTTCGCGCCGGAGATCAAGGGCCACACCGACAAATTCATCCTCAAGTTCCGCAAGCCCTGACGCCATCCATAGCCCGACCATCAAGGACGCCCAATGCGCTTTTTCCTCGGACTTCTGCTTTCCGCACTTGCCGCCAATAGCATCGCCGGCGACATGACACCATCGCTTGCCGGCACCTGGACCCTCAAAACCGCCTACGACCTGCACAAGGACGGCAGCAAGACCTACGGTTTCGGTACGCAGCCGCGCGGCACCCTGATGATCGACGCCCAGGGCCGCTACTCCCTGCAGATCTACCGCAGCGACGAACCAACCGCCGTCACCGACGACAAGGGTGTACGCAAGGACTTCAAGCCCGGCGAGATCGCCAGCACGCACTACGGCCGCGTCAGCCTCGATGCCGCCGCGCACACGGTGAGCTTCAGTATCGACCTGGCCTATATCCAGCGCTGGAACGGCACCACCCAGGTGCGGCCGTATACCTTGTCCGGCGACGAGCTGAGCTACCAGGTGCCCGCCCAGCCCGGCAGCGACAGCGTCGCCGTATCGGTGTGGCAACGTGTCAAAAGCTAGGCAGCCCCGCTAGAGCATTCTTGATTCAGTTGTACAGCTTCCCCTCCCCCGCTCGCGGGAGAGGGTGGCCCGAAGGGCCGGGAGAGGGGCTGTTAAGCCGGAAAAAGCGCAAGCTCACTTTGAAATGAGCGCCGGATGCACCCAGTGAATCGGCGCTTCCTGCACCACCGTGTAGCCCGGACAGGCGTATCTCTCGATGTCGTGGGCGCTCAGCGGAAACGAGCCGCAGTTGGAGAAGCGCCGCAAAGGCGAATGGTAGATGCCGCACTGATATTTTTCATCGGCGGTTTTCTCCAGGAATACGCAGCGCTTGTCCAGGCAGCAGTTGCCGCACTGGGTGCACTCGCCGCGAATTTCCGCGGGAATGTCGGTCTGCCGCCCCGCGACATCCTGAAGGTAGTGAAGCACCGGCCCCTCGCTCAGCGCCTGTATGTGAATCAGCATCTTCTTGAGGGTGCGCCAATATTGCACAACGTACTTGGAGCGCTGGTAAGCCACGCTGGCAAGCAAAGGCAATAGGGGCAGAAGCAGGTACAGGCAGCCGATAAAGGCCCACGCCAGTGCGTGAGCAAGATATTTCCTGAGAGTGGCCGTTTCGGGCAATGCCGCGCCCTTGAGTGAAGCAATGGTATCAGGCTGCATTATTTGTTCGCTGAAGGTTCTTTGGGGGGCGGTGGATTCTGATTGGTTGATGCGCCCGGCATCTTCGGCTTGTGCTGGCGCAGGCGATCAGAGCGCCCCTGCCATAGTATGGTTGCGCTGCATTAACGTTCCGTGACCATTCGTCCATTGATGTCCTGCGGCACCACGCCGGCCGGCGTGATGCCGCAAGCCCCGCTCACTTCGTCGCCGTCCCCGCCCCCAAGTCCCGCGACGCCAGGGGGCGCACCTCGCCGACCAGCGCCAGCAGCACATGGCCCGGCTCCTCGATCATCGGCAGATGCGCCGAGTTCTCGAACCAGACAGTCTTCTTCGCCGGCGCCTGCAGCCGCTTCATCCAGGCATCGGCGATCGGCCAGGGGCAGGTATAGTCATGCCGCCCGAGGAACAGGAACACCGGCACGTCGAGCCGGTGCAGATCCTCGAAGCTGATGTCGGCAAGCTTCGGCCAGATGGTGCTGATGGTGAAGGCGCTGCCATCGTCCCAGGCTTTGCGGTCGGCCGCGCTGTATTCGGGCGAGAGCCGCGGCGCGTGGAAGTAGAAGTCCGCATCCTGGCGGCCCGCGGCAAGCGCGCCGTAATGGACCGACCATTTCCGCTCGGTGCTCATCTTGTCGACATCGAGCGGGCCGAAGCCGGGATAGGGCTGCAAAGCCTCCAGCTCGCTCACCGCCTGCGCATTGCCGTCCTTGCGCGCCTGATCCAGCGTCCAGGCCAGGCCGACACGCTCGTTGCCGCGGAAATCGATCAGCTGGCCCATGCCGATATAGGCATAGAGCAGGTCGGGGCGCTTCGCCGCCACCGCCAGCCCCACCGCCGATCCCCAGCTATGCCCCATCAGGAACACCTTGCGCTTGCCGTACTTGGCGCGCAGCAACTCGATCAGCTCGATGGTGTCGTCGCGGTAGCGCTCCAGGTTCAACGTCGGCGCGATCGACTGGGTGTCGTTCAGCAGATAGGAACGGCCTGCGCCGCGCTGATCCCATTGCACCACGGTAAAGAAATCCTCCCACGGCCGCTGAAACGCCCAGGCCACCGGCATCTCCACCGCGCCCGGACCGCCATGCACGAACAGCAGGATCGGGTTGCCTCGATCGGCGCTCCGCACATTCACCACCTGCCGCGCCCCGCCCAGCGTTGCCTCGAAGGTCTCCTGGACACCGTTGGGCGTGACAATGCGATCGATGTCCGCGACCACGGCGCGGCCGGGCGTGTAGACATCGTCGCCCGCGGGCGCCTGCGCCGAGGCAGCGGCCGTGAGCATCAGCAACGGGAGCAAAAACGCAATTCGGATCATGGAGTGCGCAGTTCCTTTGAGCAAAAAGCAGGGATGATACTTCGGACGGCTCGCCTCGCAGGGACAGCAGGCTTGCCGTATCGATTCCTCATGCTTGGATGCTGGCGCAGAGGAATTTGGATGTATCTTTTTCACGCCCACGCAGACGGCAGCTTCGTGAGAGCGCGGCCTTCAGCCTTTACCCACCGTTGCTAACGCGGAGCTAGCAGGAACGCCCGGCATTTCGGGCATTTCCGATTGAGCGCCGAGTTATGGACTCAATGCGAACCAACGATTGGCTCACTCCTCAAAGTAGCTCTCCCCTCACGGAAAGAAAAAATCATAGCTCTTGCTAAATCCTTTAAGCGTAGGCTCCACGTTTGCAGCGAGTTGCAAAGCCTGCAGTGAATCGGCGCCATATATCTCGTGAGCTTTCATACCGGGCAGGCCATCGAACTCAACGGTGCAACAAGCTGCCTCTTCATCGAAGTTGATCTTGGAATTTGTGCCTTTCGCTTTGTACGGCGCGAAGATCCGGATCACGAGGGGTAAGCGCGCGCTTTCTCCTTTTACGGAAAAAACAAGATGTCTCTCTGCTATGCACTGGTTCATGAGGCTTTTTCCTCAAAGATCATGTAGGGCGGATCGTGATCCGCCTTCCGCGCAAGCTACCAGGTAAACAGCGGGTCTAGACCCGCTCCACGCGAATTGATACTGCGCTGATCGGCAACATTACACCGGATCAATTCCGGGCAACGCGAATGCGCCGCCTATGCTCGACCTGCATCCCCCTAAGCCCGATACTCCGGCTGCCCCACATGCAGCGCATTCGCGGCATGCCGCACCCCCAGCAAGCCCATGGCAACCCCGATCACGCACATCGCCGCTACATAGTGCGCCGGGCCGAGCGGATTGGCCTTGGTCAGCAGCGACACCACCGGCGGCGTGAACCCGCCGAAAATCGCATAGGCGACGTTGTAGGAGAACGACAGGCCCGAGAAGCGCACCGCGGGCGGGAAGCTGCGCACCAGGATCAGCGGAATCACCCCGACGATCGCCACGAACAATCCCGTCAGCGCATACAGCGGCAGCAGCCATTCGGGGTTGTGGGCCACGCCCAGATACAGCGCATAAGTGCTCAGCAGCAGCATGGCGCTGCCGATGCTCAGCACCACGCCCGGTCCGAAGCGATCGGCCAGGGCGCCGCCGGCAACGCAGCCGATGGTCAGCAACAGGGTCGCGATGCTGTTGGCGGACAGGGTCTGCGCCGCGCTGATGCCGTACAGCTTCTGCAGCAGCGTCGGCGTCATCAGGATCACCACCACGATCGCCGCGGTCAGCACCCAGGTCAGCAGGATGGCGCGCAGCACCGCCACGGGATGCTGGCTCAGCACCAGCTTCAGCGGCAGCTCCTGCGCCAGCGCCTTGCGCCGCCGCATCTCCTCGAACACCGGCGTCTCGTCCAACCAGCGCCGCAGGTAGACCGCCCCCAGCCCGAACACGCCGCCGAGCAGGAACGGCAGCCGCCAGGCAAAGGCCAGCACCTGCTCCGGCGCGTAGTGGCGCGACAAGCCCGCGGCCACCAGCGAGCCGAGCAGGATGCCGGTGGTGAGCCCGGCGGTCAGCGTGCCGCAGGCCAGGCCGTTGCGGTTCGCCGGCGCATGTTCCGCCACGAACACCCAGGCGCCCGGCACCTCGCCGCCGACGGCCGCGCCTTGCAGCACGCGCAGCAGCAGCAGAGCCAGCGGCGCCCACAGCCCAACCACCGCATAAGTCGGCAACAGGCCGATCGCCAGGGTCGGCAGCGCCATCAGGAACACGCTCAGCAGGAACATGCGCTTCCTGCCGAAGCGGTCGCCGAAGTGGGCCATGATGATGCCGCCCAGCGGCCGCGCCAGATAACCGGCGGCGAAGATGCCGTAGGTCTGCAACTGCCGCAGCCATTCCGGCATGTCCGCCGGGAAAAACAGCTTGCCGATCACCGCCGCGAAAAACACGAAGATGATGAAGTCGTAGAACTCCAGCGCCCCGCCCAGGGCGGAGAGCACCAGCGTCTTGGCGTCGCTGCGGCTCAGCCGCCGCGGCAGGTTGTCCGAAGGAAGTGGGTTCACGAATCGTCTCTGTATAAGAATGGATTCACGCGCTCGCGGCGGCATCTCCCACCGCCGCGTACCGCGCCTGGCGAGGCGCTAGCTTAAGGCAGTTCTACCCCTTTATGGTGCCGCCGCGGCTCAGGCACCCCGGCCCGCCGGCTAAACCGCCGCGCCCCCGGGCGCCGCCTCCACCGCCAGGTGCGCTGCGCAATTCACCAGGCGCAGCGTCCACGGCGGCGCCGAATCGATTTCGCTGAGGCCGGTATTGGCCCACTGCGCCGGAGCCCTCAGCCCCGGCGACAGCCTGAGCTGGCGCTCCGCCAGGGCGCGGCAAACCAGGCCATGCGTCACCACCAGCAGATTGCCCGCCGTCGCCGCGGCAGCCTGCGTCACCCGCTCCCAGGCCAGCGCCACCCGCGCATGGAACACCGCCCAGCTCTCCCCGTTCGGCGGCAGGTAGTCGGGTGCGAACGGATCGAAAGTCAGCGCCGCATAGGGCGTCCCGCGCAGGTCCCCGAAATCGCGCTCACGCAGCAGCGGATCGAACTCCACCGCAACCCCGGTAAACTTGTGCGCGTACGCCGCGGTCTCCACCGCGCGCGGCAGATCGCTGGCCAGGATGCGCGTCACGCCCAGTCCCGCCACGCGCCGCGCCAGCCGCTCCGCCTGCGCCCGCCCCAACGCGGACAGCGGCGATTCCGGCACCTGCACCACCCGCGCCGCGTTCTGCTCGGTCTCGCCGTGACGCACCAGGAATATGGACATGGCGCGCAGCCTAGCAAATGCGCCGGCTGCGAGTCGATGCTCAAGCCGGAAGCGTGCGTCTCACCGCTCAGCCGGCTCCGTCAGCTTGCCCTTTTCGGCAGATGGGACGCGCAGCTGGAACTGGCCGCAAGATATCGGTCGTGGAGCAGACAAATTCCGTCGCTAGCCCGCACCGAGCTATGCGCCGATCCCATGCTTCGCAGCCCCGGGATCCGGCTTTCGAGCAAGGCCGGCGCATCGCAAAAATTCACGCAGCCCGCACAGCAGCGCGCCGTTGCCGGCACAGGCGCCGGCAGCGGCTTGAGCAGCAGCCCAAGAAAGGAAGCGCTACTGGCCAAAGCTGCTCCAGAAGCTGCCGAATACCTGGGTCGAGAGGACATAGCCCAGTACGACATTGACGATGACGCCCGCGGTAAAGGCATAGAACGGCCTGGGGCCGACACCGGCGAAGTCGCGGATCCTGGTGGTCAGTCCGATGCTGAAAAAGGTGAAGGTGAATGCCCATACCCGCAGCGCCTGGATCGGCGCGATCAGGGCCGGTGTCAGCGACTTGCGGTAGTCCGCATAGCTGTAGCCGCGCGATATCACGGTGATGATGGCGGATGCGATGAGAAAGCCGATGACGAATTTCGGGAAGCGCCGCCAGATTTCCCCGGCGCCGGCCTTGTTTTGAATACCCGTGTTGTCCCAGCGCGTGGTGGCGATGATCGAAAGCACCAGCGCCCAGATGCCGATCCAGATATCGCGCCCGATCACCTTCATCAGCGTGAAGGCATTCACCGCGGCGTCCGCATTGCCGCTGATGCCCGGCACATTGCCGGCGTAGCCGCCATAGGTCTGCGCCGCGGCGAATCCGGCGGCATCGGCGAATTCCGAAGTGCCGATCCAGGCTCCGGCCACCCCGGTCGGCAACTGCAGCGCGCGGGAAACGATGGGCAGCAGGAAGATCATCACGATAGCCCAGAACACCACCAGGCTGATGGCGATCGGCGCATGCTCCTTCTTCGCCCCCACCGCGCCCGCCACGGCGATGGCGCCCGACACGCCGCACACCGCGCCACCGGTGCCCAGGACGGCGGCGAGGCGCCGGTCCAGCCCCAGCTTTGTCGCCACGAAATAGATCACGCCGAAAGTCACCAGCGACACGATCGCCGCCTGCGCGATCGCCACCGGACCGGCCCAGATGATCAGGGTGAACGGCAGCCCCGCGCCAAGCAGGACGATGCCGGTCTTGATGTAGAACTCCACCCGGAATCCCGCCTGCAGCCACTTCGGCAGCGCAATGGTGTTGGAAATCAGCAGCCCCAGGCCCAGGCCGACCAGGGGCGGCTCCAGGCTGTACTTCGAGGCCTGATCCCATTGCCCGATGAAATAGAGAATCACCGACACCACGAACACGAAAGCGAAGGAAGGCAGGAACTCCGTCAACTTGATGCCCAGGCCGAGGGCGCCAAGCCCGAACAACACCGCCCACAGGACGAACAGCGCGAAGTATTGCCCGGCATGCTGCCCGTACTGCGCGAACGCCTCCGGCAGATGGCTCCATTTCTGCGGCGACACCGCCAGCCACTTGATGCTGCTGCCGCAGGCGAACAGGGCCACCGCCACCAGCACCAGGCCCACGCCGATCCAGATGGCCCACCAGTCCTCTTTCGCAAACAATCCCTTCCACGCCGGCACCGCGGCGCCGCTCGCACTTCCGCTTTGAAGCTCAGACATGACTACTCCTTTCGCGTCGCGCCCGGAAGGCGCAACCTGACCCCCTGCCCCGCGCCGGGCCGCCCGGATGGCGACCTGGCTTATTCCAGGCCTTTTCGGTGCCGCTGACAACCCCCGCCGGAATCGATGCTAGTTCCTGGCAACCGGCTTGCCGGCCTCGGCGACCTTGGGCGCGGGCGGAACAACCTTGCTGATGGTGCCGCCTTCTTCCTGGTAATTTTCCGAGCCGATGGCGCCGGCCACCTTGAAGCCCTTGCTGGCCAACAGATCGGCCGCGGCGCCGGCGCGCCCGGCATGGTTGGAAACAGTCACGACGGTGCGATCCTTGGGAATGAAGGCTGTGTACTTTTCGAGTTCCTGTGCCTGGATGCTCAGATACGCGGGGAATCCGCCCTTGTCCGTCAATTCATCCGGTCGCCGCACATCGATGATGACCAATTGCTCGGGCTTGGCCAGCAGCGCATCGACCTGCGCGCGTGAAAGCTTCGGCGTCTTGTATTTCCATGCAGGCTCGGCGTGTGCGCTGGCGCCTGCGGTAGCGGCGGCCTGCTGCCCAAATGCGATCGGGGCCGCCATGGCCCACACGACGATTGCCACAACAGCCTTCAAATTCTTCATTTTCACTTTACCTTTGATTAATGGTTCTAACTGGGTTTTGATTGCAGGCCATGCGCGTCTGCCACAACGCAGATCGCCCGGACCGGGATCAACGGCTTGCGTCGCGGCCCGGTGCGCTGCATCGCGCAAGCCTGTTTGCAGCTATCGTGCCGATGCGCCGGCACCACGCCGACAGCGGTGCGCAAACACCGCTGCGGTCACGCAACTCACTGATGACAAGCGAAATATTCATCAGCCGCGAATCCATATTCGCGGCTCGCCGACGCATGACCGGCATGCGGCACCGGCATGGCACTGTTGAAATCGCATCACACGATGAGAAGAAATGTCGCAGTAGCAGCATCCGTACCGACACGTACTTAAAGAATTACCCATCATTTCATTCACTCAAGGGAGCGGATGGCTAGGGCGCCGCCGCCAGATTCCAGTTCGGCGGCTCCTTGTCCCTGCCGTCCGGCAAGTCATCGGACTTGTCGCCCAGATGGCCATGCTTCTTCAGCAGGGTGCGCAGCACGTTGCGCGAGATGCCGAGCGCGGAAGCCGCGCGCACCTGGTTGTAGCGGCTGTGCCGGAATGCCTCGTCGACAATCAGCCGCTCCAGCTCGTTGAACAGGTTTTCGCCGGGCTTCTCCAGCAAGGCCTGCATCGCCAGGGTGATCTGCTCGACCGGCGTCAGCTTCGATGCGCCGCTGGCGGCGCCTTGCGTGGCCGCTCCGCCGACACCGTTGAGCTTGAGATGCTCCGGGCGGATCTCGTTTTCCCGGGCGACCAGCAGCGCAAAATGGATCACGTTTTCCACTTCGCGGATGTTGCCCGGCCAGCTATAGCGCTCCAGCGCCTCACGCGCCGCTGCGGAAATCTCCGGGCGCGAACGCTTCAGGCGCTGGCTGTACTGTCCGAGGAAATGGTTGGCCAGCGGCAGGATGTCGCCCGGACGCTCGCGCAGCGGCGGCAGACGCAGTTGCGCGATGTTGAGGCGATAGAGCAGATCGAGACGGAACAGGCCGGCCGATACCGCATCGCTCAGATCGACGTTGGTGGCCGCCACCAGGCGTATATCCACCGGGATGGACTTGCGCGACCCCAGGCGCACCACCTCGCGCTCCTGCAATACACGCAGCAGCTTCACCTGCAAGGCCAGCGGCAGATCGCCGATCTCGTCGAGGAACAAGGTGCCGCCGTTGGCGGATTCGAACCAGCCTTCGCGCCGCATGGTCGCGCCGGTGAATGCCCCCACCTCGTGCCCGAACAACTCGCTCTCGGCCAGTTGCTCGCTGATGGCGCCGCAATTCACCGCCACGAAGGGTCCCTTGCGCCCGCTCAGTTCATGGATATGCCGCGCCACCAACTCCTTGCCGGTGCCGGTCTCGCCGATGATCAGTACTGGCGCATCGCTCGGCGCGACATGCTCAAGATACTTGTGGATTTCCTGCGACACGGGATCGACGAAGACCAGAGCCTTGGCGCGGATCGTCACCTGCTCGGCGTTGGTCCCGTAAAGCTGTAAAACATTTGAATCGCGATACAGGGAATCGCGCATAACTTACTCCCGGATACACCTGCGGCACCCCACCGCAGTATCCCGGAAACTTTATTGTTCCGTGCGGATTTTGACCAAGACTTACTATTACTAACCATATCTTGCAGCAATCTACCGTTCAGCTTTGCGAGGCCGCAGTGGCGCGGCATCGCCTTCCGTTTGTTGGATATGCAGCAGCTCGAAAACCGAATAGCTGCCGAATCAACAGCGCTCGCGCCCGAGCCATCGGCTCCCCGCCTTTTGCAACAGCAGGGAGCCGAGGGACGAGGCAGCCGGCTAGGGCTTGAGCTGGCCGCGAATCTCGCCGGGCTTGTGATCGACGCTGTGAACGTTGACGTAGAGATCACCCGCTTTGAAGCTGGCGTACTGCTCGTCGGTAAGTTTCGAGTCCGCCGGTACCGTCCAGCTGCCGTCCGCGCCCTTGACCAGGGTGATGACCGGCGGACCTTTCTGCCCGGGCGCGCCGAGATGGATATGCGCGACGGTGCCGTCGATGCCCGAGGTCTTCAATCCGCCGCTCACCGACTTGTCCGCGCCGATGGTGAACTTCCCTTCACCTGACGCCGCCGTCTCCACTGCCGGCGTTTCCTCGGCGCCGCTCAGGACCACCTTGACGTCTTCGGCGTGGGCCGAGCCGATGCTGAAAGCTAAGGCCGTCACTGCGAGAAAGGCGCGCGCGGCGCCCAGTTTGGCAACACTGATGCTCATGCTTGTCTCCGTGAAACATTGGTAGTTGGGGGGAGGTCACGCCATCCGGTTCGATCGATGCGCTGATTGAACCGGTCCGGCTTTCGATTGCATCGAACCACCGCACAGAATCGTTTGATCGGCGCAGGCCATTGTGGCGAACGGAGCGATGGTTTTGAGGCTGCATTTTTATTTGGTATTTATCCATAACCGAATGCTCGGATCATCCCAGCGCGAAGTTGATCGGCAGTTCGATGCTGAAATCGGTAGCAGTCGGATTGGCATTGTCCGGAATGGCCGGAAACCTGCCGATGCGCTTGAACACTTCCCGGCATTCGCCATCCAGAGCTGAAAACCCCGCCTTCTTGACCAGCTGCTCATCCTCGATCGAACCGTCACGCGCAAAGGTGACACGCACCTTGCACAGACCCTGCTCCGCATTGAGCTGCGACCTTGCCGGATACTCCACCGTCTTCTGAATCAGCGCCTGCAATGAGTTGTAGTAGGCGCCGGGCACGCTGGTTCCCACAACCCGCTGCGGCGGAGCGGCTTCGACCGGCGCCGGCGGCGGCGGGGGCACCGGCGGCGCTTCCACCGGTGGAGTCGGCGCCTGGGTCACGATCTGCTCGGGCGGCGGCGGCGCTGCCGGTTTCGGCGGCGGCGGCGTACGCGGCGGCGGCGGCTTCGGCGGTGGCGGGGGTGGAGGCGGCGGTGGCGGCGGCGCCAGTTCCACCACGGCCATGATCTTCTTCGGCTCCATGAAGGAGACGTGCGGATGCACCAGATACAGCAGATAGCCGATCAGCGCCGCATGAAACACCACCGAGAAAGCCACGCCGAGATTGACCCGCTCGCGCGGTGCGCGTGCCTTCGGCGCGCTCAGCTCACCCAGATTCATCTTGATTGCAACACTCATTTCAAGCTCCTTGCAAAGTCTTTACGGCTGGGCTTGGGACATGAGCGAAACCTTGTAGAAGCCGGCCTGGGCCGCAATCTTCAGAAGATCCCTCACTTTGTCGAACACCGCACCCTTGTCGGCGCGGATGTAGACCAGATTGTCCGGCTCGGCCAACGCAATTTCATGCAGATGGATCGGCAACTGGTCCAGCGTCATCTGCTCGACCTTGCCGCCACCGGTATCGATGTAGTAGTTGCCGTTCAGGTCGAACGACACGATCAGCGGGTCGCGCGGCTTGCCCATTTCCTGCAGGGCTGCTTTAGGCAGAGTCACCGGCACCTGCGACAACATCAGGGGCGCCGTCACCATGAAGATGATCAGCAGCACCAGCATGACGTCGACCAGCGGCGTGACGTTGATCGAGGCGATGGCTTCGCCCAGATCCTCGCCGTCCTCATTGGAGGAGGAACTCGGTGCGCTCATGGACATAGGGTCACCTTGCCGAA
>Ga0302314_10004098_pt1 | contig 26846 bp, 27 predicted proteins | sample III_Palsa_N2_3_FD_200533 | JGI IMG/M metagenome (GOLD analysis project Ga0302314, IMG submission 200533) | Peat permafrost microbial communities from Stordalen Mire near Abisko, Sweden - III_Palsa_N2_3 | ecosystem: Environmental > Terrestrial > Soil > Palsa > Peat permafrost | place: Sweden...
CGCCGCGCCCGCGGTCGCCAAGCCAGCGGCCAAGCCCGCCGCGCCGCTCACCATCGCCAGCCTCGCCAACGCGGCGCTGGAAGGTGGACCGCCGCCCAGGCCCGCGCCGCATGCGGCGGCGACCGCGGCCGCGACGTCAGCGCCGATGATGTCCGCGACAGCCGCGCCGGCCGCCGGCTGGGCGCAGATCGGGGCCTTCTCCTCAAACGCGCTTGCCGACAAGGGCTGGCATGACACCGCCAAGTTCGCGCCCGACGCGATGGCCCGCAAGGGTTTGCAGATCCAGCCGGTCACGGTCAGCGGCAAGACGCTCTACCGGGCCTATGTCACCGGATTCCCCTCACGCGCCGCCGCCGAGGCCTTCTGCGGCAAGCTGAAGGCGGCGTCGAAGCCCTGCATCGTCAAATGACGGCCGGCGACGCGGCATGAGCGAAGCCTTCCAGCCCGACCTCGATTTCGAGGCGTCGCGCGACGCCGTGGCCAGCGGGGAGGCGCTGATCGTCGATCTCGACGCCTATGAGGGCCCGCTCGACCTGCTGCTGGCTCTGGCGCGGGGCCAGAAGGTCGATCTCCTGCAGATCTCGATCTCCAAGCTGGCCGACCAGTACCTCGCCTTCGTCCGCGAGGCGCGGCGGCTGCGGTTCTCGCTGGCGGCGGACTATCTGGTGATGGCCGCCTGGCTGGCGTGGCTGAAGTCGCGGCTGCTGCTGCCCCGTCCCGAACGCGGCAAGGCCGACCGGCCGCCCGACGAGGTGGCTGCGCAACTCGCCTTCCGCCTCGCCAGGCTCGACGCCATGCGCAAGGCGGCCGAAACCCTGCTCGGCGGCCCGGTGCTGGGCCGCGAGGTCTTCGGCCGCGGCGATCCGGAGGCGCGGATCACCTCGTCGTCGCGCGTCGCCGGCGACCTCTACGAGCTGATGGACGCCTATGTGAGCCAGCGCCGGCGCGGCGTGCAGCGCAACTACACGCCCCGGCCGTCGCAGGCCTGGCCGCTGGAAGAGGCGCGCGAGCGCTTGCGCGACCTGCTGCCCGAACTCGCCCGCTGGACGCCGCTCACCGGCGTCGCGCCGATGACTCTCGGCGAAGCGGGGCCGACCCGCGCTTCGTTCGTGGCCTCGACCCTGTCCGCCAGCCTGGAGCTGGTTCGCGAAGGCGACCTCGAAGCCCGCCAACTCGACGCCTTCGCCGAAATTTATCTGCGCCGGCGCAAGAGGGCGGCGTGAGCGATCCCGTGGAAATCGCGCGCATGGTCGAGGCGCTGCTGTTCGCCGCTGGCGAGCCGCTGGCGCTCTCCGATCTCGCCCGGCGGCTGCCCGAGGGCGCGGACATCGAAGCGGCGCTCTCGGGGCTGGCGGCGCGCTACGAGGGCCGCGGCGTGCGGCTGGCCGAGGTCGGCGGACGCTGGCGGTTCCAGACCGCTGAAGACCTCGCCTTCCTGATGAGCGACGAGCGCGACGAGCCGCGCCGGCTGTCGCGCGCCGCCCAGGAGACGCTGGCGATCATCGCCTACCACCAGCCGGTGACGCGGGCGGAGATCGAATCGATCCGCGGCGTGCAGGCCAGCCGCGGCACGCTCGACGTGCTGCTGGAGATCGGCTTCGTGCGGCCGCGTGGCCGGCGCCGAACGCCGGGCCGGCCGGTCACCTACGTCACCACCGACGCCTTCCTGGAGCATTTCGGCCTGGCCAGCCTCGTCGACCTGCCCGGCGCGGCGGAGATGAAGGCCGCCGGCCTGCTCGACCTCGACCTGCCGGCCGATTTCGCCGTGCCCGATCCCTCCGCCGCCAAGTTCGACGACGAGACGCTCGAAGATGAGGCGCCGGCCGAGTTCCACACCGATTACATCGGGGGCGAGGGGGCATAAGGCCGCGTGCGGCGCGGGTTCGCTTGGCGTTGCCGAGGCGTAGCGCCTATATAGCGGCGACGGAGCTTGCGCCGCGCGGCGTTGAACCCGTCGGACCAGAGTTTGGAGAAATTCTCGATGGGCGCATTCGGTCCCATTCACTGGATCATCCTCGGGGCCATCGTGCTTCTGCTGTTTGGCGGCCGCGGCAAGCTTTCCAGCATCATGGGCGACGCGGCCAAGGGCGTGCGCGCCTTCCGCGACGGGCTTAAGGGCGAGGACGACAAGGCTCACGCCGCCGATCCGGCCGCGCCACTGCCGGCGCCGACTCCCGAGAAAGACCCGATCGTCCGCTGACGTCCTCTAAGCCGACGGCCTTGCGACGATGCGGGGCGGTTGGCGCCCCCAGCCAAGGCTTGATACCGCAGCGATGTTTCCCGAAGGCCGGCTCCTCGATTTCCTGATCGTCGGCGCGGTGGCCCTCATCGTGGTCGGGCCAAAAGACCTGCCGATGCTTATGCGCAAGGTCGGCCAGTTCATGGCCAAGGTGCGCGGCATGGCGGCCGAGTTTCGCGCCTCGTTCGATGAGCTGGCGCGCCAGTCCGAGCTGGACGAGCTGCGCAAGGAGGTGCAGGCGCTGCGCACCGGCAACCCGATCGACTTCGTCGCCGGCCAGGCGACCGGCGGCGGCGTGCTCGGCGACATCCACACCGACCTGACCGGCGCCCACGCCGAGATGACCGCCCTGACGACCCCGATCCATGAGCCGCCAACGACGTCGCCGGAACCGCCGCCGCCGGAATCGGCATCGCCCGAGTCGCCGCCGCCCGAGCCGTTGCCGAAGGCGTCGGCCAGTTGAGCTCCCAGGACGACGAAGCCGAGATCGAGGCGTCGCGCGCGCCGCTGATGGCGCACCTGGTGGAGCTGCGCCAGCGGCTGATCGTCTGCGCCGTGGCGCTGGCGCTGGGCTTCCTCGCCGCCTTCGTCTTCGCCACGCCCTTGGTCAAATTCCTCACCCACCCGTTCGTGATCGCCCAGACCCTGGCCGATGCGCGCAAGGCCACCGGCGGCAAGATGGGCAGCCTCGACATGCTGATGGCGCTCTTGGGCCAGCACGCATCGGGCAGCCCGAAGTTCATCTCCACCGGCCCGCTGGAAGTCTTCTTCGCCAAGGTGAAGCTGGCGGGTTTCGGCGCCCTGGTGGTGGCGTTCCCGGTGCTGGCCTGGCAGCTCTACCGCTTCGTCGCGCCTGGCCTCTACAAGCGCGAGCGCAACGCCTTCCTGCCGTTCCTGATCGCCTCGCCGGTGCTGTTCCTGATGGGCGCGGCGCTGGTCTACTACGTCATGCTGCCCTTCGTGCTCTGGTTCTCGCTCAACCAGCAGATCCTCGGCGGCCCCGGCGACGTCACCGTCGAACTGCTGCCCAAGCTCTCGGACTACATGTCGCTGGTCACCACCCTGGTGCTGGCGTTCGGCCTCTGTTTCCAGCTGCCGGTGGTGCTGAGCCTGCTCGGCATGGCAGGCATCGTCACCGCCAAGATGCTGCGCTCCAGCTGGCGCTTCGCCATCGTCGGCGTCTTCGGCGTGGCGGCGATCGTGACGCCGCCGGACCCGATCAGCATGCTCTCCCTCGCCCTGCCGATCTGCCTGCTCTATGGCGCCTCGATCCTGTGCGTACAGATGATCGAGTGGCGCCGGGCCAAGGAGGATGCGGCGGCGTAGCAGGGATGCGCTTGGCTCCGCCGCCGACGCGCCTTAAGGGGGTCGTTTCCCCAATCGCCGGCGCGTTCCATGCACGACATCAAGGCCATTCGCGACGATCCCGACGCCTTCGACCGCGCCTGGGCCTCGCGGGGCCTGGGGCCGCAGACGCCGGAGTTGCTGGCGCTCGACGCCGAGCTGCGCGGGCTGCTCACCGAGGCGCAAGAACAGCAGGCGATCCGCAACGACCTTTCCAAGCGCATCGGCCAGGCCAAGGCGCGCAAGGACGAGGCCGAAGCCGCGCGGCTTCTGGCTGAGGTTGAGAGCTTCAAGACCGTGCTCAGCGAAGGTGGCGAGCGGCAGCAGGCCGTCCGCGCGGACCTCGAGACTCGCCTGGGCGCCCTGCCGAACGTCCCCGCCGAAGACGTCCCGACTGGCGAGGACGAGCACGGCAACGTCGAGGTCCGCCGCCGGGGCGAGCCGTTCGCGATCGAGAATCCCAAGGACCACGTCGATCTCGGCGCCGGCCTTGGCATGATGGATTTCGAGGCCGCCGCCAGAATGTCCGGCTCGCGCTTCGTGGTGCTGAAGAGCGAGCTTGCGCGGCTGGAGCGGGCGCTCGGCCAGTTCATGCTCGACTTCCAGACCCAGGAGAACGGCTACACCGAGGTCTCGCCGCCGTTGCTGGTGCGCGACGACGCGGTGTTCGGCGTCGGCCAGCTGCCGAAATTCTACGACGACCTGTTTTCCGCCGCGCGTTCGAACGTCCGGAAATATCTGTTGAACAAGGCGCTCGAACCGCTCAACGACCTGGCCAGGTCGCGCGGCGTCGGATCAAAGGTCGATCTGAGGGCGCTGGTGGAAGAGGTGCTTGAGGTCGCCAAGACCGAGGAGGATCTCTGGCTCATCTCGACCGGCGAGGTGCCGCTGACCAACCTCGTCCGTGAGCAGATCACCGCCGAGGAGGAGCTGCCGCTGCGGCTCACCGCCCTGACGCCATGCTTTCGCTCCGAAGCCGGGGCGTCGGGCAAGGACACCCGCGGCATGATCCGCCAGCACCAGTTCTACAAGGTCGAGCTGGTCTCCATCACGACGCCCGAACAGTCGGTGGCCGAGCACGAGCGGATGATCGAGTGCGCCGAGGCGGTGCTGAAGCGGCTGGAGATCCCGTTCCGCACCGTGCTGCTGTGCACCGGTGACATGGGCTTTTCCGCCCGCAAGACCTACGACATCGAGGTCTGGCTGCCGAGCCAGGGCACGTACCGCGAGATCAGTTCCTGCTCCAACTGCGGCGACTTCCAGGCCCGCCGCATGGATGCGCGCTGCAAGAAAGCCGGCGAGAAGGGCACGCGCTTCGTCCACACCCTCAACGGCTCCGGCCTCGCCGTCGGCCGCACCCTGGTGGCGCTGATGGAGAACTATCAGGACGAGGCCGGCCGCATCGCCATCCCCCAGGCCCTGCACCCCTATCTGCGCGGGCTGACTCAGATTGGAGGGGAGGGCGCATGAGGATCCTTCTCACCAACGACGACGGCATCCACGCCGAGGGCTTGGCCTCCCTCGAGCGGATCGCGCGTCAGCTCTCCGACGACGTCTGGATCGCCGCGCCCGAATACGAGCAGTCCGGCGCGTCGCGGGCTTTGACGCTGTCGGAGCCGCTGCGGGTGCGGCGGCTGGACGATCGGCGGTTCGCGATCACCGGCACCCCCACCGACTGCGTGATGCTGGCGATCGAGGAGCTGATCAAGGACCAGCGGCCGGACCTCGTGCTCTCCGGCGTCAATCGCGGCCACAACACCGCCGAGGACGTCACCATGTCCGGCACCGTCGCCGGCGCGATCCAGGGGATGGCGCTCGGCGTGCCGGCGATCGCGCTCTCGCAGTCGCTGGCGATGTTCCACGACGACGTGGTCGCCCACTACGAGACCGCCGAGGCGTTCGGGCCGGGCGTCATCGAGCGGCTGCTGGAGGCCGGCTGGCCGACGGACGTGATCATCAACATCAACTTCCCCAACCTGCCGCCCGAAAAAGTCAGCGAGGTCGAGGTGACGCGGCAGGGCTTGCGCGACATGCACAACATGAAGGCCGAGCGGCGCACCGACCTGCGTGGCCGCGACTACTATTGGATGGGCTTCACCACCCGCCGTCCGGCCGTCGCGGAGGGCACCGATCTGGCGGCCGTGCTCGCGGGCCGTATCTCGGTCACGCCACTGCACATCGATTTGACCCACATGCCGACCGTTCACGCCCTAAAAGGCGTTCTGGGCGGAGCGCCGCCCAAGCTGCGGGCGAGCACATGACCGACCCGGCCAGGCAAGCCGAGACCCACGAGACCCAGCTCGCGCGTCTGGTGCTGGCGCTGCGTTCGCAGGGCGTCACCGATCCGGCGGTGCTCGCGGCGATCGAGCGCACCCCGCGCAACCTGTTCACGCCGGAGCTGTTCAAAGAGCGCTCGTGGGAGGATTCGGCGCTGCCGATCGCCTGCGGCCAGACCATCAGCCAGCCGTTCATCGTCGGCCTGATGACCCAGGCGCTGACCCTGGAGCCGAGGGCGCGGGTGCTTGAGATCGGCACCGGCTCCGGCTACCAGACGGCGGTGCTCTCGCGTCTTGCGCGACTCGTCTACACCGTGGAGCGATATCGCACCCTCAAGCGCGAGGCCGAGACGCGGTTCGAGACGCTGGGACTGACCAATGTGATCACCAAATTCGGCGACGGCGGACTGGGGTGGGCCGAGCAGGCGCCTTTCGACCGCATTCTGGTCACGGCGGCGGCGCCTTCGGAGCCCAAGGCTCTGCTGCGCCAGCTGAAGCCCGCCGGCGTCCTCGTCGCGCCGATCGGCAAAGGGTCGGTGCAGAAATTGACGCGGTACGCCGGAGACGGCGCGGGCGCATTCCCGGCCGAGGTTCTCTGCGAGGTCCGCTTCGTACCGCTGCTCGAGGGCGTGGCGCGGGAACTTTAGGGCGAGATGTGGCAGTCGCCGGTCGGGAGGCTTAACCGATGCTTAAGCACGAACCAGCCACTGGTTCGAGAACACGAGGCGAGGATGCGCCGATGAGGATACGCTTGCGGGACACGGCGGTCGTCGCCCTCCTGGCGGGGACTCTGGCGGCCTGCGCCAGTCCCCACTATCCGATCGACGCCAGCGAGGCGCCCGGCCCCGCGCCGCTGACCGCGGCCCGGCCGCAATATTCGATCGATCCGAACTCGCCCGATCCCGGCCGCGCTCCAGCCGCGGCTGCGATGTCGTCCGCGTCGCCCGCCGCGCAGGACGCGCCCGCCGCCGCGCCGCTCGCCGCGCCGACCGCGCCGGTGCAGAGCGAGGATCTGCCGCCGCCGACGCCGTCCGCCGACGCCGGTCCTCGCGCCGGTGCGCCGCGCCTGCAGTACGCCTCGATGACCACCCAGGCGGACACGCCGACACCCACCCAGCCGACGCCGACCAGCGCCGCGCCGGCGTCCGCCACGCTGCCTCCGGCCGCGCCCGCCGCCCCGGCGACGCCCCCGCCCGCCGCCGGCGCCGATGAGGGGCTGACGCCGCAGATGGTCGTCCACGACCAGACCGCCGCTCCCCCGTCGCCCGCGCCTCGCGTCGAGCGGCGCGTGTCGGCGCCGGTCCGGGAAGCCTATGTGGCGCCCCAGGTCACCCGCGAGTCGTCCAGCGCCGCCGCTTCTGGCCAGGTAGTCCGCGCTTCGGGCGACGTGTTCGAGAACTACGAGGTGCAGCGCGGCGACCATATCGACGCGCTTGCCCGCGCCTTCACGACGACGCGCACGGTGATCCTCGACGCCAACGCGAGCATCCGGCCGCCCTACCTGCTGCACCCAGGCCAGATCCTGAAGGTGCCGGTGGCCAAGGCCTATGTGGCGCGCGAAGGCGATACACTCAGCGGCGTCGCCCGGCGCTTCTCCGTGAACGTCGACGAACTGGCCCAGCTCAACCACGTCTCCGCTCGCGCGCCGCTGCGGGGCGGCGAGCAGATCGGCCTGCCATCGTCGATGCGCGACCGCGGTCCGCAACGCGGCGCCGGCGAGGCCGACTACGCCGAGGCCGCGCCCGAGTCGCCACCGGTTCGCGAGTCGCCGCCGCCATCGAGCTACGCCTCACCCTCGCCGGTGATGCCCGCGCCGGAACACCGGGTGACCCAGGTCGCGCCCGCCCCGGCGCCGTACACGCCCGCGCCGGCCCAGGCCCCGCGCTCGCCGAGCTCAAGCTATAGTTCGCCAGCCTATATCGCGCCGGCCAGTCCGCCGCCGCCCGCCGCCTCGGGCTATACCGACTCGGAGATCGCCCAGGCGGCGCGCGGCCGCTTCGTCTGGCCGGTGCGCGGCGACATCGTGCAGCGGTTCGGCCCGCAGGGCGTCGGCCGCCGCAACGACGGCGTCGACATCAAGGCCGCCCAGGGCACGGTGGTGAAGGCCGCCGCGCCGGGCGAGGTGGTCTACGCCGGCGACCAGGTGCCCGGCTTCGGCAATCTGGTGCTGATCAAGCACGCCGACGGCTGGGTCACCGCCTACGCCCACCTCGACAGCGTGGACGTCGCGATGAAGCAGCAGGTCGCCCAGGGCCAGTCGCTGGGCTCGGTGGGCATGAGCGGCGGCGCGACCCAGCCGGAACTGCACTTCGAGGTCCGCTACGCCCCGACACCGGCCGACAAGGCCAAACCCGTCGACCCGGTGCTGGTGCTGCCGATGGGGTGAGGGGCGGAGAGGCGGCCGTTATAGCGGCAGCGTCTTCCCCAGCTCACCCGCCAGATCGCGCACGAACTGCCACGCCACCCGTCCCGACCGCGCGCCGCGCAGCTGCGACCATTGCAGCGCCCGTCGGTCCAGGTCTGGGGCGGCGAGATCGAAATGGGCGGCGTAGGCGCGCACCGCCGCCAGGAAGGCGTCCTGGTCCATCGGCGGGAAACCGATCCAGAGGCCGAAGCGGTCGGAGACGCTGACCTCCTCCTCGGCGTCCTCGGCGGCGGCGATGGCGCCGCGCTCGATATGATCGCGCGGCATCAGGTGGCGCCGGTTCGAGGTGGCGACGAACAGCACATTGGCCGGCGGCCCGGAGACGCCGCCCTCCAGCGCCGACTTCAGCGCCTTGGCCGCCGCCGCGCCCTCCTCGAAGGACAGATCGTCGCAGAGCACCACGAAACGCTCGGAACGGCCGCGCAGCTGGTCGAACAGCACCGGCAGGTGGGTGACGTCGTCGCGGTCGATCTCCACCAGCTTCAGGTCGGGATGGCCCTGCACGGCGGTCATGAAGGCGGCCTTGGCGAGCGAGCTCTTGCCGGTGCCGCGCACGCCCCACAGCAGCACATGGTTGGCGGGCAGGCCGCGGGCGAAGCGACTGAGATTTTCCCCGAAGCGTAGCTTCTGCCGCTCGACCCCCACCAGCAGCTCGAGGTCGAGGCCGAAGTCCGGCGCGGGCAGGAAGGCGCCGCTCCCGGGCTCGTGGCGGAACAGCCGCGCGGCGGTGAAATCGGGCGCCGATACCTCGGCGGGCGCCAGCCGTTCGAGGGCCTCGGCGATGCGCATCAGCGCGGCTTTGACGTCGTCATCCATGGCCGCCTCTTAAGCGAAGCCGCTCGCATTGCAAAAGCGGGGGCGACCCACTAGCTTCCGCCAACTTTCGGCGGGCCCTGCCGTGAACGGCGGCCGTCAATCCTTCCTCGGAGCGCGAATGTCGCTGTTACCCGCCATCGTCTTGGCCGTCGTCGCCCCCGCCGGCGGCGGAATCCAGGATTTCCTGTCCGGCCCTACCGGCACCTTCGTCTTCTTCGGCGGCATGCTGGCCTTCGCCTACTTCATGATGATCCGGCCCCAGCAGCAGCAGCGCAAACGCCACGCGCAGATGATCGAGGCGATCAAGCGCGGCGATACCGTGGTGCTCAACAGCGGCATGATCGGCAAGGTGGTGCGAGTCGAGGACAAGGAACTCGGCGTCGAGATCGCCCAGAACGTGACCATCAAGGTGATCAAGGCGATGGTCACCGAGGTGCGGGTCAAGGGCGAGCCGGCGATCGCCAACGACGCCAAGGCCTAGGACCAAGGCCAGCCGCCGATGCTCGCTCTGTCCCGCTGGAAGATCGTCCTGGTCCTGGGATCGGTCATCTTCGGCCTCCTGTTCTCGTTGCCCAACGTGCTGCCGGACTCGGTGCTGGCCCATTGGCCCGGCTTCCTGCCGCACCAGCGGCTCAACCTCGGCCTCGACCTGCAGGGCGGCTCGTCGCTGCTCTATGAGGTCGACACCGCCGCCCTGGCGAAGGCGAGCCTCAACGATCTCGCCGAAGAGGCGAGCCAGGAGCTGCGCGGCGCGCAGATCGTGTTCCAGGACCTGACGGCGGCGAACGGCGCGGTGACGCTGAAGATCGCCGACCCGACCCAGATCGACGCCGCCGCCACGGCGCTCGCCAAGGTCGGGGGCGCCACGGCGACGGGCGCGCGGGACACGATCGTGACCCACGATTCGGCCGGCAATTTCCGCATCACGCTCACGCCCACGGCCGCCCAGCAGGAGGTGCGCAACGCCGTCATCACCTCGATCGAGATCGTCCGGCGCCGGATCGACAGCCTGGGCACCAAGGAGCCGGACATCCGCCAGCAGGGCGCGGATCGGATCGCCATCGAAGCGCCCGGCGTCAGCGATCCGCAGAAGCTCAAGGACGTCATCGGCCAGACCGGCAAGCTGACCTTCCAGATGGTCGACCCTGGGGTCCAGGCTCAGGACGCCACCACCATCGTGCCGCCCGACGACGAGGTGCTGCCCGACAATGAGCAACGAGGCCGGGCGTTCCTGGTGGTGAAGAAGCACGTGGCGGTCGACGGGGGCATGCTTACCCACGCGTCTCAGAGCTACGACCAGAACAACAGCCCATCGATCAACTTCCGACTTAATGGCGCCGGCGCCAGCCGTTTCGCCCAGGTCACGACCGAGAACATTGGCCAGCGGTTCGCCATCATCCTCGACAACCGCGTGATATCCGCCCCGACCATCCAAGGGGTGATCCCCGGCGGCCAGGGCGAGATCACCGGCAATTTCACGATTGAATCCGCCTCCGACCTCGCCAACGTGCTGAATTCCGGCGCCCTGCCGGCGCAGCTCAACGTGGTCGAGGAGGGGACGGTGGGGGCCGACCTCGGCGCCGACGCGGTCAAGGCCGGGGTGATCGGGCTCTCCATCGGTGCGGCGCTGATCTTCGCCTTCATCATCCTGGCCTACGGCCTCTTCGGCGTGTTCGCGGCCCTCGCCCTGATCGTGAACCTGCTGATCATGTTCGGCGCGCTGTCGATGACCCAGGCGACGCTGACCCTGCCGGGCATCGCCGGCCTGATCCTCACCATGGCCGTCGCCGTCGACGCCAATGTGCTGATCTATGAGCGGATGCGCGACGAGGCCAATTCGGGGCGCGCGGCGATGGCGGCGGCCGACCACGGCTACCGGCGCGCGATGAGCTCGATCTTCGACGCCAACGTCACCACCATGATCTCGGCGCTGATCATGTTCTCGTTCGGCGCGGGGCCGGTGAAGGGCTTCGCCTGGACGCTCTCGATCGGCGTGGCGACCTCGGTGTTCTCCGCCATCCTGGTGACGCAGCTGCTGATCGGCTGGTGGTTCCGCGTCACACGCTCCAAGACCCTGCCGATCGCCTGACGGAAGCACCGATGAGCAAGTTCTGGCCCTTCATCCGCTTCGTTCCGCGCCACACCCACTTCAACTTCGTGGGCCTGGCGCCCTATGCGGCCGCGCTCTCGCTGCTGCTGCTGCTCGGCGCGGGGGCCTCGATCGCCCTGCAGCAGGTCAACTTCGGCGTCGACTTCGTCGGCGGCGCCAAGATCGAACTCACGACGCCCGGCCCGCCGCCGTTCCCGGCGATCCGCGCCCAGCTCGCCGCGCTGCACGTCGACGACGCCGAGGTGCAGCCGGTGGGCGCGAACGGCGCGGCGATCCAGTTCCGGTCGGTGAACGGGCAGAGCGCCGATGCGGCGCCAGCCTTTGTCACCGCCAAGCTGCAGGCCGCGATCCCCGGCCTGAAGGTGACCGGCGTCAGCGAGGTGGGCGCCAAGGTCTCCGGCGAGCTGATCTGGGGCGGGGTCGAAGCGCTCGGCGTCGCGCTCGGCCTGACGCTGCTCTACATCTGGTTCCGCTTCCAGCTGCAGTTCGGCCTCGGCGCCATCCTGGCCCTGGCGCACGACATCGTGCTGACCATCGGCTTCCTCTCAATCACCCGCATCGAGGTCTCGATGACCTCGATCGCGGCCCTGCTCACCGTCATCGGCTACTCGATGAACGAGAAGGTGATCAGCTTCGACCGGCTGCGTGAGAACCTGCGCAAGTACCGCACGACGCCGCTCGCCGAGGTGATCAATCTGTCGGAAAACGAGCGGCTGAGCCGCACCATCATCACCGGCACCACGGCGCTGCTGGCGCTCTCCGGCTCGATGTTCAATCCGGCCTCGGCGCTGTTCTCGCTCACCGCGACCATGGCGTTCGGCATCCTGATCGGCACCTATTCCTCGATCTATGTCGCCCTGCCGGTGATTCTGCTGTGGGGCGTCAAGCGCGACGAGGACGAGCCACAGCCGATCAAGTTCCAGCAGGCGCGGCGCTAACCCGCTTTGCGCGAACCGCCCGCCATCGAGTCGTTCGGCGGCGGCGGGTTCCGCGTCGCGGGCGTCTGGCGGCCCGGCTCGCTGCTGATCGCCCAGGACACGCCCCGCGACTGGCGTCCGGCGACCTTCGCCGACATTCAGCCGGCCGACTTCGCTGACGTGCTCGCCGCGCCGCCCGGCGCCATCGAGTTCGTGCTGCTCGGCACCGGCTCGCACCAGGCGCTGCCGCCCCGCGCCATCCGGGAGGCGTTGCGCGCCGCCGGCATCGGCCTGGAGTTCATGGCTAGCGACGCCGCGGCCCGCCTGCACAACGTGCTGGCCTCCCAGGGCCGCCTGTTCGCGACGGCCCTCATCACACTGTGATCGACTGGTTTTCAGCGGTGCTGAAACCCCCTATACCGCGATAAGGGCTTGGGACGAAAAAGGGCGGGCTAAACGATGGCTGCACTCCTCAACAATCTTCGCAACACGATCGTTCTCAGTGTCGTGTTGGCGCTGATCATGATCGTGTCGTTCGCCTCTGTGCACGGCAGCTACGACGTGCAGCTCTGGCAGGCGGTTTTCCGCTGGATGCACGTCATCTTTGGCATCCTGTGGATCGGCCTGCTCTACTATTTCAACTTCGTCCAAGCGCGGAAAATGCCGGAGATTCCGGCTGAGCTGAAGCCGGCGGTGAGCAAGTACATCGCGCCGGAAGCCTTGTTCTGGTTCCGCTGGTCGGCGCTCTTCACCGTCCTGGCGGGCATCTGCCTGGCGGCGCTGCGCGGCAATGAGTACGCGGCCAACGTCTTCACCTTCGGCCTGGCCGGCGGCTACGACACATCCAAGCGCGCCTACACGCTGATGGGTATCGGCATCTACCTGGCCATCATCATGTTCCTCAACGTCTGGGGCGTGATCTGGCCGAATCAGAAGCGGGCGCTCGGCATCGTCGAAGCCGACGCCGACACCAAGGCCAAGTCGGCCCGCATCGCCGGCATGGCCTCGCGCATCAATGTGCTGCTGTCGCTGCCGATGCTCACGTCGATGGCGATGTATCAGACCCTGTTCGGCTGAGGCTTGGCGGACGCGGCGGCGGATGACCTGGACGGGCTGATCCGCCGCGTCGATCCCGACCGGTGGCTCACCAGCCGCTTCATCGCCGATCCGGCCGCGCGCGCCGACGTCGTCGCCCTCTACGCCTACGACCACGAGCTCGCCCGCGCCCGACGGATCGCATCGACGCCGCTGCTGGCCGAGATTCGCCTGACCTGGTGGCGCGAGGCGCTGGACGAGATCTTCGCCGGCGGCCCGGTGCGCCGGCATCCGGTGGCCGAGGCGTTGGCCGCCGCCGTCCGCCGCCACGACCTGCCGCGCCAGCCGCTGGAGGCGATGATCGACGGCCAGATCGCGGCGCTGGAGGTTCCGGCGCTGGACGAAGCCGCGGCCGTCGCCTGGGCCGACGCCGTGCAAGGCTCGCTGGCCCGGCTGGCGGGGAGGGTGCTCGATCCGTCCGCCGAGCCTGACGCCGTAGCCGCGGCCGGCCGCGGCTGGGGCCTCGCGCTGCTGATCCGCGCCGGCGCCGTGACGAGGCAGACGGCGACGCCGCCGCTGCGCGCGGCCCTTGCCGTCGCCAGGGCCGCCCGGTTCAGTGTCGCTGCCTTGCCCGCCGCCCTGCCGGCGCGCCTCGCCCGCTTCGACCTCGCCGGCCGCACGCCGGGACCGCTCGGCAAACGCCTGAGACTGTTCCTGGCGGCGGCGACGGGGCGGGTTTAGATCAGCTCCGGCGCCTTCGCCCAATCCGCCAGGTCCGCCAGCGCGCGTTCGGCGATGGCGCGTTTCCTGGCCCGCACGCGGTCGCGTTTGCCGAGCCGGCGGCCGTCTTCGCCGCGCGCGGCCTCATCCATCGGCGGCAAGAGGCCGTAGTTGATGTTCATCGGCTGGAACGAGCCGGCGCCGGCCGCCAGGTGGCCGCCGGTGATGTGGCCCACAAGCGCGCCCATGGCCGTGGTCGCCGGCGGCGTTCCCAGCCGCTGGCCCAGCCGCTCGGCGGCGGCGAGGCGCCCGGCGACGAGGCCGATGGCGGCGCTCTCCACATAGCCCTCGACGCCGGTGATCTGGCCGGCGAAGCGCAGCCGCGGATCGGCCTTAAGCCGCAGCTGGGCGTCGAGCAGCTTCGGCGAATTGAGGAAGGTGTTGCGATGCAGGCCGCCCAGCCGCGCGAACACCGCGCTCTCCAGGCCGGGGATGGTGCGGAAGATCTCGGTCTGCGCGCCGTGCTTCAGCTTGGTCTGGAAGCCGACCATGTTCCACAGCGTGCCCAGCGCATTGTCCTGGCGCAGCTGCACGACGGCGTGCGCCTTGCGAGTCGGATCGTGCGGATTGGTCAGGCCCACCGGCTTCATCGGCCCGTGGCGCGGCGTCTCGCGGCCGCGCTCGGCCATCACCTCGATCGGCAGGCAGCCGTCGAAGTAGGGGACGTGCTCCCAGTCCTTGAACTCGGTCTTCGGGCCGGCGAGCAGGGCGTCGATGAAGGCGTCGTACTGCGGCTTGTCCATCGGGCAGTTGATGTAGGCCGCCGCGTCGCCGCCGGGGCCTTCCTTGTCGTAGCGCGACTGGCGCCAGGCCACGCCCATGTCGATGCTCTCGGCGTGGACGATCGGCGCGATGGCGTCGAAGAACGACAGCTCCGCCTCGCCGGTCAGGGCGCCGATGGCCGCGGCCAGCGCCGGAGAGGTGAGGGGCCCGGTGGCGACGATCACGCTGGTCCAGTCCGGCGGCGGCGCGCCTGCCACTTCGCCGCGCTCGACGCGGATACGCGGATGGGTGGCGATGGCGGCGGTGACGGCCTCGGCGAAGCCCTCGCGGTCGACGGCCAGGGCGCCGCCGGCCGGCGTCTGATGCTGATCCGCGCAGCGCAGGATCAGCGAGCCCAGCGCCCGCATCTCGGCGTGCAGCAGGCCGACCGCGTTGGCCTCCCAGTCGTCGGCGCGGAACGAATTGGAGCAGACCAGCTCGGCCAGGCGATCGGTCTGGTGGGCGTCGGTGCCGCGCACGGGCCGCATTTCGTGCAGCACGACGCGGGCGCCGGCCTCGGCCGCCTGCCAGGCCGCCTCGGAGCCCGCGAGGCCGCCGCCGATGATGTGAATGGGATCGTCGGACATCAGGCCGGCTCAATAGCCCGCCCCTCAATATTGCGGTAGTGGCGCTCGGCCCCGGCGGCGGCTAGTCTCGCGCCCGACAGTGCATGGGGGTGCGCGATGGCGAACATTTCCGTAGGGGCGGCGATCGGCTCGGGGTTTGGGCTGATCGCGCGGCGGCCACTGTCGGTGGTCGTCTGGGGCCTGCTGCCCATGATCTTCCAAGTCACCATGCTCGCGATCGTCGCGCCGGCTTACCTGGAGATGTTCAGCCAGCTCCGCAGCGGGGCCTCGCCCGTCCAAGCCATGGCGTCGCCACAGATGTCCCAGATCAGCGGCATCGTGCAGCTGCTGAACCTTGCGCAGCTCGCCATCTCGGCCGTGATCTATTGCGCGGTGTTCCGCGCCGTCCTGCATCCGGAGAGGTCCTCCTTCGCCTATCTTCGGGCCGGAGCGGAAGAGTTTTTCGTCGGCGTCTTGATCTTCGGAGGCTCCATCGCGCTCTTTCTGGCGCTTTTGGTCCTGATGATCCCGATCATCATCGTCGCCGCTATCGTCGGCGTGGCGGCGCACGGATCGGCGGCCGCGACCGTGATCCTGTTCCCGATCCTCTTCCTTGTCATCATGATCGCGCTGCTGATCGTGGGCCTGAGGTTCACCTTCGTCGGGCCGATGATCGTCGCCGACGGCAAGTTCCACCTGTTCGAGTCGTGGACGACGACGCGAGGCCACGTCGGCAGCCTGTTTCTGATCGGGCTGGGGCTGCTCGGCGTCTTCCTGGTGTTCGAGGTCGTCCTGCTCGTGGTGCTCGTCGGGCTCGGCGCGGGGGCCATCGGGATGCTCGGCGGTCTCGGCCCGGCGCAGACGCTGTTCGAGCAATCGCCGCAGGCGGCGCTGATGCGAATCCTGCCGTTGCTGACGGTCTACCTGGTGCTCATGATCCCGGTTTCGGGCTGCATGATCGCGATCGGAGGCGCGCCGTGGGCCAAGGCCTATCAGGATCTGCTGCCGAGCGCCGCCGACACCTTCGCCTGACCGCAAGCCAGTTGTCGGGCAAGGCGAATTCCGCCTAAGTTCGTGTCGGGCTGAACGGGGTTAGGGCGGATGGCGATCTCCATTGGATCGGCGGTCGGGGCCGGTTTTCGCCTCGTCGGGCGCAGGCCCGTGAGCGTGATCAGCTGGGGCTTCTTCCTCTATCTGACGATCCTCGTCCTGCTGGCGATCGGCTTCGCGATCGTTGGCCTGCCCTTTCTGGCCAAGCTGGCGTCGCTGGGGACCACGACGCCGGATCCGACCCAGTCGGCGCAACTCGTCACCGAAGTCATGATCGCGCTCTGGCCGGCGGTGCTGCTGGTGGTGATCGGCGGCCTTATCATCGGCGCGATGGTGCAGGCGGCGGTGATGCGCTCGATGCTCGAGACCGGCCATACGAGCTTCGCCTCGCTTCGGTTCGGCCCGGCGGAGGTCTCGCTGATCCTTCTGGCGCTGCTCTACATTCCGATTTCCTTCGTGGTTTTCCTGGTCTCCGCCGCGATCATCGGCGGTGTCATCTTCGCCGGACACGCCGTCGGCGGCATCGGCGGCAACCTGCTGATCTTCTTCGGATGCGTCGCCTACGGCCTGGGGTTCATGTGGGTGGCGCTGCGCTTCTCGCTCGCCGCGCCGATGACGTTCGCCGAGCGGCGGGTGCGGTTCTTCGGTTCCTGGACCCTGACGCGCGGCGAGGGCTGGCGGCTGTTTGGCCTGGCGTGGCTGATGGTGCTGGTCTGGCTCGGCGTGAGCATGGCCTATGGGATCGTCTCGGGGATCGTGAACGCGATCTTCACCGGCGGGGCCATGGCCTCGGTGCTGGCCTCGTCCGGCGGCGCAACGCCGGACACCAACGCGCTGATCTCCCATTGGCCGGTGCTGCTGGTGGCCTATATCCCCACCTTGCTGATGGGCGCCGCGTTCAATGGGGTGATGCAGGCGATCTCGATGGGGCCTTGGGTCGATGTCTACAGTCAACTCGCCGGGCCGACCGACGTCGCCAAGACCTTCAGCTAGGGCGGAGTTTTCAGCCGAGCATTTGGAACCGCGCGCGGTTCGCTTACCTATGGCCGCATCGCCACCCCGAGTCGGACGCCCGCGCCCTCGATGATCCGTTTTTCGCCCGTTGAAGCCGCCCTGGAGGGCCTGCGCGTGGTGCGGCGCGAGCCGTGGGCGGTGGTCTATTGGATCGCTGTCTGGGCCCTCGCGCTGGCCGCGATCGGGGCGATCAAGGCGGTGGGCGGCGGCCCGGTGGCGCGCGGATCGCCCCGCGACACCCTGGGCGTGATCCGCAGCTACGGACCCCTCGGCATGGTGCTGGTGCCCTCGCTGCTGGCGTTGTGGGTGATGAACACCGCGACCGTCTATCGCTGCGTGCTGCGGCCGGGCGAACACGGCTGGCACCTGTTCAAGCTGGGCGCCGACGAGGCGCGGATCGCGGTGGTCAGCGCCGTCGGCTCGCTGCTGCTGATCCTGTTCGGCGGCGCGCCGGCGTTCCTGCTGTTCGTGCTGTTCAACCCGATCTTCGCCGCCGCGCCGGGCCTGAACTGGATCATCGCCTTCATCGGCGCCCTGGCCACGGTGTGCCTTGAGATCTGGATCGCGGTGCGCTTCTCACTGGCGCCGGTGGAGACCTTCGCCGAGGAGCGGTTCCCGATCGCCGCCTACTGGCGCTTCACCCGCGGCAGCTTCTGGCGCCTGTTCGCCACCTATCTGCTGGTGGTGGCGGAGATCATCGCCTTCCTCGTGATGTTCGCGCTCCTGGGCTGGGTCGTCGGCGTGGCGACCGCCGTCACGCTCGACTGGCATGGGCCGGATCTGGCGCGGCGACTGCTGCTCTTGGCCCTGGTCCCGGTTCTGGCGCTGATGGGGGCGGCGCTGCTGGTCGGGCCCTCGATTCTGATCTGCGGCTGCCAAGCCTATGTCTACAAGGCGATCCGCGCGGCGCGCGCGGCCGCCGCCGCGGCATGAAGCTTATCCCGGCGCCGTCGCCGAACTTCGACGCCCGCACCCGGCCGCCGGACACGATCGTCCTGCACTACACCGGCATGCAGACCGGCGAGGCGGCGCTGGCGCGGCTGCGCGACCCCGAGGCCAGGGTCTCCGCCCACTATGTGGTCGAGGAGGATGGGCGCGCGTTCGCCCTGGTGGCGGAGGAACGGCGCGCCTGGCACGCCGGCAAGTCGTTCTGGCGCGGCGAGCGCGATATCAATGGCGCCTCGATCGGGGTGGAGATCGTCAATCCCGGCCACGAGTGGGGCTACCGCCCGTTTCCCGAGGTTCAGGTCGAAGCTGTGATCGCGCTAGTGGCGGATATCCGCAGCCGCTGGACCATTCCGGACGCGCGCCTCGTGGGCCACTCCGACGTCGCGCCGGATCGCAAGGAGGATCCGGGCGAACTCTTCCCGTGGAAGCAGCTTGCCGAAGCGGGCCACGGCTTCTGGGCCGAGCCGGCCGCCGCGCCGGGCGCCGCGTTGGGTGAGGGCGATGAAGGTCCCGGCGTCTTCGCCCTGCAGGCTGGCCTCACCCGGCTCGGCTACGACAACGCCCCCAGCGGCGTCTACGACGCGACGACGGCCGCCATCGTCCGCGCCTTCCAACGCCATTGGCGCCCCGACCGCGTCGACGGCGCCGCCGACGGCGAAACCCGTGCGCGGCTGATCGCGCTGCTGAGGTTGGCGGTCTAGCTGGGGAGCGTCTGATCGAGGGTATCCCTCGCCCCATCGCAGATGGGGAGAGGTCGGCCGGTCGCGGAGCGAGCGGACGGGTGAGGGGACCTTGGCGACAAAGTCGGCAAGGTCGACGCCGACAGGCGGCGGACTTCAGCTGCGCTCCGCGCGCTCGACGCTCCGCGCCCCCTCACCCCGCCTTCGGCGGACCTCTCCCCGCTTCGCGTGGCGAGGGATACCGTCCTTACATCCGATGCAACGCGCAGATCTTGTTGCCGTCGGGATCGCGCAGATAGGCGAGGTAGAGCTTGGCGGCGCCTTCGCGGACGCCCGGCGGGTCCTCGCAGGTCGTGCCGCCGGCGGCGAGGCCGGCCGCGTGCCAGGCGTCGGCCTGTTCGGGCGAGTTGGCGGCGAAGCCGATGGTGCCGCCGTTGGCCGTCGTGGCCGGCTCGCCGTTGATCGGCAGCGAAACCGAGAACGTGCCGGTGGCCGTGCGATAGAAGATGCGGCGCCCCCCGTCGACGAACGCCGGCTTCACGTCGAGCGTGGCCAGCAGCGCGTCATAGAACGCCTTGGAGCGCTCCAGGTCGTTGGTGCCGATCATGATGTGCGAAAACATGGCGTCGCTTCTCCCGATCCCAAATGGGTTGGCTCGCCCTATCACCCATGACGCTGGGTTCGTCCACGCCCCGATTGCCGGAACTCAGTCGAACAGCTTGCGCAGATTGATCGAGATCACGCGCCCGGTCGGGTCCAGGTAGTTGGACTGGTAGATCAGCGGCGTCGGGCCGCCGCTGTCCTTCACGCTGATGCTCTGGTTGAACAGGTTGGTGACGCTGAAGGTCAGGCGCACCCCGCGCAGGAACGGATAGCGCGTGACGAGGTCGTGCTGCGGGGTGAAGTCGTCCCAGAAGCGCAGGTTGATCGTGCTCACCGGGGAGAAATCCAGGGTCCCGGTCGAGGCGGCGCCGCCGCCGATCACCGTGGTGCCGCTGCGCCAGTCGGCGCTGAGGCGGGCGCCATAGCCGTTGTCGGTGTAGCCCGCCTGGGCCTCGATCTCGTGCTGGTACTGGCCGCCGGTGGCGCCCGCCGCCGCGCCGTTCAGCAGGTCGAGGATCGGCCCGCCGGGCGTGACCTGGAACTGATCCTTGAAATAGACCGTGTGATAGATGGCGAACTGCAGCCGCCCGCCGGTCGGCTGTCCGCCGCCGAGGCCGCCGCCGCGCCCCCCACGACCGCCGAATCCGGCGCCGCCAAAGCCGCCGCCGCCGCGTCCGCCGCCGGGCCCGCCGTCGGAGTCGCCGGCCGCGGGCGATCCTGGTGGCGCGGGCGATGCGGTCCCGCCATCGTCGCCGCCGCCGAGGCCGCCGCCCGATCCACCTGGGAACGCGCCTGCGGGGCCGCCGGTCGCCCCGCCCGCCGGGTTGCGCCGCTGGAAGTTGCGCCGGCCGAACTGCCGCGGCGGCGGCTGCTTGCCCACCGGCATGGTGTAGTTGATCCCCCAGCGCAGTTCCTGGCGATCCTGGTTGGCGAAATTGACCGGCCGGTCGTCCACCTCGTCCAGCTCGCCGTCGGCGCCGCGGATGAAGCGGCTCGGAAACGCCGCCTCGATCGCCGCGCTGGCCGAGGGGAAGGTCTCGATGATGTTGTTGATGTGGCTGTCGATGTAGTTGGCGGTGACGGTGAAGTCGCGGGTCTGGAACGGCTTCAACGTCAGCCCGACCTTGATCACGGTGCGGTCGTCGGCCTTCAGCGCCGGGTTGCCGCCGCTGATCTGAGTGACCGCCACCGTCTGCCCGGTCTCGTAGTCGAAGATGCGCGTGCCAGGCGTCTCCACCATCGGCCCATCTAGCTGCTGCAGCGTCGGCGCCTGGTGGTCGTGGGTCTCCGAGACGATCAGGTTATAGCCGGGAATCGGGGTCCAGTTCAGCCCGCCGCCCAGGGTCACCAGCGGCCCGAAGTCCGACAGCTCGTCGATGGCGCTGTTGACGAACACCGACATGTCGCCCAGCGCGCTGAACACCCGCCGCGTCCGGCTGGTCAGCGGCACGTCGACGTTGAGCTGCGCTGAGGCGTCGTTGCGGGCCAGCGACTGTGTCTGCGAGACGCCCGCGAAATAGGAGCTGGAGTTCGCCACCGCCTCGACGTCGCCGAGCTTGGCGCTGGCGTAGACCGGGCCGGCCGGCAGCTTCAGCAGCGGCCCATTGGCCAGCACCTGGATGTTGCCGCCGTCCTGGATCGCCCGCGACGAATTGTTGGGCAGCGCGCGCAGCATCGAATTCGGCAGCGGCCCGAAGGGGTTCAGCGTCGGTGAGCCGTGATTGAGCAGGGTCTGGATCGCCGAGACGTCCAGGCCCGCGCCGGTCTCGGTGATCGTGTCCGAGTGGTTGTAGGCGCTGGTCAGCGAGAGGCGCCAATCGCCGACATCACGGTTGAAGGTGGTCCCCAGGTGGCCGGTCCAGCCGTCGATGTTCTGTTGCAGCGGCGCTTGGCCGGCGACATAGCGGTCCACGTTCACCGGCGAGCCGAACGGCGAGAACGGATCGCCCGCCGGGGTCAGCAGGCTGACGCCCGGCAGCCCCTGCAGCGAGTTGCTGGTGGTCCCGGTCACCGTGGCGTTGAAGGTGGCGTTGATCCCGGCGGCCATCGGCCGCGCCACCACCGCATTGCCGGTCAGGGTCTGGGTCGCCGGCGCCAGGCTGTAGTCGCTGGCGGTGTCGGTGACGTTGGCCTTGCCGGCGTAGGGGACGAAGTCCTCCAGGGTGAGCTTCTCGCCCGCCGCGGCGCCGGGCGGGACGCCGATGACGGTCACCGGCTCGCCGACCAGCGCATCGAAGGTCGGGTCGATCGGCTGGCCGGGCGTCGCCGGGACCACATTGCCCGCCAGGGCGTAGGGGGCGCCGCCGGACGAGCCGTCCAGGCCGCGCTGGGCGTCGGTGAGCCCGGCGGTGTCCTGGTATTTCAGATCGAGGTTCAGCCGGGTGTCGTGATCGACCTTGAACCGGTCGACCTCCGCCTGGCCGGTCTCGTCGCCGCCCTCGGTGGTGGTGCCGCCCACCAGCTCGCCGGTGACGGCGCGGAACTCGGGCTTGAGCACGAAATTGATCACCCGCTGATCGGCCGTGTAGCCATATTTCAGCGAGACTTCCTCGGGCAGGATGTCGATCCGCAAGATCGCCTCGGTCGGGATGTTCTGCACCTCGTTGAGGCTCGAGATCCGCCGCCCGTTGAGCAGGATGACCGGGCTCTGCTGGGTGCGGCCGCGGTCGCTGCGGGTCTGCGGCGCCAGCTCATTGATCAGCTCGGTGACCGTGCTGACGCCGTAGGACTGGATGTCCGACTGGTCCATCATGATCTCGGGCGTGATGTCGCCCACCACGGCCCCCGGCAGCTGCGAATAGGGGATCTTGGCGGCCGTGACCGTGACCCCCTTTACCGTGTTGGTCTGGCTGGAATCACCGGAGGCCGGCGCGCAGATCGCCGTCGACGGCAGCAAAGCGGCGGCCGCGCTCGCCAGCAGCGGCAGCAGGGCGAAGCGCACGCGGTCGTCCTCCAATCGGCGCGACGCGCGCTCGATCGCCCTCAGCTTCGCCATCGCCGCTCACGCCCTAGATCGACGCCCCTGGCCCGATCTTCCACGCCTAACTTGCAGTCATATGTCGGTGGCGAAACCGCGTGGCCAAAGCGCCGCTTAAGCGCCCCTCGGGGCCAGGGGCGCCGAATTGCCGCCGCCCAATGACGCCGGATAGTGCGCGGCCATCGTCGCGCCGGCGCGGCTGACGACCAGGTCGCGCTCCGCGTCGGTCAGCGCGAGCGGTTCGATGTACTGGGTGGGGGAGCGCCCATCGCGTGCCTCGCCGCGAAAGGTGTTCACCTTGGTTTCGAATAGGCCGCGCCTGAGGTTCGCCGCGCCGGTGAACGCCTCGATCCGCTGGGTCTGCGCTTCCCTGTCCTCGACCAGGGTCTCGTACTTCAGGAACAGCACGCGCCCGTCCGCCGCCAGCGCCGAGCACTCGTCCAGATTCCGCGCCCATTCCGAGCTGAACGCGGCGATCTCATCGGCGGTGGTTACGAACCGGCGCGCCTTGGCCGACATCGCGGCGTCGACCGGATTGCGGTAGACATAGACCACCTTGGCATGGGGCATCAGGGCGAGGAACGCCTTGATCATATCGCGTGTGTAGGCCGGCCATTTGAAGCCCCAGAGCGGCCGGCCGATCGACCGGCCGTGTTCGGCCAGCGCCATCGGCAGCTGAAAATAGGTGTCCTGCCAGGCCTTCATCATCACGGCCGTCGGCACGTTCACGTTCGGGCTCCAGTGATCCAGCTCTCCGGCCAGGGCCTGCTGGAACGCCGCGTCCCGCGCGGCCCCATCCTTCGAGAGCTGCGCGAACACGGTCCCGAACCAGGCGGTCAGTGTCGCGAAATGGTTGCCCACCTCCTCGCCGTACAGGAAGGCGTTGTCGGAGGCGGACAGCAGCCGTTGCAGCAACGTCGTTCCGCAGCGCGTCGTCGGCGAGGTGACGATGATCGGTGCGACGGTGAGATATCGCTGCTCAATATCCAGAGATAGCATCTCAGACCCTGCCACGACCCGGTCTCTGCCTAGGCCCGTCGGTGAACACCCGATTCGACAATATCGGGGCCGTGACGTCGAATGATGGCGGTTTCTTATCCTTGCGAATACAAACTACCGATGCTGCAACATGAGCCGTCCGCCATGGCTTGACCGCACGGCCCGCCGCGCCCACCTTCGCCGGCGGACCAGACGGCCGGGCGGTCGCCCTCGCATCTCGGTGCGGGGGAGGAAAGTCCGGGCTCCACGGTGACAAGGCGGCGGGTAACGCCCGCCGGGGGTGACCCCAGGGATAGCGCCACAGAAAGCAAACCGCCCTACTTCGTCCTTCGGACTACGAAGGGCTCGCCCTCCGAAGCTCGGAGAGCGAAGGAGGGTAAGGGTGAAAGGGTGGGGTAAGAGCCCACCGCGGACCGGGTGACCGGGACGGCATGGCAAGCCCCGCCTGGAGCAAGACCGAATAGGGACCCTCAAGTCCGCCTTCACCGGCGGGCGGCGCCGTCGCCGGTGTTTCGAGGGTCCGGGTAGGTCGCGAGAACCGTCCAGCAATGGACGGTCCAGAGGAATGGCCGCCGCGTCTGCCCTCGGGCAGGCGGCACAGAACCCGGCTTACAGGCCGTCTGGTCCGCTCGTTCCCAAGCGGCTCACTACTGGAACGGCGTCGCCGGCGTCGGGCACGTCTTGATCGGCTTAGGGCTCGACGCGGCGCTGTTGCGCTCGAACATCCAGCACTCGTCGAACACCGAGCAGTAGCAGACCCTGTATGTGAGACCGTTGGCCTTGGCCGCGAGTTGGTTCAGAACGGGCGCCGGGACCAGCTTGCCCTTCACGCGCAGGAAGTCGACGCCCTCCTTGGCGCTCAGTACGCCGTTGACGACACTCGACGCCAGGTAATGCACGGGCGGCCCGCTGTCGGCGGAGGCCAACATCGCGTGGATCAGCGCCCGCGGACCCGCCATCGGCTTGCCCTCGTAAAACACCTCGAGCGATTGGATCTTGGCCGGCCCGACGCCCTTGTTCTGCATGGTGAGGATCAGCAGCGGCGCGCCGCTCTCGTCGGTGTCGGAGCTGCCGACGTTCACGTAGGGCCAGCTGTTGGCGGCGACCAGCCGCTGCATCGCATCGCCGTTCAGGATCGCCAGGATCAGCGAGATCAGCGAAATCATGATCGCCGAGACGCCGAGCACCAGATCGATCCACGGCCGACCGGTGTGGCGATGATGATGCGGGTCGATATCCGGTCCCGGGTCCATGAGCGCGGCGAGGTCCCCTCGGAAGGACGGTTTCAGGCCTTTTGGCATGCGTTTCGACCGGGTCAAACGTCCGTCAGGTGTGGGTCTCTCTCGGTTGCCATCACCGCGTCGCCGCCGCACTCAAGTAGTTCTCTGTATGTTCTGTGGATAACCTTCCGCCGTTAACTATTTCGTCCTCTGAAATCTCTCGAAATTGCGATCGAAAGGTAGTCAGTGTCATTGAATCCCAGTTCATCCCATGTTAACCCAATCATCGCGCCATAGGGGGCGGCTTCCGAGGGGTTGGAAGCGGCGTCCCGGGGCGGGCGGCGGTCTTTCGAGGGCGTCGGCGGATGTTTGGGTCTTGATGGGCGGGGCCGGTGTTCATCTCGACGTTCGAGAAACAGCTGGATACGAAACGGCGGATCGTCGCGCCGGTGGAATTCCGCGCCGCGGTGGCGCCCTTCGACGGCCTCTACTGCTTCCCCTCCATCGAAGCCGACTGCCTCGAAGGCGGCGGCAAGGCGCTGTTCGACGCCTACGCGGCCTTGATTGACGAATTGCCCTTCGGCGATCCCATGCGCACCGCGCTGGAAACGTCGGTGATGGGCGGCATGGTGCAGCTCTCGTTCGACACCGCCGGCCGCGTCACCCTGCCGGAGACGTTCTGCGACCAGTTCGGCCTCGCCGACTGGGTGACCGTGGTGGGCCTGCGCGACCGCTTCCAGATCTGGCCGCGCGACGCCTTCCGCGAGCGGGCCCGCCAGCAGCGCGAAATTGCCCGCGAAGGCCTGATCGCCCGCGCCCAGCAGCGCATCGCCAAGCCGGCGGCCGCCAATGAATGAGGCGCCGCACAAACCCGTCTTGCTGGCCGAGGTGGTCGAGGCCCTGGCTCCGGCGCCGGGCCGGCTGATTGTCGACGGCACCTTCGGCGCGGGTGGCTACACCCGCGCCTTCCTCGAGGCCGGCGCCGAGGTGGTGGCCTTCGACCGCGATCCGGCCGCGCGGGCTTACGCCGCAGGCCTGGAGGGTCTTGGGCCGCTTAAGCTGGTCGAGGACCGATTCTCGACCATGTCTCGCATGCTTCCCCAACACAGCGCCGATGGCGTGGCCCTCGACCTCGGCGTCTCCTCCATGCAGTTGGACGAGGCCGAGCGCGGCTTCTCGCTGATGCGCGACGGCCCGCTCGACATGCGGATGGGCGCCGAAGGTCCCACCGCCGCCGACCTGGTCAACGAGGCCGCGCCGGCCGAGCTCGCTCGCATCTTCCGCAGCTTTGGCGAGGAGCGGGAAGGGCGGCGCATCGCCGGCGCCATCATGCGCCGCCGCGCCGAGCAACCGTTCACCCGCACCCTCGATCTCGCCGAGGTCGTCGAGCGGGCGCTGGGCGGACGGCGCGGGGCCAAGATCCACCCCGCCACCCGCGTCTTCCAGGCGCTGCGGATCGCGGTGAACGCCGAGCTGGAAGAGCTGGAGCTGGGCCTCGTCGCCGCCGAGCAGGTGCTGAAGGCCGGCGGCCGGCTGGCGGTGGTCACCTTCCATTCGCTGGAGGACCGGATCGTCAAGGCGTTCCTGACCGAGCGGTCGGGGCGCACCCCCGGCGTTTCGCGGCACTTGCCGCCGGCGCAGCGGGGACCGGAGCCCAGCTTCGAGCTGATCTTCAACGGCGCCCGCACCGCCGGCGCGGCCGAGACCGCCGCCAACCCCCGCGCCCGCTCGGCCAAGCTGCGCGCCGCGATCCGCACCGCCGCGCCCGCCTGGAGGGCCGCCGCATGAAGCTTTCCGGCGTCCTCACCCAGCGCATCCGCGGCTTCCGCGTCATCGACGTCGCCGCCCTGGTGATCGCCCTGGGGCTGGCGCTGACCGTCTACGCCTTCAAGACCTCGGCCGGCGCCGAGCGCACCGACATCTCCGACGTCGAGACCCAGATCCGCGACGAGAGCCGCCAGGTGCGGCTGCTGCGCGCCGAGATCGCCCACCTGGAAAGCCCCGACCGGCTCGAGCGGCTGGCGGGCCAGTACGCCGGCCAGGCGCCGGTCACCGCCAAGCAGGAGGTGACGCCCGACGCCCTCG
>Ga0302314_10004100_pt1 | contig 26843 bp, 22 predicted proteins | sample III_Palsa_N2_3_FD_200533 | JGI IMG/M metagenome (GOLD analysis project Ga0302314, IMG submission 200533) | Peat permafrost microbial communities from Stordalen Mire near Abisko, Sweden - III_Palsa_N2_3 | ecosystem: Environmental > Terrestrial > Soil > Palsa > Peat permafrost | place: Sweden...
GGGCGCCGCGAGCCAGGGCGCCGCGGGCCAGGGAGCCGCGGGCCAGGGAGCCGCGGGCCTGGGACCGGCGGGCACCCGCCGACTGCCATTCGGCCCGGTCGGCGAGCTGGCCATCGAGCCCGACGCTGTCGCCCTGCTGACCGGCAACGGCGGCCGCGACCCGGCCATGTGGAAGCGCTACCGGGGCGGGACTGCGGGACGGCTGTGGCTTGCTAGCGCGGCCGGCGGAGAAACCGGCATTGGCCCGTTCACCCGGATCCTCGGCGAGCTAACCAGCCAGCTCGCCCATCCCATGCTGATCGGCGGCAGGCTGGCGTTCCTGTCCGATCATGAGGGAACGGGCAACCTGTACTCGTGCGCGCTGGACGGGGGCGGCCTGCGGCGGCACACCGACCACGATGGCTTCTATGCCCGCAACGCGAGCAGCGACGGGAGCCAGATCGTGTATCAGTGCGCCGGCGACATCTGGCTGCTTGAGTCCCTGGACGCGACGGCCGAGCCCCGGCTACTTCAGATCAGCCTCGGCTCGCCTGCCGTCAGGCGGGCCCGGCGGCTCATCACAGCGGAGGACCATCTTGGCTCGCTGAGCTGCGATCACACTGGACAGGCCAGCGCCGTGGAGGTACGCGGAACGGTGCACTGGATGACCCACCGCGATGGCCCGGCAAGAGCGCTGTCCGTCGTCCCAGGCGTCCGGGCCAGCCAGCCTCAGGTGCTCGGAACGACCGGGCAGGTCGTGTGGGTGACCGACGCGGACGGTGCGGACGCGCTGGAGATCGGGCCCGCCGACGGCACCTCGGCGACAGCTGCGCCACGGCGCATCGCGGCCGGCTCCGTCGGCCGGGTCCAGGACGTCGCGGCTGCCCCGGACGGCAGCGCTGTCGCCGTCGCGGCACGCGACGGGCGGCTGCACGTGGTGGACGTTGCCACCGGGGCGGTCACCGAGATTGCCTCGTCCGACAACGGCGCGGTCACCGGGCTGGCCTGGTCGACAGACTCGGCCTGGCTCGCGTGGTCGCATCCGGGGCCGACCCCCCTGCGCCAGCTGCGGATGGCACGGCTGGCCGACCAGGTCGTGCTGGATGTCACCGACGGGCGGTTCGTCGATACCGAGCCCGTCTTCTCGGCGGACGGTCGTTACCTGGCCTTCCTGTCCCGGCGGAGCTTCGACCCCGTCTATGACGCCCACTTCTTCGATCTGTCCTTCCCGTACGGCTCCCGCCCGTACCTGGTGCCCCTCGCGGCGGCCACGGCATCGCCCTTCGGCCCGCTGCCCGACGGGCGGCCAGTCGGCGGCGGCCAGCCCGGCGGCGACCAGCATGATGCGGGCGCACCGGGAAACGACGTGCCGGGAGATGGCGTACCGGGAGATGGCGTACCGGGGAAGGCCTCGCCAGGAGACGGCTCAGGCCGGGCACTGGACGACGACGACCCGGCCCGGGTGGCGCCAGTCGATGTCGAGATCGAGCACCTGCCCGGCCGGGTCGTTCAGGTTCCGGTGCCCGAGTCGCGCTACAGCTCGCTGCGCGCGGTCAAGGGCGGCCTCGCGTGGCTCAGGGAGCCGGTGGCGGGCGAACTCGGCGAAGGCGGCGCCAAGCCGGGCGATGCCGCGCCGCGTCCGGCCCTGGAGCGCTTCGACTTCGCGACGCAGCGCTGTACCGAGCTCGTCGATGAGATCGACTGGTTCGAGGTGAGCGGTGATGGCTGCTACCTGGTGGTCAGCGATCACGGTGACATCAGCGTGGTTCCGGGGGACCGCAAGCCGGACTCAGACAACCCGGCCGATCACGTGTCAGTGGACCTGTCCCGGGCCAGGTACCTGGCCGAGCCCGCAGCGCTCTGGCGCAATGCATACGAGGAGGCCGGCCGGATCATCCGGCACGACTTCTGGGTGCCGGACCTGGCCGAGGTGGACTGGGACGCGGTCCTGGCGGCCTACCGGCCGCTGCTTGACCGGATCGCCAGCCGGGGCGACTTTGCCGACCTGCTCTGGGAGGTGCTCGGCGAACTTGGCACGTCGCACGCGTACGTGGTGCCAGCGGGCAGCGGACGGGGCGGCCGCGGCAGCCAGGGCGGGCGGCCCAAGTCGGTCGGGCTGCTGGGCGCGGACCTGGAGCTGGCCGAGGACGGCAGCTGGCGAGTCATCCGGGTAATACCGGGGGAGTCCTCGGACCCGCGGGCGTGCTCACCACTCGCCGCGCCGGGTGCCGGCATCGGCCCGGGGGACGCCCTCCTCGCCGTGGACGGGCAGCAGGTCGGAGCAGCCGGGCCTGGGCCGCTGCTGGCTGGCGCGGCAGAAAAGCCAGTCGAGCTGACCATCGGGCCGGCCGGCGGCGGCCGGCCGCACCGGGCCGTGGTCAGCACGCTGAAGGACGACCGGCGGCTGCGTTACCAGGACTGGGTGGCGTCGCGGCGGCTGCGGGTCCGAGAGCTGAGCGGCGGCCGGATCGGTTACCTGCACGTTCCTGACATGGTGAGTGAGGGCTGGGCGGATTTCCACCGCGATCTGCGCGGCGAGATGGTCCGCGACGCACTGATCGTCGATGCCCGCGGCAATCGCGGCGGGCATACCTCCCAGCTGGTGATAGAGAAGCTCGCCCGGCGGGTGATCGGCTGGGATGCGCCACGCGGGCTGCGGCCAAGTACCTATCCGGTCGACGCGCCGCGCGGGCCCGTGGTGGCAATCGCCGATGAATTCGCTGGGTCGGATGGCGACATCGTCACCGCGGCCATCAAGATCCTCCATATCGGGCCGGTGGTGGGGGCTCGCACCTGGGGCGGCGTGATCGGGATCGACGTGCCGTTCCACGAGCTGGTTGACGGTACCGAGATCAGCGTGCCGCGTTATGCGACCTGGCTGGACGGCTACGGCTGGGGGGTGGAGAACCACGGCGTGGATCCGGATGTCGAGGTGATCCCGTCACCCGACGACTACGCGGCCGGCCTGGACCGGCAACTGGAGACGGCGGTGCGGCTGGCGCGGGCAGCACTCGAGGCAACGCCGCCGGTCACCGCACCGGACAGATCAGGCCGGCCGTCCAAGCGACGGCCCGCCTTGCCGCCGAGGCCAGGCGCAGGCCGCAGCGCGAGTGCCTGACCCGGGCCGCAGCGCGAGTGCCGGATCGTCAGGGCCGGTCCCCAGGGCCTCGGCAGCTGGTGCTCGTAGAAGATGCCGAACCGCATCCCGCCTCCATCATGCCGTGCCGGTCTATCTCACCCATTGTGCGATCCCCCGGCTACAACGGCGACTGGTAGCTGCCGATCCAGTGGATCTTCAGCCAGGTCATCGCCGTGCCCCAGGTGCCGGTCACCTCCAGCAGCCCCACGGCCACCAGCATCACGCCACCGATGGCTGTGATGAGCCGCCCGTGCCGCCGCGCGAAACCGAACACGTTCAGACCGCGCCGGAAGGCGAACGCCACGATGAGGAAAGGGATCCCGATGCCGATTCCATAGCAGAAAGCCAGCAGCGCTCCGCGAGTCGCGGTGCCGGTGGTACCCGCCATCAGGAGCACGGCGCTCAGTGTGGGCCCGGCGCACGGCGTCCAGGTCAATCCGAACATGACACCGAGCAGCGGCGCACCGGCCAGGCCGGCCCGGGGGCGCCACGACGGGCGCACGATCCGGCCGGTCAGCGTGAACCGGTCGAAAACGCCGGCGAACATCAGGCCAAGCACGATCGTGACGCCGCCCAGTATGCGGGTCACATCCTGCTCATGGGCGAGGAGCCGTTCACCGACTCCGCCGAAGAGCACGCCGTAGCTGGTGAAGAGTGCCGAGAAGCCCAGCACGAACAGCGCCGCTCCGGCCATCACGCGGCTGCGGCCAGGCGCCTGGCCGGCGGCCGCCCGGGTGGCGGTCGCGACGGAGCCGGCGGCGGGGCTCCTCCCGCTGGGGCCGCCCGCGGCCTGGACGACCCGGGCAGCTCCGCCCAGATCAGGCCCGCCCAGATCAGGCCCGCCCAGATCAGGCCCGCCCAGATCAGGCCCGCCCAGATCAGGCCCGCCCGGATCAGGCCCGCCCGGATCAGGCCCGCCCGGATCAGGCCCGCCGGAGCCAGTGCCCGCCGCAGCCGGGCCGCGTGAGCTGACGCCGCCGGCGTCGGCGCCCGACATCCCGGTCACGTAGGACAGGTAGCCCGGTACCAGCGGCAGGCAGCATGGCGAGAGGAACGTGACGGCCCCGGCGGCAAGGGCGACCGGAACAGCGAGAATCAGCGGCCCGGATGCCACCAGCTCGCCGACCCCGCCGATCATGTACGTCTCCTCACGACCGCGACCGGGTCTAACCTATCCGGGCGCGGAGTGGCGGCTGCGCCGGGGACGGGACTCGCCCGCGGCTGCGGCTCCGGCATCCCGGCGGCTCCGGCATCCCGGCGGCTCCGGCATCCCGGCGGCTCCGGCATCCCGGCGGCTCCGGCTCCGGGAAGACGCGGCCCCGGCGCTCCGCCCGGGTCGCCGCTGCGCCCTTCTCGGGCGGGGAGTTGACCTTCGCGTGCGCATGCCGCAACGATGGCCGTCATGCGCACAACGCCACCTTTCCGTGCCGATCACGTCGGCAGCCTGCTCCGCCCGCAGCACCTGCTCGCCGCGCGCGCCGATCTCGCCGCCGGCCGGATCGACGCCACACAGCTGAGGGAAATCGAGGACGCCGCGATCGCCGAGGTGGTCGCGCTCCAGGAGGAAACCGGCCTGCAGAGCGCCACTGACGGCGAATTCCGCCGCGCGTCCTGGCACATGGACTTCATCTACCAGCTCGGCGGCATCGGCAAGGCACCCGGTAACCTCGCGGTGAAGTTCCGCAATCCGTCCGGCACGATCGAGTTCACGCCCGCGGCCCTGCACGTCGGCAGCAAGATCCGGCTGGACCACACGATCTTCGAGCGGGACTTCCGCTACCTGCAGTCCGTGGTGACCACCGGGACGCCCAAGCTCACCATCCCGTCGCCGAACATGGTCCACTACCGCGGCGGGCCCGCGGCGCTCGACCCGGATGTCTACCCGGAGATGGACCAGTTCTGGCGCGACCTGTCCGCTGCCTACGCCGAGGAGGTGCGCAGGCTCGGCGAGCTTGGCTGCACGTACCTGCAGCTGGATGACACCAGCCTGGCCTACCTGAACGACCCGGCGCAGCGCGCCGAGATCGCCGAGCGGGGCGAGGACGCCGAGCACCTGCACATCCGCTACATCCGTCAGGTCAACGACGCACTGGCAGGCCGCCCGGACGGGATGGCCGTGACGACGCACATGTGCCGGGGGAATTTCCGTTCTTCCTGGGCGGCAGCAGGCGGCTATGACTTTGTCGCCGAGGCATTGTTCAGCGAGCTGGACGTGGATGGTTTCTTCCTCGAGTACGACGACGAGCGGTCCGGCGGCTTCGAGCCGCTGCGGTTCGTGCCGAAGGGCAAGCTGGTCGTGCTCGGCCTGGTCACCACGAAGCGCGGCGAGCTCGAGGACCCTGACCAGCTCAAGCGCCGGATCGGCGAGGCAGCCCGGTTCGTGCCGCTCGACCAGCTCTGCCTGTCACCGCAGTGCGGTTTCTCCTCCACCATGGAGGGCAATGCGCTGACCCGCGATGAGCAGTTCGCGAAGCTCCGGCTGATCGTGGACGTGGCGCGCGACGTCTGGGGATAGCTGCCGGTAGCCAGGCGCTGCATAATTGCCCGAACGCAGTCACCCGGCGCAATCACGCTGAACCGGGGCAGCCCCCGGGACGTGTCAGCTAAAGAGACGCGACAGCGGCGTCGCGCTTACCGGCAGCGAAGGGGCAACATGGTGATGATCCCTGGCGGCCCCGGCGGTGGACAGGGCGTCACGGCTACTGCCAGCGCCCAGCCGGCCAGTACCCAGCCGGCCCGGCTGGCGGCTCGCCGGGCCGCCAGGCGGCGGCTGTACCTGCCCACCTTCGCCGTGGCGCTCTTCGCGGCATGGCTGGCCTGGAATGGCTGGCGGGTGCTCAGCCAGTACGGGCCGATCAGCTCCATCCACTCGGCACAGCTCGAGCTGGCCGGGCCGTCGGTGGTGGGATTCGTGCTCGTGGTGTTCATCATCGAGCAGATCCGGCCGGCCGAGCGGCACGCCGTGCTGGCCAGGGGTCATGTGCTCGACATGACCTACCTGCTGGCCTACGCCCTGGTCGTGGTGCCGCTGATCGCGCTGATCGGCAGCGGCTTCTCCGCCGCGCTGGCCCGGGTCGCGCCATGGCTGGTCATCCCGCGTATCCCGGCGGTGCCGCACTGGCTCTTCATCGCGGCGGCTGTCGTCGCCATTGACGCTGTCGACTGGCTCGCGCACCTGGGCAATCACCGGATTAACTCGCTCTGGCGGCTGCACGCCGTGCATCACTCGCAGGAGGAACTCAGCATCCTCACCACGTTCCGCGCGCATCCGCTGGTGCACGTGAGCTTCCTGCTATCGGCGCTGCCCGTGCTCGCGCTGAGCGCCAACAACGCGACGCCGGCCGTTGTGCTGACCGTCTACGCGTGCCTGGGCGCGCTGCCGCACGCGAACGTGCGGTGGAACTACGGCAAGGCAGGCTCGCTGCTGATCAGCCCGGCCTATCACCGGATACATCACTCGGCCACCGGCAGGCTGGACATCAACCTCGGCACCGTCCTGACGATCTGGGACAGGATGTCCCGCCGGGCCGTGTTCCCGGCGCCCGGCATGGCGGCCGGGAAGACCGGGCTGGCCGGGCGGCCGGTGCCGGTCGAGCAGTCCGCCGCGCGACCGCGCCTTGGCCGCATTTTCCTGACTCAATGGGCTGAACCTTTCACTACCAGCGAGGTGTCTGACCAATGACCACCACCAAGGCGCGGCCGAGCGTGGCCCGCGGGCAGTTGCCCATCCTGGCGCTCTGCGTCATCGACGCCGGGCTCCTCGTCACGTCGGGGCTCATCCACCTGCATTTCTGGAATATCGCCTACCGGCACGTCCCGACGCTCGGCCCGCTGTTCCTCGTTCAGGTCATCGCGACCCTGCTGACCGCCATCGCGCTGGTGGCGACCCGGCGGCTGATCGTCGTCGCCGCGGCCTTCCTGCTGATGGGAGGCACCATCGTCGGATTCATCCTGGTGCGCACGGTCGGCCTGTTCAACTTCAAGCTGGGGTTCACCTCCGGCCTGGCCGCGACGGTGCTGGTCGTCGAGGTCATCGCCATGGTGATGACTGCCATCACCGCATGGGTGATGACCCGGAGCGCACGGGCAGGCGCCTGAGCAGAGCCTGGCTTCGGGTCACGCCCTACGGACCTGGGTTGGCTTTACGTTCTTCATCGGCTCGGGTTGAGTAGGCCTATGCCTGATCAGCCGGCGGCGGCCGGTATCCACGGCACTTGTATCCCGAGCGAGGAGCGCCTGATGCCACGCCCGCGAGCGACCGGCTACGCGCCGGTTGACGGCATGGATATTTACTGGGAAAGCCGCGGCGATGGCGGCGTCCCGCTGGTGGTGGTTCACGGTGGTTTCGGCCTGGCCAGCATGTTCGGTGAGCTGCTCGGCCAGCTGGCCGGGCAGCGCCAGGTCATCGCGATCGAGCTGCAGGCCCACGGCCACACCCGGGACGCCGGCCGTCCCTTCAGCTTCGAGGGGTTCGGCGACGACATCGCCGCAGTGATCGAGCACCTCGGCCTGGGGCAGGCTGACCTGCTCGGGTACTCCCTCGGCGGCGGCGCCTGCCTGCGCAGCGCCATCCAGCATCCCGGCCGGGTCCGCAGGCTGGCCCTGGTTTCCGCGCCCTGCCGCCGCGACGGCTGGTTTCCCGAGGTCCTCGCCGGGTTCGACCAGCTGAGCAGCGCGGGGTTCGGCCAGATGCGGCAGTCCCCGATGTACCAGGCGTGGTGCGAGGTCGCTCCCGACCGCGACGCCTTCCCCGCTTTGATGGACAAGACCGGCCTGCTGCTGCGCCAGCCGTATGACTGGACCGAGGAGGTCAGGCGGCTCACCAACCCGGCCCTGCTGGCCTATGCCGACGCCGACAGCATCCCGCCCGCGCACGCCGCCGAGTTCTTCGCGCTGCTCGGCGGCGGGCACAGGGACGCCGGCTGGGACGGATCGCTGGCTCCCGGGCGCGCGTCTGGCCATCCTGCCAGGGCTCAAGCATTACAACATCTTCTGCGCCCCCCAGCTGGCCGCCGTGGTCGCCGACTTCGTCAGCTGACCCGCACAACCAGCCCGCGAGTACCTGGAATGGGAGCCCGGGGCCAGGGCAATGCCCGGCCGATTCCGGCCCGCTGCCGCTCGCTATCCAGCTGAACTACTCACACCTCGTACTCCAGGTCGCCGACAATCTGGACCAGGCGCTCGTCAAGACCCTCGTGGGCCGCTGATCCAGCCGGCGCTTCAGGCCGCGCGGCGGCGGACTAGCCAGACGGTCGCGGCGATGAGAAGCAGGGAGAGCGCGAGCAGCCAGCCGCCCTCGATCCATTGGAATGGCCAGAACCGGCTGGCCGGCTGGTATGTCGCCAACTGCGTAATGCCGTGGTGGAGGAGATATTGCGCAGGACTCGCGTTTCCCGGGGTCGAGGCGGAGGCCCGGGCGGATGATTGGCCGAACGCGGGGTTCTGGGCGAAGTGGCCGGGCGCGGCCTCCGTTGCGCCGATCTTCTGCAGAACCTGGTTGACGGTGGAGAGGCTGACCGGCTTGCCGCCTCGGGTCCAACGCTGGCTCATTATCCAGGCACCATTAGGCAGGTTGGGATTACTGGTAACCAACGGCGCCTCGTAGTGCCGGCGCAGGAACGCCCCGGTCACGACGGCGAGCCCGCTCCACGCAACGAGGGTGGCGAACATGGCGGGAACGACCCGGCGGATGAGGACGCCGGCGACGGCGCCAATCGCGAAGGCGACCAGCGTCCAGGCGGCGAACGCGACCTCGCGCAGGTCGAACGTCGTGGCAGCGAGCGGGCTCAGGACGTATTTCCCGTCGATCTGGGGCCCGTAGCACCAGGAGAAGAGGAAACCGAACGCTCCGGCCGCGACCGTGACCGCGAGCGCGAGCGGCGCCAGTGTGGCGACGGTCCAGCGTGCCCGCCCGAAACCCTGGGTCCAGGTGAACCGGAAGGTGCCGGCCTCCAGCTCCCTGGCCAGCGCCGGCGCGCCGACGAACGCTCCGATCAGTGGCGGAATCAGCTGGAACAGGACCGCGGTTAGCGACAATACCGGCCCTGCTCCGTATGAGACGAAGCCCTGGTGGCGTAGCTGCTCGCCCGTGATGTACAGGTACACGCTCGCCGCGCCGAGCACTGCGACGAGACCGGCCACCGTGAGCCGGTGCTGTCGCCAGGTGACCCAGGCCATTCTCCGCCACGGCACCGGCCGCAGGCTCGCGTCCTGTCTCGGCTGCGCGGGCATGGTCAGTGCTGTCACTGTGACACCTCCGTCGGTTCGCCAGTTTCAAGCGGCAGAGCCCCGGCGCGTACCGGTCCGGGCAGCGACGCGGCGCCGGGCTCCCGCAGGTAGGCCAGGGTCAGTTCTTCGAGGCTTACCGGGTGCGACTCCCAGCCCGGCGGCACCGGGTCGGTGCTTCCGTTCGTCCTGACCAGCAGGTGGGCCAGCGCCTCGCCACGCCGGGCGTGCACCACGCACAGCCGTTCGGCGCATGAGTCGGCTTCGGCGGCCGGGCCGGTCAGCACACGATGGGAGGCGAGCAGGTCATCGACCTCGCCGGCCACCTGGACGCGGCCGCGCGACAGCAGAACGAAGTAGTCGGCCACCCGCTCGAGCTCGGCCAGGACGTGCGAGGACAGCACCACCGACACGCCGTCGTCGGCTACGGCGGTCATTACCGTGGCCATGAAGTCGTGCCGGGCCAGCGGGTCGAGCGACGCCATCGGCTCGTCCAGCACGAGGAGTCGCGGTCGCCGGCCCAGCGCGAGGGTCAGAGCGAGCTGCGCTTGCTGACCGCCGGACAGTTTGCCGGCCTTGCGAGTCAACGGGATGCCCAGCTCGCCCAGCCGGGCTTTGGCGTAGCCCTGGTCGAAGCGCCGGTTCAGGTTACCGGTCAGGTGCAGCATGTCGGCGACAGACAGGTACTTGTACAGCGGCGTGTCCTGGGCGACGAAGGCGATGCCGTCAAGCGCGGCCGCGGACCCGGCCAGCGTGCCGCCGAGGACGGTGACGGTGCCGACGGTCGGCGCCGTCAGGCCGACCGCCAGGTTCAGCAGGGTGGTCTTGCCGACGCCGTTCGGCCCGACCAGCGCGACCACGTGCCCGTCGGGAATGGCCAGCGTGCACTCGCGCAGCGCCCAGGTGCTGCCATAGCGTTTACCGAGACCGCTGGCTTCGATGACGTTCATGCCACGCCCTCAGTTTCGCCGCTTGCCGCGGCACGGCGATCGTCCGAGCCCTCGCGACGCTCACGGCCCTGCTGACCTGGGGGGGCAACCCCCCGGAACCCCCCGAATTCCCGCAGCGCGCTGGTGAACAGCGCCACGATTCCGTCCTCGTCCAGCCCTGCCGTGTCGGCGGTAGCCAGCCAGCCCAGCAGGGAATGCCGAAGCCCGGTCAGCTCAGGCAGCGCGACCTGGCTGAGGGTGGCCTGGATGAACGTGCCCTGGCCGGGCCGTCCAGTTGCTAGGCCCTTGGTCTCCAGCTCGCGGTAGGCCTTGAGCACCGTGTTCGGGTTGATGGCGAGCGAGGCGACCACATCCCTGACCTTGGGCAGCTGGTCGCCGGGCTGGAGGTAGCCGAGCCGCAGCCCGTGCTCGACCTGCTGGACGAGCTGCAGGTAGGTCGGCACGCCAGAAGCCGCATTCAGCCGGAAATCGACCGGTGACGCAGGTCCGCGCGCACCGTCCGTCGGCGTGCTGCCGTCCGTCGGCGTGCTGCCGTCCGTCGGCGTGCTGCCGTCCGTCGGCGTGCTGCCGGCCCCGCCGTCCGCGCCGGGCGGGGAGGCGCCGGTCCGGCTACCTGCCGCGCTGATCCCTTTATCTATTGTCATACGACAAGATTACAGAGGGCGGTATCGCTGTCAACCGGGCGGACCTCGGCGCCGCCGGGAGCGCCGGTGGCCCGCCGGCGCCGTACGGATCAGCTCAGGTCGCCAAGTGCGGCCTCTATCGCGCGGTGGAACGTCGGATAGGCGTAGATCATCTCGCGCAGCCGCTGCGTGGGCACGGCGGCATGCACGGCCAGGGTGAGCATGCTGAGCACCTCGCCGCCGGTCGGCCCGGCCGATGTCGCGCCGACCAGGACGCCGCGCCCGGCGTCCTCGACCAGCTTGATGAAGCCGTCATTGCCCGCCTTGTGTATCCAGCCGCGGGTAGCACGGGGGATCTGGTAGCTGCCCACCCGGACGGCAATGCCCTGCTCCCTGGCGCTGGCCTCGGTCAGCCCGACGGAGCCGACCTCCGGATCTGTGAAGGTCACCCGGGGCACCGCGTGATACTCGGCCGGGTGATGCTCCTCGCCGAGGATGTCGGCGACGATGATGCCGGCGTGATACATGGAAATGTGCGTGAACGCGCCCTTGCCGACCACGTCGCCCAGCGCCCAGACGCCAGGTGCGGCGCGCATGTGCGCATCGACGGGGACCGCCCGGCCCTGCTCGTCGATGCCGACCGCGCCGGCCCCGAGCGAGGCGAGATCCGTGCGGCGGCCGGTCGCGACGAGCAGCCGCTCTGAGGTGAGCTCGTCGCCGTCGGCCAGCCTCACCGTGAAGTCATCGCCGTCGTGGCTGATCCGCTCCGCCCGTGACCCGGTATGCACGCTGATGCCGTCGCGGCCGAAGACCTCAGCGATCAGCGCCCCGGACTCCGGCTCCTCCAGCGGCAGCAGCTGGCCGAGCGCCTCCACGATGGTCACCCGGGCGCCGAAGCGGGCGAAGACCTGCGCGAGCTCGGCGCCGACGGCCCCGCCGCCGAGCACCACGATCGACCGCGGCACCTGCTCGGCCTCGATGGCCTCGTGATTCGTCCAGAACGGCGTGCCGGCCAGGCCCGGTATCGGCGGGATGGCGGGCGCGGTGCCGGTCCCGATGATGATCCCGCGGCGGGCGCGGAGCACCTCGCCGCCGACCGTGACCTCACCGGGCGCCGTGATCCGGCCGTACCCGCGGAACAGCTGCCCGCCCTTGCCGGTGAACCGGTCAGCCGCCACCGTGTCGTCCCAGTTGTCGGTCGCCTCGGCCCTGATCCGGCGCGCCACCGGCGCCCAGTCGGGCGTTACCGTGGAGCTGCCGGCCATGCCGGGGATGCGGCGGCCCTCGGCGAGCAGGTCAGCCGCGCGGATCATCATCTTGGACGGGACGCATCCCCAGTACGGGCACTCGCCGCCGACCAGCCTGGCCTCCACGCCCGCGACGGCCAGGCCGGCCTCCGCGAGCCGCTCCGCCACATCCTCGCCGCCCGGGCCCATGCCGATGACCACCACGTCGACCGCATGCTCACTCACTTGTGCACCATCCTCGTGACCTCCTCCAGGGTTCGGACCTTGTGCGCGGGTATAAGAACGCGGAATGACCGCGCCCGCGAGCCGGTTGATGGTGATAGCGGCGTGAAATGCTGAACCGACACGGACGGGGAAATCAGATGATGGATATCCGTGAGGGGGCAGAGCGCGCGCCGGCGCCGCCGCTGTCGGAGGGCGCCGCGGAAGCGCATGTGCACGGCATCTGCTTCAAGACAGGCCCGCCCGGCGTCGTTGGCGTCGAGCTTGAATGGCTGGTCTGCGACGGCGATGACGTTGCCTCGCCTGTCGACCACCAGCGGGTAGCCACCGCGCTGGCAGGGCTTGAAGCCCCCGGCGCGCTGCCTGGCCAGGGCCGGCTCACTACTGAGCCAGGCGGCCAGGTGGAAATCAGTTCCGCCCCGGCAGCCGCCATCGGCGGCTGCGTGACGAGCGCCGGCCGCGATCTTGCCGTGGTGCGGCGCGCGGTCCAGGCCGCCGGGCTCAGCCTCGTCGGATGGGGCATGGATCCGCACCGTCTCCCGGCCCGCATCCTCGATCTGCCCCGTTACGCGGCGATGGAGGAGTTCTTTGACCGCGGCGGCCCCTGGGGGCGGGTCATGATGTGCAGTACGGCGTCGGTCCAGGTCTGCGTGGACGCGGGCCTGGAATCCGACGGAGTCGCGAGTTACCGCTCGCGCTGGCGGCTGCTGCACGCGCTCGGCCCGATCCTGGTGGCGACCTTCGCCAATTCGCCGCTGCGCGCGGGCCGCCCGACCGGCTGGAAGTCGACCCGGCAGGCCGTCTGGGGCCGACTGGATCCGGGCCGCACCCGGGCTCCGGCTGGCGCTGAGCCGCCCGCGCGCGCTGGCGCCGGCCCGCTCGGCCCGGCCGACGCCGATCCTCGCTCTGCCTGGGCGTCGTATGCGCTGGATGCCCAGCTCATGTGCATCCGCAGGGATGAATCGGCGTGCTGGACTGCGCCGGCCGGACTGACTTTCCGCGACTGGCTCCGCGGGGCTGGCGAACGGCCACCGACCCTCGATGACCTCACCTACCATCTGTCGACGCTCTTTCCCCCCGTGCGCCCGCAAGGGCACCTGGAACTCCGGGTCATCGATGCCCAGCCCGGCGAAGGCTGGATCGTTCCGGCCGCCGTCGTCTCCGCTCTGCTCGATGATCCTATTGCCGCGCAGGCTGCCATGGCCGCCGCCGAGCCCGTGTGGCACCAGCCCGCGGCCCCGCCGGGCACGGGGCCGGTCAGCGGGCTGACCGGCCCGTGGCTGCGGGCGGCCAGGCGGGGCCTTGAGGATCCCGGGCTCGCCCTGGCCAGCCGTGCCTGCTTCGAGGCGGCCGATGCCGCGCTCGGCCGCGCTGGCGCATCGCCGGCCATCCGCAGGCAGGTAACCGACTTCGCCGAGACCTACGTGCTGCGGGGCCGCTGCCCCGCCGACGACATGCTGGAGGAGCGCAGATGACATCGGAATCCGAGCTGCTCAGGGACAGGATCGCAGACCTGCTGGTAACGGCCAGGGAGCGCACCCGGGGCCTGACTGAGTGCGTGGACGAGGACGACCTGATCCGCCAGCACTCGCCGCTCATGTCACCCCTGGTATGGGATCTGGCGCACATCGCCAACCAGGAGGAGCTGTGGCTGCTCCGGCAGATCGGCGGTCGGCAGCCGATGCGCCCGGAGATCGACCCGCTCTATGACGCGTTCGAGCATCCGCGCGCCGAGCGCCCCACCCTGCCGCTGCTGCAGCCGGCCGAGGCGAGGGCGTACGCCAGGGAGGTCAGGAGCCGCGTGCTCGACCTGGTCGAGCGGACCAGGTTCAGCGGCGAGCGGCTAGTGACTGGCGGCTTCGCGTTCGGCATGATCGCGCAGCATGAGCAGCAGCATGGCGAGACGATGCTGGCCACCCACCAGCTCCGCCGCGGCGCGCCCGTGCTGTCCGCTCCGCCGCCCGGGCCGCCGCCAGCCGACGCGCTGCGGCTGCCTGCCGAGGTGCTCGTGCCCGGAGGCCCGTTCGTTATGGGTACATCGGCCGAGCCCTGGGCGCTGGACAACGAGCGGCCGGCGCATACCGTCGACGTGCCGGCCTTCTACATCGACACCACACCGGTGACCAACGCCGCCTATGCGGACTTCATCACCAGCGGCGGCTACGACGAGCCGTCTTGGTGGACGGCCGCCGGCTGGGCGCACCGGCAGCAGGCGGGCCTGTCCGCCCCCCAGTTCTGGCGGCGCGAGGGCGGCGAGTGGGTCCGGACCAGGTTCGGCGTCAGCGAGCCCGTCCCGCCCGCCGAGCCGGTCATGCACGTGTGCTGGTACGAGGCCGACGCGTACGCGCGGTGGGCCGGCCGCAGGCTGCCGCGCGAGGCGGAGTGGGAGAAGGCGGCCAGGTTCGACCCGGCGGCCGGCCGGTCCAGGCGCTTCCCGTGGGGGGACGACGACCCGACGCCCGACCGGGCCAACCTGGGCCAGCGGTACCTGCAGCCGGCCCCGGCCGGCTCGTATCCGGCCGGCGCAGCCCCGTGCGGCGCGCGCCAGCTGATCGGCGACGTATGGGAGTGGACGGCAAGCGACTTCGTGCCCTACCCGGGGTTCGAGGCATGGCCGTACAAGGAGTACTCGCAGGTGTTCTTCGGCGGCGACTACAAGATCCTGCGCGGCGGCGCGTTCTCCGTCGGGCCGGTGGCGTGCCGCAGTACCTTCCGCAACTGGGACTACCCGGTGCGGCGGCAGATCTTCGCCGGGCTGCGCACCGCCCGCGACGCGGCGCCAGGGGAGGCCGCCTGATGTGCCGGCACCTGGCCTACCTGGGCGAGCCAGCGACTCTGCGTTCCGTGCTGATGGACCCCCCGCACAGCCTGCGAGCGCAGGCATGGGCACCGCGGCGGCAGCGGCACGGCACGGTGAACGCCGACGGGTTCGGCGTCGGCTGGTACGCCGACGGCGACCCGGTACCGGCCAGGTACCGGCGGGCAAAGCCGATCTGGTCCGACCCCTCGTTCACCGATCTTGCCAGGGTGACAACGAGCCGGGCGGTGCTGGCCGCGGTGCGCGACGCTACCGACGACACCGATCCGGGCGAGGCAGCCGCCGCTCCCTTTGCGGCGGACTGCTGGCTGTTCAGCCACAACGGGGCGCTCAGCGGCTGGCCGGAGGCCGGGGCCAGGCTCGCGGCCGACCTCCCGGCCGGCGACGTGCTCGCCCTCGAAGCCCGCTGCGACTCCGCCGTCATCTGGGCGGTCGTGCTCCGCAGGCTGCGGGCAGGCAGCGGGCTGGCCGAGGCGCTGGACGAGACCATCGGGGAGCTGACTGCCCGCCGGCTCGGCGGCCGGTTCAACTTCCTGCTCACCGACGGCCAGACGATCGCGGCGACGGCGGCCGGGGACACCCTGTGCTACCGCAGCAGCCCGACCGGGGTGATAGTCGCCTCCGAGCCTGGCGATGACGAGCCCGGCTGGGTCGACGTTCCTGATCAGAGCCTCGTGGAGGCATCGGCCGGCTCGGTCATCGTCCGCCCGATCGGCGCTGCTGTCCTCACCACGGCCGCGGCCGGCGGCGACTCGAACGGAAGGACGACAAGCCCGTGACGGAACCGAGGATCGAGCGGTGCCTTCCCGACGGGTTCCTGGCGGACTCGCTTCGGGCCGACGCGCTCGCCGGACTTACCGCATCGCCGAAATCGCTGCCGCCGAAGTGGTTCTACGACGAGCGGGGGAGCGAGCTGTTCGACAAGATCACTCTCCTCGACGAGTACTACCCGACCAGGGCAGAACGGGCCATCCTGCGGGACGCGGCCGCCGAGGTCGCGGCAGCTACCCGGGCCAGCACCCTGGTCGAGCTCGGCTCCGGGTCAGCCGATAAGACGCGCCTGCTGCTTGACGCCCTGCGCGGTGCCGGGACACTGAGCCGCTACGTGCCGGTGGACGTGAGCGAGGCGGCGCTGATCACTGCCTCCCGCCGGGTGCTCGACGGCTACCCGGGCCTGGCCGTGCACGCGGTCGTCTCCGATTTCGAGGAGCACCTCGGCCTGCCCGACGGCGGCGGCCCCCGGCTGGTGGCCTTTCTCGGCGGCACGATCGGGAACCTGCTCCCGGTGCAGCGGGCCGCGTTCCTGCTCTCGATCCGGGCCAGGCTCGCCGAGGGGGATGCCCTGCTGCTCGGCACCGACCTGGTCAAGGACCCGGCCGTGCTGGTTGCTGCCTACGATGACGCCGCGGGCGTGACGGCCGCATTCAACAAGAACATCCTCTCGGTGCTGAACGCCGAGCTAGGCGCCGACTTCGATCTGGACGCGTTCGACCACGTGGCGCTGTGGGATCCGGCGGCGGAGTGGATCGAGATGCGGCTGCGGTCCGCCTACCGCCAGCAGGTCAAGCTGCCCGGTATCGGCCTGACCGTGACCTTCGGCGAGGGCGAGGAGATGCGCACCGAGGTCTCCGCCAAGTTCCGCCGCGAGCGGGTCCAGGCGGAACTCGCCGCCGCCGGCCTGGCGATGCGGTCATGGTGGACCGACGAGAAGGCCAGGTTCGGCCTGTCCCTGTCAGTCCCGTCCTAGCCCAGCCCCTTTATATTGGCCCCTGACTTGCCAGTCCCGTCCTGGCCAGCGGCCACTCCCTCTGGCCGGCCGAATCCTCCGTGATAATGCAGAAACTCAGGCCAGACGTGGCTGCCGGGCAGCGTAGCTGGGCCGGACTGGGGCGGGTTATGAGCGGGGGAGTGTGCAGCAGGGTCCGCATGGCCGCACTGGCCCTGGCCAGCCGCGCTTGGCGAGCACGGCGCCGACTTCCGCGGCGACAGTGCACGGCCGGCCCGTGACGTCGGACCAGTTGTAGCGCAGTGTGACGATGCCGTCGGTCGCGGCCGCGTTGTCCCTGTGCATGTCGCGCCACTGGCTCTCGGCCGGGTGCGCTATCCGGCCGTCGGTCTCGACTGCGACCAGGTATTTCCGGTAAAGCACATCCTGGTACTCGGTGCGTCCGCCGTCGCGGACCACGCGGACCTGGCGTTCGGCGCGGGGCAGTCCGTGCGGGCGCTCGACGTCGTGCAGGTAGCGGTATTCCAGGACGGTATGCACCCCGCTGGCGATGTCGCCCACCGCCAACTGGAGCGCCTTCCGGTAGCGCAGCCTGGCCCGCTGGGTCATTGCCTCGGCAATCCGCTGCGGCGTGGTCAGCCGCCCGCCGCAGGCGGCGGATACCCAGCCAAGCGCTTCATCGAAAGTCCGCGCTCCATGGCTGAGGTCGAGCACGGTCTCCTCGATCCGGGTGCGCGGCGGCGCCTGGCATGGATGTCGTGCCGCCAGGATCCGCGCCGACCGGTGAATGATGAGCCCCGGGACCGGCTCAACCCGGCGGCCGGACGGCACCGTGACGTGGATGAGCTGCGGTGGCTTACGGGTCAGGCCATGCAGCTCGGCCGCAGTCTGGTGGCTCAGCGCCGCTTCCGGCCCGGCACGTAATACCGCAGCCCACAGCAGCGCCGCGCGGCCAGGTTCACCGCTGAATGTGGCAAGGACGCCGGGGTAGATGCGCTGCCAGCGGCCGCCGCTAACGCGGGCGTGGATCGCGCTCCTGGTCAGGCCTGCCGCGAGCGCTTGCTGACGCGTGATCACCCAGCGCTGGGATTCGGCCAGTTCCTGAAGGGCTTCGGGCAGCTGGGACACGTCCTTTAGCGTGACTCAGGGCACCGACATCCGGCCACGCCATTCCATGCCCTGTGGATAGATCCGGACCGGATCTGCCCTGGGCTCATCGCCGGACCGGATCTGCCCGGGGCTGTTTCATCAACATGGAGGATTCGCACCCTGTGGCCGGCCGAATCCTCCGTGATCATGACAGCACCGGCAATGGCGGGTCCTGCGTCGAAGTCGCGCGGAACCTGCCGGGCGCAGTGGCGGTGCGTGACTCCAAGGACCCGGGCGGGCCAGCCCTGATATTCGCACCCGCCCAATGGCACCCGCCCAATGGCACGCGTTCGTCGACCGCGTTACTGCTCTGGGAACGCGTTACTGCTCTGGGACCGCGCGGGACTGCGCCCTGATGCCGCGCTGGACGGGCCGGACCGTGACATTCTCCAGCTCAAGCGAGCGCACGAGGTCGGCTATCACTGCCTCGCCATCAATGGCGCCGCAGCTGAACAGGTCGATGGCGATCAGGTCTTCCTCGGGCCAGGTGTGAATGCTCAGGTGCGACTCAGCCAGGATCAGCACGAGGGTGACCGCATTGTTGGGGAAGGCGACGTGACTTACCTCAAGGACGTGCCCGTTCCCCGCCCGCACGGCCGTGGTGGCCACCTCGGTGAGCTTCGCGACATCGGCGACCGGCGAGGACGGCGTCACGGTGGCGTCCACCGCATAGAGCACTTTCGGCGTCAGCGCTTCCTGCCTCCGCAGGTCCGCGTACCTGCTCGCCACCCCGTCACCCGGCATGATGTGGGAGGATACCTTACCGTCTGTCGTCCGGGCAGAGGTGATCGCCGCGGCCAGCTGCGGAGGACCGCCGCGGCCAGCTGCGTGCCGGGCAGCCCAGTTACGTGCCGGGCAGCCCAGCCGCGCCGGGAGTCCCCGTTACGTACCAGGAGGCAGAGAACGTCAGCATGGATGTCGACTCTGTCATCGCCGAAGTCGCATCGGCGGTCGGGCTAGCCGAGGGAGCCTCGGGGGTCAGGGACGTGATCCGGGCCATCGCGCGGGCGGAGCCCGTCGCAACCAGGGAAATCAGCCGGATGGCCGAGCTGCCGGTGCCCATCGTTACCGCGGTCTGCAACGAGCTGCGCAAGCGCGACGTGGTGGATCGCAGCCGGCCGGTGCGGCTGACCCAGGAAGGCAGGGACATCTTCGCCAGCGGCCAGCTCGCCCTGGACGCGCGGTGCCCGGTCTGCCACGGCCGCGGCGTCGCCAGCGCCAAGATCACCGAAAGCTTGAATAACGAGCTAGATCGCGCAGCGTCCGCGGCACCGGAGGCCAAACCGGAACTCGATCAGACCCACTGCACCGTGGCCACGAAGATCAGCCGCGTCCTGGCCATGCACGAGGCCGGTGCGCTGGCCGGCAGCAGGATCATCATCCTCGGCGACGATGACCTGATCTCGGTGGCGATCGCCAGGTTCGCCGCACTGACCGGGATGCCGGGTGAGATCAGGCGCCTGACCGTGGTGGACTCCGACGCGGACGTGCTGGCCTGCATCGCGGCGCAGACCGCGGGCACCGGAGTGAACGCCGAGATCGTCCAGCATGATCTCCGGGCGCCGCTGCCTGCCGCCTTGCGCGGCGCGTTCGACGTGGCGTGCACCGACCCGCCGTACACGGTGCCCGGAGCCGAGCTGTTCCTGTCCCGGGCTGTCGCCGCCCTGACCGGGGACGCCGGCCAGCACGTGTTCTTCTCGTTCGGGGCGCGCAGGCCGGCGGAGACGCTCCGCACCCAGGAACTGATCACGGGCATGGGCCTGACCGTGCGCGCGATGACCCCGAACTTTAACGAGTACATCGGCGCGGGCATCCTGGCCGGCACCAGCCACCTGTACCACTTGCGCACGACCGGCGTGCTGGCGCCGCTGATCACCGGCGACTACTCCGGGCCGCTCTACACCGCCGACCTGCGCGCGGCGGTCACCAGGCCGTACCGGTGCGCCGGGTGCGGGGCCGTGCATGCTGTCGGGCCCGGCGCCCAGTGGACGAATATCGCCAGCCTGCAGGCGGCGGGCTGCCCGGAATGCAGCGGCACGGTGTTCCGCCCGATGGCGTTGCAGCAGCGATGACGCCCACCGGACCCGCAGCCGGCGACCCGGCAGCCAGCGACACCGCAGCCGGCGACCCGACGATTGGCGACCCGACGGTTGGCGACCCCGCAGTTGGCGACCCCGCAGTTGGCGACCCGCTCCTGCCGAGGTCGGCTCCAGTTGCCGCCAGCCCGGCGCAGTACCTGATCCGGGGCGCGGCCGAGGGCGACCTCGACGCGATCGCGGAATTCGAGATCGAGATCGCGAAAGTGTCCTTCAGCGACGACGCAATCGTTGATCCGGCCTTGCACCGGCGGCGTGTCTCGGGTTCGCTGGCCAAGCCCGGGGAGGTCATGCTGGTCGCGATTGCTTCGCCGGTGCCCGGGCGGGGATCCCGGCCAGGGCAGGTGCCCGGGCCACAGCAGATGCCGGTGCCAGAGCAGGTGCCGGTGCCAGGGCAGGTGCCGGTGCCAGAGCAGGTGCCCGGGCCAGGGCAGGTGCCCGGGCCAGGGCAGGTGCCGGTGCCTGGGCAGGAACCCGGACCGGGGCAGGGACCGCTGGTTGGCTGGGCCTGGCTGTCGCCCAGGACCAACTCGCTGACCGGTGCCAGGTACGGCAACTTCCGGTCGCTGGCCGTCGCCGACATCCCGGACCGCAGCCACGTCGGCGAGCAACTGCTGGCCGCCGTCCTGCAGGCCGCTGCCGATGCGGGCCTGACCCAGCTGACCGGCAAGGTGCATGCCCGGAATCTGGGCATGCGCGCCCTGTACCGGAAGTTCGGCTTCGAGGCAGCGCACCTCACGATGGAAAGGCGCCTGCCGCCCGCCGGCGGCCAGGCGCAGTCATGACCCAGGCCGGGCAGCCGGGCACCAGGCCGGTTTCCGGGCCGGCCTCTGGTCCGATGATCAAGTGCGTGGCCTGGGACATCGATAACACCCTGCTCGCCGGAACCTTCATCGAGTCGGGTGACCGGCAGCCGCCCGCCGATCCCGAGATGGCGGCCGTGCTGGCCGAGCTTGGCAGGCGGGGCATCGTGCATGCCATCGCAAGCAGGAATCCGCCAGCCGCCGCGGCGTACGCCGCTCAGGTGACGGGCAGCCAGTTTGTCGTAGCCGAGTGCGGCTGGGACCGGAAGTCAGCGGCGATCGGTCGCATCCTCGCGGAACTCGGCATCGGCGCCGACGCGCTGGCCTTCGTCGATGATGACCCGTACGAGCGGGCCGAGGTCTCCTTCGCGCTGCCGGACGTGCTGGTCCTGTCACCTGAGGACATGACGGAAGCGCTCGGCTGGCCAGGGTTCAACCCTGCCGTGGTCACCGACGAGGCCAGCCGCCGCAGCGAGCTGTACCTGGACAGGAGACGTCGACAGGCCGCCGAGCGCGAGTTCGGCGGCTCCAGGGACGACTTCCTGCGCTATTGCCAGACTGAGATCGTCATCGCTCCGGCCGCCGAGGCCGATGTCGCCCGGCTGCACGAGCTTTCGGTCCGCACCCACCAGTTCAACTCAGCGGGGCAGGGGGAGACGGAAGCCACGTTCCGCGCCATGATCATCTCGCCAGGGCAGCAGATGGCCGGCCCGCCAGCGCAGGAGATAGTGACTGTACGGCTGCGGGACCGTTTCGGCGACGACGGAATCGTCGGCGGCTGCGTCACCGAGCAAGACGAGGACGGCGGCTGGACGGTCCGGCTGCTGATGATGTCGTGCCGGGCGATGGGCCGCGGCGTGATCGACGGGCTGCTGGCCTGGCTGATCCGCTCGGCGGCCGGCCGCGGCGCACGCGCGCTGGACGTGCCGTCGGTGCTGAACGACAGGAACGTGCCGCTGCGGCTGGCCCTGGCCGCCGCCGGGTTCCGGGCAGCGGGTGCCGAGGCCGACGCCGATGCTGCCGGGACGGGCGCTGCCGGTCCCGAGGCCGGTCCCGATGCCGGCGGAACGGGCACCGCGGGAACGGGCACTGGGGGAAGGGGCGCTGCCGGCGCCGAGCGTGGCGGGCACGACAGCACGGAGGCGGTACCGCGAGAGAGCGGCATCCTGGCAGCGGGCGGTCAGCGGGTTGTGTACCGCAGGACGCTGGCCGGGCCGCTCCCGGATCTGCCCAGCTGGCTGACCGGACCGGCGGGCACGGCTGAGCCCGGCCCTGATCAGCCGCGGCAGCGGACGGGAGGAAGACCCTGATCCTCGATGAGCTTCGCCAGCTTCTGGCCGAGGTCACGCGCCGCCCTGACCTGCTGGACACGCCTGCCGAGACGCCGCTCTTCGGCACCGGCGTTGGGCTGGACTCGCTGTCCGGGACGCTGCTGCTGCGCGAGATCAGGCACCGATACGGCGTCGACGTCGCGGGCGAGGACATCAATCTCGATGCGCTTGCCTCCCTGGCGACGCTGGCTGACTTCATCGAGGTCCGCTCGGCCGGGCGGCGCGGGTGAGCCCTGCAAGCCCGGCATGGCTCGTCACTTCGGGTAAAACTGACCCCGGCACGGTCGAGCGGCTGCTGCGCTCGCTGCCGGAGTGGTTCGGCATCGAGTCGGCGATCACCGAGTACGCCGAGTCGGCCCGGCAACTGCCCGCCTACCTGGCTTGGCCGCCTGAATCAGCTGTCAGGGCCGCGGAGCGCCGACCGGCCGGGGTGCTGCTCGCCGCCCGCCACTTCCCGTGCTCAGCCGAGATCCACCTGATGGCCGCGGACCGCAGCCTGCACCGGCGCGGCATTGGCAGTGCCCTGATCCACGCCCTGGAGGCTGACCTGATCCCGGATGGCGTCGAGCTACTGCAGGTCAAGACCCTCGGACCGACCCGGCCCGACGCATGCTACGAGCGCACCCGGCAGTTCTATTCAAAGCTGGGCTTCCGGCCGCTGGAGGAGATCCACGGTCTATGGGCCGGAAACCCGTGCCTGATCATGGTCAAGGCCCTGCGCCGGGCGGCCGGCGAGCCACCGCGTGCTCCTGGGCGCCGAGGGCCGGGCGAGCCTGCCTGACGTTCCCTGAAGATCACTTCTGCTCGCGGGCGGATAGGGCGCCGACGCCCGCGGATCGTATAGGAGTCCGGCCCGGTCAGGAACCCGCGTCACCCGACCTCGCTCTGGCCAACGTGTTTTCCCTTGGCGGGCGGCATGCGGGCCCGTGGCTCGTTCGGTACCTGATAGCTCCGGCGGGCGTCGTAGCTGCACTCCGGCTCGCGCGCCTGGCCCGGGTAGTCTCGTCGTGGCAGCACGTGGCCAGCAGCTGGAGGTGCCGATGGGCGCGGTCTTCGCGGTGGATGCTTGCCGGACGCCAGTGGGAAAGATCAAGGGCGCGCTGGCCGGGGTGCGTCCCGACCACCTCGCCGCCGAGGTCATCGCGGCCCTGGCCGCGCGCAGCCCGTGGCTCGACCCCGAGTCGATCGACGACGTGTACTGGGGCGCGGCCAACCAGGCGGGTGAAGACAACAGGAACGTCGCGCGGATGGGCGTCCTGCTGGCGGGACTGCCGGTGACCATTCCCGGCGCTACGGTCAACCGGCTGTGCGGCTCAGGCATGGAGGCCATCGCCGACGCGGCCAGGGCGATCGCGGCCGGCGATGCCGACGTCTGCCTGGCCGGCGGGTCGGAGTCGATGACGCGGGCGCCGTTCGTGCTGCCCCGCGCGGAGGATCCGTTCCCGCGTGAGGCCGGGCTGGCCGACACAAGACTCGGCTGGCGGCTGGTGAGCCCGCGGATGCGCGAGCTGTATCCGCCCATCAGCCTGGGCGAGACGGCAGAGAATGTCGCCGGGCGGTACGGCGTGAGCAGGGAAACGCAGGACCAGTTCGCGCTGCTCAGCCACCAGCAGGCGGCACGTGCCCAGGCTGCCGGGCTGCTGGCCGAGGAGATCATCCCGGTCGCGACGCCACGCGGCACGGTGACGGCGGATGAGGGCATCAAGCCGGACCTCACGCTGGCGGACCTTGCCGCCAGGAAGCCGGCCTTCCGCGCGGGCGGCACGGTGACTGGCGGCAATTCCTCGCCGCTGAACGACGGCGCGGCCGGCCTGCTGCTGATGTCGGAGCGGGCGGCCGCCGCCGCAGGGGCCGAGCCGATCGCCAGGTACGCGGGCGCCGCGGCGGCCGGGGTCCACCCGGACTACATGGGCATCGGCCCGGTGCCCGCCATGACAAGGGCGCTGGCACGGGCCGGCTGGCAGCTCGACGACCTGGACCTGGCTGAGGTCAACGAGGCGTTCGCCGCGCAGGCCGTGGCGGTGATCAATGAGCTGAAGCTTGACCCGCAGCGGGTGAACGTCAACGGCGGCGCGATCGCGATCGGGCATCCGCTCGGCTGCTCCGGCGCCCGGATCACCACCGCGCTGCTGCACGAGTTCCGGCGGCGCGGCGCGCGCCGGGCGGCGGCCACTATGTGCATCGGGGTGGGGCAGGGGATTGCCTCGCTCTGGGAGGCGATCTGATACTCCCCCGCAGATCGCGGTGTTGCGGCGGGCGGGCCCGGGCACCGCGCCGGGACTGCTCCCGGCCCGTGTCCCGGGCCCGCCGGCATCGCCGGTCAGCCGAAGACGTGGAAGAAAATGCTCCCGCGCCATGACGGCCTCGTCGTCGCCAGGATGCCGCCCAGCAGCGCTGGCGCCCTGAAAGTCCGGGCACCGGGGACCCGGCGCGGCAGGCTCCAGCCGCTGGCCGTGCCGAGCTGGTACCTGACGCGCAGGGAATGCGGCGCCCGGTAGGCCACGAGCAGCTGGCCGCTGCCACTGGCGCCGAGTGACGAGGCCGCAGGGGCCGCGCCGGTCACCGCGCCGGTCACCGCCGCCGGCGGTGTCCAGATCAGGCCGCTGGCCGTGGTCAGCGGATCCGGCGTGGTCGCGAAGCGGATCCGGTGCGTCCGCTGGCCGCGCCACAGCACGTACAAGGTGCCCTGCGCCGTGCCGCCCGGCACCTCGGCGATGGCGGGGGCAGTCCTGGTGACTGAGCCCGGAATCCGGCGCGACGCGGACCATTGGAACCCGCGGGCTGGCTGGCCGGGGGTGCCGATCGCGTAGCGGACGTGATGCAGCGGTCCCTTCCAGGCGACGACAGCGACGTCGGTGCCGGACGGGAAGAAGATCGCGGGCGCGGCGCTGGTCCTGTCCCGGGCCGACCGGGGCAGGGACTGCGGCACGGTCCAGGAGATGGTGCCGCTGGCCGCGGTCTCGCCCTGGGAGTACCAGATCCGCCGGTTAAACCGGCCCTTCCAGACCGCGACCTCGGCGGGCGCGCCGGCCGGGTCGGTGTAGAACGCGACCGACGGCGCCCGGTCTGTCCGCGCCAGCGGAATCGATGCCCGCGCCGACCACGGCCCGGCGCCCGGCGCCGGCCGCGTCTCGTAGAACACCCGCCCGGATAGCCGGCCTTTCCAGGCAGCCAGCAGCCCGCTGGCGGCCGAGCCGGGGAAGGTGACCGGCGCAAGGGCCGGCGCGCGATTGGTGAACGCATGCGGCAGCGGGCCCTTCGGGCCTGACCAGGGGCTGGCCGGGCGGGCCGCCGCGGTGGCCGCCAGGGCGGGCGCCGCAGCGCCGGCTGCCAGGGCGGCCGCGCTGAGCGCGCATGCTGCGCCGGTGACTGCCGCCGCTGAGAGCAGCCTTGGCATGGGACGTCTGAGCATCGGTGAAGCCTCGCATCCAAAGTCGGGAAGCCTGCCGCCGTGCGGGCAGGCACCGCAGACGGTAGGGCGCTGTCCCTGGCACACCACCGGTAACAAGCCTTGACTTGGCTGGGTTTTCCCTGTGCATCTGCTCAGGCTTATGGCCCCGCCCCCGCCCGTCCCGGCCCCGCCGCCCCGCCGCGGCCCGCGGATCCCGGTGACGGGGCAGGCTGGCCTCGGGCGCGGCGGGCATCAGCCGGCTGTCAGCATGGACCCGGTAGGGTCGGCGTGCGTCACCTGCGAGCGAGGGGACAGTGACCGTGCAGCCAGGCGGGATGGCCGAGCCTCCGGCGCGCGCGGCGGAGGAACCGGATCCGCGGGCGCGGGTCATGACTATTCCGAACGCGATCAGCATGGCCAGGCTGGCTGGCGTGCCGGTCTTCCTGTGGCTGATCCTGGGGCCGAGAACGCGGTCCGCAGACTCGTGGGCGGTCATCCTGCTCTTCGCGGCCGGGGCGTCCGACTGGCTGGACGGCAAGATTGCCCGGGCGCTGAATCAGCAGAGCAGGCTCGGCGAGCTGCTCGATCCGGCCGCTGACCGCCTCTATATCGTGGCCACGATATTTGCGCTGGCCATCCGGGCCATCATCCCCTGGTGGCTGGTGGGGCTGCTGGTAGCCCGCGAGCTGGTGCTCGCGGGCGCCCTCCTCGCGCTGCGAGCGGGCGGCTACGGGCCGCTGCAGGTGAGTTTCGTCGGGAAGGCGGCGACGCTCAACTTGTTCTACGCGTTCCCGCTGCTGCTTCTCGGCTCCCACCAGGGAACATTCGCGGAGGTCGCCCGAGTCGTCGGTTGGGCGATGGCGATCTGGGGCACTGCACTGTACTGGTGCGCCGCCGGGCTGTACCTCGTGCAGGCCCGACGCCTGCTCGCGGCCCGCGGGTCCGGCGAACAGGACGGCCCGCCGTAGTGTTTGGCTGGCCGCCGTAGTGTTTGGCTGGCCGCCGTAGTGTTTGGCTGGGGAGATGCCAGATCATGGCCCGCACCTTGCCAGAAGGGAGTTCAGCCAGCTGTGAAGGCCGTTGTGATGGCGGGCGGGGAGGGCACCCGGTTGCGCCCGATGACCGCCAACCAGCCGAAGCCACT
>Ga0302314_10004101_pt1 | contig 26838 bp, 35 predicted proteins | sample III_Palsa_N2_3_FD_200533 | JGI IMG/M metagenome (GOLD analysis project Ga0302314, IMG submission 200533) | Peat permafrost microbial communities from Stordalen Mire near Abisko, Sweden - III_Palsa_N2_3 | ecosystem: Environmental > Terrestrial > Soil > Palsa > Peat permafrost | place: Sweden...
TCTCGCGCGTGGTGCCGGTGGAGGACATGCCGTTCCTGGCGGATGGCACGTCGGTCGATCTGGTGCTGAACCCGCTGGGCGTGCCGAGCCGCATGAACGTCGGCCAGATCCTGGAGACGCATCTGGGCTGGGCCTGCGCCACGCTCGGCAAGCAAATCGGCGAGCTGGTGGAGGAATACCGGCGCACCGGGGCGGCGCGGGTGGAATTGCTGGAAGCGCTGCGCGGCGTGTATGGCGAACGCGTCTATGCCGACGAGATCGCCAACCTCGACGACGCGCAGTTGATCGAGCTGAGCGAGAACCTGAAGAAGGGCGTGCCGATCGCGACGCCGGTGTTCGATGGTGCCCGCATGTCCGACATCGAGGGCATGCTGACGCGGGCGGGGCTGGATACGTCGGGGCAGGTGGTGCTGACCGACGGGCGGACCGGCGAGCCGTTCGAGCGCAAGGTGACGGTGGGCTACATCTACATGCTCAAGCTGCACCATCTTGTCGACGACAAGATCCACGCCCGCTCGATCGGGCCGTACTCGCTCGTCACCCAGCAGCCGCTGGGCGGCAAGGCGCAGTTCGGTGGCCAGCGCTTCGGCGAGATGGAGGTCTGGGCGCTGGAAGCCTATGGCGCCGCCTACACGCTGCAGGAGATGCTGACGGTGAAGTCGGACGACGTCTCCGGCCGCACCAAGGTCTACGAGGCGATCGTGCGCGAGCAGGACACCTTCGAGGCCGGCATCCCGGAGAGCTTCAACGTGCTGGTCAAGGAGCTGAAATCCCTTGGCCTGAACGTCGATCTCGACATGCGCCCGGCGTGATCCGGGCAGACGACAGGCGATAGCGCGTATTTTCATGACGGCGGGCCGGGGCGCGTCCCGGTTCGCCGCCAAACCTCCGTTGGGGGCGACCGCATGAACGAGCTGATGAAGATCCTGGGTCAGACGGGTCAGTCGATGACCTTTGACCAGATCAAGATCCAGATAGCCTCGCCCGAGCAGATCCGCAGCTGGTCGTACGGCGAGATCAAGAAGCCGGAGACCATCAACTACCGCACCTTCAAGCCGGAGCGGGACGGGCTGTTCTGCGCCCGCATTTTTGGTCCGATCAAGGACTACGAGTGCCTGTGCGGCAAGTACAAGCGCATGAAGTTCCGCGGCATCATCTGCGAGAAGTGCGGCGTCGAGGTGACGCTGGCCAAGGTGCGCCGCGAGCGCATGGGCCACATCGAACTCGCGAGCCCGGTCGCGCATATCTGGTTCCTGAAGTCGCTGCCCAGCCGGATCGGCCTGATGGTCGATCTGACGCTGAAAGAGCTTGAGAAGATTCTCTACTTCGAGAACTACGTCGTGCTCGAGCCGGGCCTGACCGACCTGAAGCTGCACCAGTTGCTCAGCGAAGAGCAGCTGATGGCCAAGCAGGACGAGTTCGGCGACGACGCGTTCCGTGCCGCCATCGGCGCCGAGGCGATCAAGTCGATCCTGAGCGGCATCGACATCGACGCCGACAAGGTGCGGCTGCGCGCCGACCTCAAGGAGACCACCAGCGAGGCCAAGCGCAAGAAGCTGGTCAAGCGCCTGAAGCTGATCGAAGCGTTCGCCGATTCAGGCTCCAACCCGATGTGGATGATCCTGGACGTGATCCCGGTAATCCCGCCCGAGCTGCGCCCGCTGGTGCCGCTGGACGGCGGCCGGTTCGCGACGTCCGATCTCAACGACCTGTACCGCCGCGTCATCAACCGCAACAACCGGCTGAAGCGGCTGATCGAACTGCGCGCCCCCGACATCATCGTGCGCAACGAGAAGCGCATGTTGCAGGAGAGCGTGGACGCGCTGTTCGACAACGGGCGGCGCGGGCGCGCGATCACGGGCGCCAACAAGCGGCCGTTGAAGTCGCTGTCCGACATGCTGAAGGGCAAGCAGGGCCGGTTCCGGCAGAACCTGCTCGGCAAGCGCGTCGACTATTCCGGCCGTTCGGTGATCGTGGTCGGGCCGGAGCTGAAGCTGCACCAGTGCGGCCTGCCGAAGAAGATGGCGCTCGAACTGTTCAAGCCGTTCATCTACTCGAAGCTGGAGAAGTATGGCCACGCCACCACCATCAAAGCCGCAAAACGGATGGTGGAGAAGGAGCGTCCCGAGGTGTGGGATATCCTTGAGGAAGTGATCCGCGAGCATCCGGTGATGCTGAACCGGGCGCCGACGCTGCATCGCCTCGGCATCCAGGCGTTCGAGCCGGTGCTGATCGAAGGCAAGGCGATCCAGTTGCATCCGCTGGTCTGCACCGCCTTCAACGCCGACTTCGACGGCGACCAGATGGCGGTGCACGTGCCGCTGAGCCTGGAAGCGCAGCTCGAAGCGCGCGTGCTCATGATGTCGACCAACAACATCCTGAGCCCGGCGAACGGCAAGCCGATCATCGTGCCGAGCCAGGACATCGTGCTCGGCATCTACTACCTCTCGCTGGAGACGCCGGAGTTCAAGCTGACGTCCGACGAGCAGGCGCCGGCGTTCGGCACCATGGGCGAGATCGAGCACGCGTTGCAGGCGGGCGCACTGAAACTGCACAGCAAGATCCGCGCGCGGTTCAAGGCGATCGACCCGCAGAACAACACCGTCGTTCAGCGCGTGGTCACGACGCCGGGCCGCATGCTGATCGCGCAGGTGCTGCCCAAGCACGCGGCGGTGCCGTTCAGCCTGATCAACCGGCAGTTGACGAAGAAGAACGTCTCCGACGTGATCGACGTGGTGTACCGCCACTGCGGCCAGAAGGAATGCGTGATCTTCGCCGACCGGCTGATGGGCCTCGGCTTCGGGCAGGCGGCGAAGGCGGGCATCAGCTTCGGCAAGGATGACCTGATCATCCCGAAGGAAAAGCCGGAGATGATCCTGAAGACGCAGGGCGAGGTGAAGGAGTTCGAGCAGCAGTACCAGGACGGCCTGATCACCGCCGGCGAACGCTACAACAAGGTGGTCGACGCATGGTCGCGTTGCACCGACGAGGTGGCGGCGGCGATGATGCGCGAGATCTCCAAGCAGGAGGCCGGGCGGCAGACCAACGCGGTGTGGATGATGAGCCATTCCGGCGCGCGCGGGTCGCCGGCGCAGATGCGGCAGTTGGCCGGCATGCGCGGGCTGATGGCCAAGCCCTCGGGCGAGATCATCGAGCAGCCGATCATCGCCAACTTCAAGGAGGGCCTCTCCGTCCTCGAGTACTTCAACTCGACCCACGGCGCCCGCAAGGGCCTTGCGGATACCGCGCTGAAGACGGCGAACTCGGGCTACCTGACGCGGCGCCTGGTGGACGTGGCGCAGGATTGCATCATCGTCGAGGAGGATTGCGGCACCCAGCGCGGGCTGACGGTGCGCGCGGTGATGGATGGCGGCGAAGTCGTCTCCAGCCTGGCCGAGCGCATCCTGGGCCGTACCACGGCCGAGGACGTGCTCGACCCGGCGAACGGCCAGGTGCTGGTGGCCGGCAACATCCTGATCGAGGAGCCGGAGGCCGAGCGCATCGAGAAGGGTCTGGTCGAGGCGGTGAAGATCCGCTCGGTGCTGACCTGCGAGGCCAAGGTGGGCGTGTGCGGCCACTGCTACGGCCGTGATCTCGCGCGCGGCACGACGGTGAACGTGGGCGAGGCGGTCGGCGTGATCGCGGCGCAGTCGATCGGCGAGCCGGGCACGCAGTTGACGATGCGCACGTTCCACATCGGCGGCGCAGCGCAGCGCGGTGCCGAGCAGAGCAACGTCGAGGCCAGCCATGATGGCGTGGTGGTGATCAAGAACCGCAACGTCGTCGTCAACAGCCAGAACCTGCCCGTCGTGATGAGCCGCAACTGCGAGATCGTGCTGAGCGACGACAAGGGCCGCGAGCGGGCGCGCTTCCGCGTGCCGTACGGCGCACGGCTGCTGACCGAGGAAGGGGCCACCGTCACCCGCGCGCAGAAGCTCGCGGAGTGGGACCCGTACACGCTGCCGATCATCACCGAGCGCACCGGCAAGGTGGAATACCTCGACCTGATCGAAGGCGTCACGCTGGTCGAGCGGGTGGACGAGGTGACCGGCCTGACCTCCAAGGTCGTGGTGGACTACAAGCAGGCCGCGCGTGGTGCCGATCTGCGGCCGCGGCTGCAGTTGAAGGACTCCAACGGCGAGGTGGTGCGGCTGCCCAACAACACCGACGCGCGCTACTTCCTCTCACCCGACTCGATTCTGTCGGTGGAGAACGGCGCGGAGGTGGCGGCCGGCGACGTGCTGGCGCGAATCCCGCGCGAGGGCAGCAAGACGCGCGACATCACCGGTGGTCTGCCGCGCGTGGCGGAACTGTTCGAGGCGCGGCGGCCGAAGGACCACGCGATCATCGCCGAGATCGACGGGCGCGTGGAGTTCGGCAAGGACTACAAGGCCAAGCGCCGGGTGATCGTGAAGAACGACGAGACCAGCGAGGAGACCGAGTACCTGGTGCCGAAGGGCAAGCACGTCTCGGTGCAGGAGGGCGACTTCGTCCGCCGGGGCGACCCGCTTGTCGACGGGCCGCGCGTGCCGCACGACATCCTGAAAGTGCTCGGGGTGGAGGCGCTGTCCGACTATCTCGTCAACGAGATCCAGGACGTCTACCGGCTGCAGGGCGTGAAGATCAACGACAAGCATATCGAAGTGATCGTCCGCCAGATGCTGCAGAAGGTGGAGATCCTCGAGCCGGGCGACACGACGTACCTGACCGGCGAGCAGATCGACCGCTTTGAGTTCGACGCCGAGAACGCCAAGCGCGAGCAGGAAGGCGAGCGGGTGGCAAGTGCGATGCCGGTGCTGCAGGGCATCACCAAGGCCAGCCTGCAGACGCACAGCTTCATCAGTGCCGCCTCCTTCCAGGAGACCACGCGCGTGCTCACCGAGGCGGCCACGGCCGGCAAGGTGGATACGCTGATGGGGCTGAAGGAGAACGTGATCGTGGGCCGCCTGATCCCGGCGGGCACGGGCAGCGTGATGAACCGGCTGCGCGCCATCGCCGCCGGCCGCGACCAGCAGCGTGGGCTGCGCCCGACGGCGCCGGCGACGCCGGCGATCCCCGGGCGCGGCGACATCGCCGCCGAATAGCGGCGGACTGACGCGCAAGCATGGAAGGCCGGCGATGCACGCATCGCCGGCCTTCGTCTTTTCAGGCGATTCACCGGTTGCGACGATCCTCCGGCGCTTGACTTGCGCAGCACCTGACCGTAGGTTCCGCGCCCTCGGCCGACCCCTTCAGAGGATCGGACGACAGTCGTTTGCAGGCACCAACGCGTGCGGCGCCGCACCCGGGTTCATCTTCGGACCAGGGCGCTCAGGTCGCATGTCAGGTCAAACCCCGCAGGGTGGGCATGTCCCGCCTGTCTGCGGGGCTTGCGTGTGGAAGAGCCTGCGCCTGACAGACGGCCCTGGCCCGCGGGTGCAGGGGATGCGGCGCGGAGAAGGATTGAAAGAGGGTCTATGCCGACCATCAACCAGCTGATCGCCAAAGGGCGCGAGCCCGCAGCGAAGCGCAACAAGGTGCCGGCGCTGCAGGGTTGCCCGCAGAAGCGCGGCGTCTGCACGCGCGTCTACACGACCACGCCGAAGAAGCCGAACTCGGCGCTTCGCAAGGTCGCCAAGGTGCGCCTGACCAACGGCTATGAAGTGGTCAGCTACATCCCGGGCGAGGGTCACAACCTGCAGGAGCACTCCGTGGTGCTGATCCGCGGCGGGCGCGTGAAGGACCTTCCGGGCGTGCGCTACCACATCCTGCGCGGCGTGCTCGATACCCAGGGCATCGCCAAGCGTCGCCAGCGCCGGTCGCTGTACGGCGCGAAGCGTCCGAAGTAAGGAGAGGGCGAGAGATGAGCCGCCGCCGCCGCGCCACGAAGCGCGAAGTTCTGCCGGACGCGAAGTTCGGCGACGTCGTCATCACGCGTTTCATGAATGCGCTGATGTACGACGGCAAGAAGTCTGCCGCCGAAGGGATCGTCTACGGGGCGCTCGACGTGCTGAAGAAGCGCGGCGGCGGCCAGGCCGATCCGGTGCGCATGTTCCACGAGGCGCTGGACAACGTGAAGCCGGCCGTCGAGGTGCGCTCGCGCCGCGTCGGTGGCGCCACGTATCAGGTGCCGGTGGAAGTGCGGACCGAGCGCCGGCAGGCCTTAGCGATCCGCTGGATCATCGATGCCGCCCGCAAGCGTGGCGAGCACACGATGGAAGACCGGCTTTCGAACGAACTGCTGGACGCGGTGAACAACCGTGGTTCGGCGGTGAAGAAGCGTGAAGACACCCACCGGATGGCCGAGGCGAACAAAGCCTTCAGCCATTACCGCTGGTAACCTGACACCCAACCCGGACTAGTGAGCGGGCACGGAGAGAACGACGATGGGCAAGGCGAAATTCGAGCGCAACAAGCCGCACTGCAATATCGGCACGATCGGCCATGTCGATCATGGCAAGACGTCGCTGACCGCCGCCATCACGAAGGTGCTGGCCAAGACGGGCGGCGCCACGTTCACGGCCTATGACCAGATCGACAAGGCGCCGGAAGAGCGCGCCCGTGGCATCACGATCTCGACCGCGCACGTGGAATACGAGACCAAGAACCGCCACTACGCGCATGTCGATTGCCCCGGCCACGCCGACTACGTGAAGAACATGATCACGGGTGCGGCGCAGATGGACGGCGCGATCCTGGTTGTGTCGGCGGCCGACGGCCCGATGCCGCAGACCCGCGAGCACATCCTGCTCGCCCGGCAGGTCGGCGTGCCGGCGCTGGTCGTCTACCTCAACAAGATGGACATCGCCGACCCCGAGCTGGTCGAGCTGGTCGAGCTCGAGCTCCGCGAGCTGCTGAGCAGCTACCAGTTCCCGGGCGACGACATCCCGATCATCAAGGGTTCGGCCACCTGTGCGCTGGAAGACAAGCAGCCGGAGCTCGGTGAGCAGTCGATCCTGGCTCTGATGGAGGCGGTGGACAGCTACATCCCGCAGCCGGAACGCGCCAAGGACAAGCCGTTCCTGATGCCGATCGAGGACGTGTTCTCGATCTCCGGCCGCGGCACCGTGGTGACCGGGCGCGTCGAGCGCGGCATCGTGCGCGTCGGCGAGGAAGTCGAGATCGTCGGCATCAAGGATACCGTCAAGACGGTGGTGACCGGCGTCGAGATGTTCCGCAAGCTGCTCGACCAGGGCGAGGCCGGCGACAACATCGGCGCGCTGCTGCGCGGTACCAAGCGCGAGGACGTGGAGCGCGGGCAGGTGCTGGCCAAGCCGGGCACGATCACCCCGCACACCAAGTTCAAGGCCGAGAGCTATATCCTGACGAAGGAAGAGGGCGGCCGCCACACGCCGTTCTTCACCAACTACCGGCCGCAGTTCTACTTCCGCACCACCGACGTGACCGGCATCGTGCACCTGCCGGAAGGTGTGGAGATGGTGATGCCGGGCGACAACGTCTCGATGGACGTGGAACTGATCGCGCCGATCGCGATGGACGAAGGCCTGCGTTTCGCGATCCGCGAGGGTGGCCGCACCGTCGGCGCCGGCGTGGTGGCGAAGATCACGGCCTGATCCGCAACGAGGCCCGACTGCGCCCGACCGGCCCGCACTGGAAGACTGAGAGTATGGACAACCAGAATATCCGCATCCGCCTGAAGGCATACGATCATCGCGTGCTGGACAACAGCACCAAGGAGATCGTGAACACGGCCAAGCGCACGGGTGCCAGGGTACGCGGGCCGATCCCGTTGCCGACGCATATCGAGCGTTTCACCGTCAACCGTTCGCCGCATGTCGACAAGAAGAGCCGCGAACAGTTCGAAATCCGCACGCACCGGCGCCTGCTCGACATCGTCGAGCCGACGCCGCAGACGGTGGATGCGCTGATGAAGCTCGACCTCGCCGCCGGCGTGGACGTCGAGATCAAGCTGTAAGACCACCAATTGGCCTAAGGACCTGGGCTTCGGGCCCCTGTCCCTCTGGGGAAAGAGTGTAATGCGAACTGGACTGCTCGCGAAGAAGCTGGGCATGACCCGGCTTTTCAAGGACGACGGGACCCATGTGCCCGTCACCGTGCTGCATGTGGACAACGTGCAGGTGGTGGCGGCGCGCACCGAGGAGACGCACGGCTATACCGCCGTGCAGCTCGGCTGGGGCACCGCGAAGGTGAAGAACGTGACCAAGCCGAACAAGGGCCATTTCGCCAAGGCGAAGGTGGAGCCGAAGGCGAAGGTCGCGGAGTTCCGCGTCGCCGCCGATGCGCTGCTGGAGCCGGGTGCGACGCTGAGTGCGGCGCATTTCCTGGTCGGCCAGCGCGTTGACGTCTGCGGCACCTCGCGGGGCAAGGGCTTTGCCGGCACGATGAAGCGCTGGAACTACCACGGCCTCGAAGCGAGCCACGGCGTTTCCATCAGCCATCGCTCGCCGGGCTCGACCGGCAACCGGCAGGATCCGGGCCGCACCTTCAAGGGCAAGAAGATGTCGGGCCACCTCGGCGGCGAGCGCGTGACCACGCTCAACCTGGAAGTGGCGCGCGTGGATGCGGAGAAGGGATTGCTGTTCATCAAAGGCGCCGTGCCCGGTGGCAAGAACGGTTTTGTTCTTGTGCGCGACGCGATCAAGCACGATGCGCCGAAGGATGCTCCTTACCCCGCCGCGCTCATCGAAGCGGCACAGGGCTGAGGAGGGAAGAAATATGCAAACCGAGATCAAGACCCTCGACAACGGCTCGGCCGGCACGATCGAGTTGCCCGACGAGATTTTCGCGGTCGCGCCGCGCGCCGACATCATGGCGCGCGTGGTGCACTGGCAGCAGTCCAAGCGCCGCGCCGGCACGCACAAGACCAAGGGCATGGGCGAGGTGCAGGGCACCACGAAGAAGCCCTACAAGCAGAAGGGCACCGGCAATGCCCGCCAGGGCAGCCTGCGCGCGCCGCAGTTCCGCACCGGCGGCGTGGTGCACGGCCCGGTCGTGCGTGACCACGGCTACGACCTGCCGAAGAAGGTGCGCCGCCTCGGCCTGATCTCTGCGCTGTCGCAGAAGCAGAAGGACGGCAAGCTGGTGGTGCTGGACGCCGCTGCCGGCGGCGCCAAGACCAAGGACCTCGCGGCCAAGCTGAAGGCGCTGGGCTGGGCCTCCGCCCTGATCATCGACCGCGCTGTCGACGAGAGCTTCCTGAAGGCGAGCCGCAACATCATCGGCGTCGACGTGCTGCCGACGGTGGGTGCCAACGTCTACGACATTCTCAGGCACGACGTGCTGGCGGTGACCGCCGCCGGCGTCGAGGGCCTGAAGGAGCGCCTGGCATGAGCGACGCAGCCACCCAACCCAAGCCGCGCATCAGGCTCTCGCGTGAGGCGATGTATACGGTGATCCGCAGCCCGGTCATCACCGAGAAGGCGACGGCGCTCAGCGAGAAGAACACCGTGGTGTTTCGCGTGTCGATCGAGGCGACCAAGCCGCAGATCGCGGCCGCGGTCGAGGGCCTGTTCGGGGTGAAGGTCGAAGGCGTGAACACGCTGGTTGCCAAGGGCAAGACCAAGCGGTTCAAGGGCCGCCCGGGCAAGCGCAGCGACGTGAAGAAGGCCTATGTGCGGCTGGCGGCGGGTCAGACGATCGACCTGTCCACCGGGCTCGCCTGACGCGGGGATCGGAACATGGCACTCAAGCATTTCAATCCGGTCACGCCGAGCCTGCGCGGCACCATTCTGGTGGACCGCAGCGAGCTGTGGAAGGGCAAGCCGGTCAAGGGCCTGACGGAGGGGCAGCACTCCACCGGCGGGCGCAACAACCACGGCCGCATCACCAGCCGGTTCCGCGGCGGCGGGCACAAGCAGACCTACCGCATTGTCGATTTCAAGCGGCGCAAGTTCGACGTGCCGGCGACGGTGGAGCGGCTGGAATACGACCCGAACCGCACCGCGTTCATCGCGCTGCTGAAGTACCGGGACGGGGAACTGGCCTACATCCTGGCGCCGCAGCGGTTGCGCGTCGGCGACGCGGTGGTGGCCGCGGCCCGTGCCGACATCAAGCCGGGCAACGCGATGCCGCTGGGGGCGGTGCCGGTCGGCACCATCGTCCACAACGTCGAGATGAAGCCGGGCGCCGGCGGCAAGATCGCGCGTGCGGCCGGGCAGTATGCCCAGCTTGTCGGCAAGGACTCCGGTTACGCGCAGATCAAGCTGATGTCCGGTGAGTTGCGGCTGGTGCGCGGCGAGTGCATGGCGACGATCGGCGCAGTGTCCAACCCGGACAATGCGAACATCCAGATCGGCAAGGCCGGCCGGCAGCGCTGGCTGGGCTTCCGCCCGCACAACCGCGGCGTGGTGATGAACCCGGTCGACCATCCGCACGGCGGCGGCGAAGGCCGCACCTCGGGTGGCCGGCATCCGGTCACGCCATGGGGCAAGCCGACCAAGGGCTACAAGACACGCGTGAACAAACGGACCGATCGCCTGATCGTCCGCCGTCGCAACAAGGGGAAGGGCTGATCCATGACCCGGTCCGTCTGGAAGGGCCCGTTCGTGGACGGGTACCTGCTCGCCAAGGCCGAAGCCTCGCGCAGTTCGAGCCGCAACGAGATTATCAAGATCTGGTCGCGCCGCTCGACGATCCTGCCGCAATTCGTCGGCCTGACGTTCGGCGTCTACAACGGCCACAAGTTCCTGCCGGTGCAGGTGACCGAGAACATGGTGGGGCACAAGTTCGGCGAGTTTTCGCCGACGCGTACCTTCCATGGCCACTCGGGCGACAAGAAGGCCAAGCGGGGCTGAGATGAGCAAGCCGAAGTATCCTCGCGCCCTGGCGGAGACGGAAGCGCAGGCGATCCTGCGCAACCTTCGCGTCAGCCCGCGCAAGCTGAACCTGGTGGCCGGCCTGATCCGCAACCGCTCCGCGCAGGACGCTGTGGCGACGCTGACCTTCAGCAAGCGCCGCATCGCCCAGCAGGTGAAGAAGACCCTGGAGAGTGCGATCGCCAACGCCGAGAACAACCACCAGCTCGACGTCGACCGGCTGGTCGTGACGCGCGCGGAGGTCGGCAAGTCGGTGGTGATGCGCCGCTTCCAGGCGCGTGGCCGCGGCCGTGCGGCGCGCATAGAGAAGTGGTTCAGCCACCTCAAGATCGTGGTCGCCGAGCGCGAGCAGATCGAGACGACGGCGCAGGAGGCCGCGTAACCGATGGGTCACAAAGTCAATCCGATCGGGCTGCGGCTCGGGATCAACCGCACCTGGGACAGCCGCTGGTTCGCCAGCAACGACTACGCCAAGTTGCTGCACGACGACCTGAAGCTGCGCGCGCATCTGCGCGGCAAGCTCTCGGGCGCCGGCGTCAGCCGCGTGGTGATCGAGCGCCCGGCGAAGAAGCCGCGCGTGACGATCTATGCGGCGCGCCCCGGCGTGGTGATCGGCAAGAAGGGCCAGGACATCGAGAACCTGCGCAAGGATCTCGCCAAGATGGCCAAGGCCGAGGTGGCGCTGAACATCGTCGAGATCCGCAAGCCGGAGATCGACGCGACACTGGTCGCCGAGAACATCGCGCAGCAGCTTGAGCGGCGCGTCGCGTTCCGCCGGGCAATGAAGCGCGCGGTGCAGTCGGCGATGCGGCTCGGCGCGCAGGGCATCCGCATCAATTGCGGCGGCCGCCTCGGCGGCGCCGAGATTGCCCGCGTGGAATGGTATCGCGAGGGGCGGGTGCCGCTGCACACGCTGCGCGCCGATATCGACTACGGCACCGCGACGGCGAAGACGACGTACGGCACCTGCGGCGTGAAGGTGTGGATCTTCAAGGGCGAGATCCTGACCAACGATCCGACGGCGCAGGACCGTCGCGCCGCCGAACAGGCGCCGCAGCGGTAAGGAGCAGGCCAGATGCTTTCCCCCAAGCGGACCAAGTACCGCAAGGCCCACAAAGGCCGGATCAAGGGCGACGCCAAGGGCGGCACCGCGCTCAATTTCGGCCAGTTCGGCCTGAAGGCGCTGCAGCCCGAGCGGATCACGGCGCGGCAGATCGAGGCGGCGCGGCGCGCCATCACGCGTGCGATGAAGCGCGCCGGGCGCGTCTGGATCCGGATTTTCCCGGACGTGCCGGTTTCGCTGAAGCCGGCCGAAGTCCGCATGGGCTCCGGCAAGGGCGCGCCGGAATTCTGGGTGGCGCGGGTCGCACCGGGCCGCATCATGTTCGAGATCGACGGCGTGGCGCCGGATCTGGCGCGCGAGGCGCTGGCGCTTGGTGCGGCGAAGCTGCCGATCAAGACCAAGATGGTCACCCGCATCGGAGATGCCTGAGATGGCCAAGAGCCTGAAACCGACGGATGCGCGGTTGAAGACCGCGGACGAACTGAGCGCGCTGTTGCTCGACCTGCGCAAGGAGCAGTTCAACCTGCGCTTCCAGCGGGCGACCGGGCAGAACGAGGGCGTGGGCCGCGTGCGCACGGTGCGTCGCGACATCGCCCGGGTGAAGACCATTATCGCGGAGAAGCAGCGCTCCGTGACCACGCCTGCGGTGCCGACCGGCGCCGCGGTGCAGTCCTGAAGGGAGTGGGGCGATGCCAAGGCGCGTCCTGACCGGGCGAGTGACCAGCGACAAGATGGACAAGACCGTGACGGTGCTTGTCGATCGGCGCGTGATGCACCCGCTCTACAAGAAGTTCATCCGCCGCTCGAAGAACTACGCGGCGCATGACGAACTGAACGCCTGCAAGATCGGCGATACGGTGCGCATCGAGGAGTGCCGCCCGATCAGCAAGCGCAAGACGTGGCTGGTGGTGGAGCGCAACGGACAGCCGGTGGCGCCCGTGGCCGATGCCCCCGTGCTCGTCGCGGCGCAGGGCTGAGGGAGGCATAGATGATTTCAGTCGAGACCAACCTGGACGTTGCCGACAATTCCGGCGCGCGTCGGGTGCAGTGCATCAAGGTGCTGGGCGGCTCCAAGCGGAAGACCGCCTCGGTCGGCGATGTCATCGTCGTGTCCATCAAGGACGCGATCCCGCGCGGCAAGGTGAAGAAGGGCGACGTGCACCAGGCGGTGATCGTGCGCACCAGCTTCCCCGTGCGCCGGCCGGATGGCAGCGCCATCCGGTTCGACCGCAACGCGGCGGTGCTGATCAACAAGCAGCAGGAACCGATCGGCACCCGCATCTTCGGGCCGGTCGTGCGCGAGTTGCGCGCGAAGAAGTTCATGAAGATCATCTCTCTCGCGCCGGAGGTGCTGTGATGGCTGCGCGCATCCGCAAGGGCGATACGGTTGCCGTGATCAGCGGCAGCGACAAGGGCAAGCGCGGCGAAGTGTTGCGCGTGATCCCGAAGGAAGACCGCGCCGTGGTGCAGGGTGTGAACGTGGCCAAGCGGCACACCAAGCCGCGCGGCGTGGGCCAGCCCGGCGGCATCATCCCGCAGGAAGCAAGCATCCACCTGTCCAACCTGATGCTGGTGGACAGCAAGACCGACAAACCCACGCGGGTCGGCTTCCGGGTGCTGGAAGACGGCCGCAAGGTGCGGGTTGCCAAGGCGACCGGCAACGTGATCGAAAGCTGAGGAGCCAACGGTGAGCGATTCCCAGAAGAAGGGCGGCGCGCCGAAGGGCGGCGCCGCGAAGGGCGGGACCTCCAGGGGCGCCGGCCCGGCGCCGACGAAGAAGGCGAAGGGCAGCGGCGAGACCACGCAGGCGACGGCCGCCGCGGGCGAGGCGAAAGCGTCGCCGCGCGAGACGCCGCGCATGCTGAAGCGCTACAACGAGGTCACGCGCGCGGTGCTGCTGAAGGAGTTCGGCTACACGAACCCGATGCAGGTGCCCAAGCTCGAAAAGATCGTCATCAACATGGGCGTCGGCGAAGCCGCCGGCGACCAGAAGAAGCTCGATGCGGCGGTGGCCGAACTGGCGCTGATCAGCGGCCAGCGGCCGGTGAAGACGCTGGCCAAGAAGGCCATCGCCGGCTTCAAGATCCGCAAAGGTCTGGCGATCGGCTGCAAGGTGACGCTGCGCAAGGCGCGGATGTACGAGTTCCTCGATCGGCTGGTGACCATCGCGCTGCCGCGGGTGCGTGATTTCCGCGGCATCCCGCAGAACAAGGGTTTCGACGGGCGCGGCAACTTCGCGCTCGGGCTCAAGGAGCAGATCATCTTCCCGGAGATCGTCTACGACCGGGTCGATGACATCCGCGGCATGGACATCGTGTTCGTGACCAGCGCGAAGACCGACGCCGAGGCGAAGGCGCTGCTCAAGCAGTTCGACGTGCCGTTCGCACCGTGAGATACGCGGGCCGGCCGGGGCAATCCGGCTGGTCTTTTGAAGACACTGAAGTGGAATACCGCCGGCAGGTGCCGGCAGGTTCCGGAGGGTAAGACAGGATGGCCAAGACGTCGCAGGTCAACCGCAATGCGAAGCGCGAACGCATGGCGAAGCGCGACAAGGGCAAGCGGGCCGCGCTGAAGTCGATCGTCATGGATCGCACGCTGCCGGTGGAAGACCGCTTCGACGCGACCATGAAGCTGGCGCAACTGCCGCGCAACGGCGCGCCGGTGCGCGTGCGGCTGCGCTGCACGCTGACCGGCCGGTCGCGCGGCAATTATCGCAAGTTCAAGCTCTGCCGCATCGCGTTGCGCGACCTGGCCAGCTCGGGGCAGATCCCCGGCATGGTCAAGGCGAGCTGGTAAGGGAGGGGAGCGATCATGAGTCTATCCGATCCCCTGGGCGATCTGCTCACACGCATCCGCAATGCGCAGCGTGCGCGGCATACGTCCTGTCTGGCACCGGCTTCGAAGCTGCGTGCCAACGTGCTCGAAGTGCTGAAGCGCGAGGGCTTCATCCGCGGCTACAGCGCCGAGACGCTGCGGCCCGGCATCCACCAGTTGCGCATCGAGTTGAAGTACAACGAGGGCGAGCCGGTGATCAAGGAGATCCACCGCGTTTCCAAGCCGGGGCGCCGCGTGTATTCGAAGATCAAGGAGCTGCAGCGGGTCTATGCGGGCCTCGGCATCTCCATCCTGTCCACCCCGCGCGGGGTGCTGAGCGACGCCGAGGCGCGCGCTGCCAATGTTGGCGGCGAAGTCCTCGCGCGCGTGTTCTGAGGAATCGGGCATGTCACGCGTAGGCAAATATCCGGTCGAGATTCCCGCCGGCGTTCAGGTGGCCATCGTCAATGGCACCCTGACCGCAAAGGGCAAGCTCGGCGAGTTGAAGCTGGCACTGACCGACAACATCGAGGCGACGGTCGAGGGCAGCCGCGTGGCCATCGCGCCGCGCGGCAATTCGACGCCGGCGCGGATGATGTGGGGCACCACGCGCGCGCTCGTCGCCAACATGGTGCGCGGGGTTTCCACCGGCTATTCCAAGTCGATGGAGATCACCGGCACCGGTTTCCGCGCGACGGTGAACGGCGGCAACCTGGTGCTCAATCTCGGCTACTCGCACGACGTGGTGTATCCGATCCCCGAAGGGATCAAGATCACCTGCGAGAAGCCGACGTCGGTGAAGGTGGAAGGCGTGGACAAGCGCCAGGTTGGTCAGGTCGCGGCCGAGATCCGCGGCTGGCGCGAGCCGGAGCCCTACAAGGGCAAGGGCGTGCGCTACACCACCGAGACCATCCGCCGCAAGGAAGGCAAGAAGAAGTAATGAGCGCGACCAAGGATCTGGTTCAGCGCCGGCGCGAGCGCCTGCGCTTCCAACTGAGCCGCAAATCGGGCGGGCGCCCGCGGCTGTCGGTGTTCCGCTCCAGCAAGAACATCTACGCCCAGGTGATCGACGACGCGGCCGGCCGCACGCTGGCGGCCGCCTCCAGCCTCGACGCCGACCTGAAGGCGGCGCTGAAGACGGGCGCCGACAAGGCCGCCGCCGCAGCGGTTGGCAAGCTGGTCGCCGAGCGCGCACTGGCCGCCGGGGTGACGAACGTGGTGTTCGACCGCGGCGCCTACATGTATCACGGCCGCGTGAAAGCGCTGGCCGACGCCGCCCGTGAGGGCGGTTTGGCCTTCTGAGGGGAAGCAGCATGGCACGTGAACCGAGGGAAGGCGGCGGGCGCGGGCATGACCGCAATCGCAATGACCGGGAGGGCGGCGACGAGCTGATCGACAAGCTCGTCACCATCAACCGCGTCGCCAAGGTGGTGAAGGGTGGCCGTCGCTTCGCCTTTGCCGCCCTGGTGGTGGTCGGTGACCAGAAGGGCCGCGTCGGCTACGGCGCCGGCAAGGCGCGCGAAGTGCCGGAGGCGATCCGCAAGGCGACCGACCGGGCCAAGCGCGGCATGATCCGGGTGCCGATGAAGGAAGGCCGCACGCTGCACCACGACGTGGTCGGCAATTACGGCGCGGGCCATGTCGTGCTGCGCTCCGCCGCAGCCGGCACCGGCATCATCGCCGGCGGCCCGATGCGCGCGGTGTTCGAGACGCTGGGCATCGGCGACGTGGTGGCGAAAAGCCTCGGCAGCCGCAACCCGCACAACATGGTCAAGGCGACGTTCGACGCGCTGACCCGGGTGGCGAGCCCGCGCTCGGTCGCCAGCCGCCGCGGCAAGAAGGTGTCCGACCTGCTCGGCAAGCGCGAAGCGGTACCTGCCGTCGCGGTGGAGGCGACCGATGCCTGAGACCGGCAAGAAAGTGCGGGTGACGCAGGTCGCCTCGGCGCTGGGCCGCAAGCCCGGCCAGAAGGAGACGCTGGTCGGCCTCGGCCTGAACAAGATCCGCCGCGTCCGCGACCTGGAGGATACCCCTTCGGTGCGCGGCATGATCCGCAAGGTGGCCCACCTGTTGAAGGTGGAGGAGCTGTCCTGACACGCCTCGCGGTGGGTCCGGACGGAAGGGAAGTGCGATGAAGCTCAATGATCTGCGTGACAATGCCGGTTCGCGCCTGAAGTCCAAGCGCCTCGGCCGCGGCATCGGCTCCGGCAAGGGCAAGACCTCCGGCAAGGGCGTGAAGGGCCAGAAGGCGCGCGAAGGCGTGGCGCTGAACGGGTTCGAGGGCGGCCAGCTGCCGATCTACCGGCGGCTGCCGAAGCGCGGGTTCAAGAACCTGTTCCGCAAGGAATACGCGCCGGTGAACCTGGGCGCCCTCGCCACCGCGATCACCGCGGGCAAGATCGACGCGGCGCAGCCGATCACCGAGGAGACGCTGCGCGTGGCCGGCCTGGTGCGTGGCGGCAGGGTGCAGGGCGTCCGGCTGCTCGCCGACGGCGAGTTGACCCAGGCGATCACGATCACGGTCTCCGGCGCGTCGGCCACCGCGATCGCGGCGGTCGAGGCGGCTGGCGGCAAGGTGACCACGACGGTCGCAGCCAAGGCCGCTCCGGCCGCGGCCTGATCCACGCGGTCGGCCGGCGGGGTTGCACCGGCCGGGCCTGCCTCACACTTGCTTGACACGGGCGGCGTCCTCGGGAACACCCCTCTGGGAAAACCGAGTGGCGCCGCGTTCGTGCAAGTCGGGCATGAAAGTCGGGCGTCGCCAGACGCCAACGGAGTAGCGCATGGCATCGGCCGCCGAGCAACTCGCAGCCAACCTCAGCCTCGGCACCTTCTCGAAGGCGACCGAGCTCAAGCAGCGCATCTGGTTCACCCTCGGCGCGCTGCTGGTGTATCGCGTCGGGACCTACATCCCGGTGCCGGGCGTCGACGCCTCGGTGCTGGGCGAGATGTTCCAGAGCCGGGGTGGCGCCGGCATCCTCGGCATGTTCGACATGTTCAGCGGCGGCGCGCTCAGCCGCATGACCGTGTTCGCGCTGAACATCATGCCGTACATCAGCGCCAGCATCATCATCCAGCTCATGTCGGCGGCGATCCCGGCGCTGGAAACGCTGAAGAAGGAGGGCGAGCAGGGCCGCAAGCGGCTCAACCAGTACACGCGCTACCTGACCGTCGTGATCGCGATGTTCCAGTCGTATGGCATCGCCATCGGATTGGAGGGAATGCGAGGAAGCTTCGGGCCGGCGGTGGTCGACCCGGGGATGTTCTTCCGGCTGTCCTGCGTGGTCTCGCTGGTCGGCGGCACGATGTTCCTGATGTGGATCGGCGAGCAGATCACCGCGCGCGGCATCGGCAACGGCACCAGCCTGATCATTTTCTCCGGCATCGTGGCCAACGTGCCGCACGCGCTGGCGAGCCTGCTGGAACTCGGCCGCACCGGCGCGCTGAGCCCGATCTTCATCCTCGGCTTCATCGTGATCGCGGTGGCGGTGATCGCCTTCATCGTGTTCATCGAGCGGGCGCAGCGGCGCATCGTCATCCAGTACCCGAAGCGGCAGGTCGGGCAGCGCATGTTCGGCGGCGACTCCACGCATATGCCGCTGAAGATCAACACCTCGGGCGTGATCCCGCCGATCTTCGCCAGTTCGCTGCTGCTGATTCCGGCCACGATCATTGGCTTTTCGGCGCGCGGCGGCGCGGACCCGGGCTGGCTGGGCACCATCGGCAACGCGCTGGCGCATGGCCAGCCGCTGTACATGGTCGCCTACGCGGCGATGATCATCTTCTTCAGCTACTTCTACACCGCGGTTGTGTTCAACCCGCAGGAGACCGCGGACAACCTCAAGAAATACGGCGGCTTCATCCCCGGCATCCGCCCCGGCACGAACACCGCCGATTACTTCGATTTCGTACTGACCCGGCTGACGACGGTCGGCGCGCTGTATCTGTGCGTGGTCTGCCTGCTGCCGGAGATCCTGATCAGCAACTACGGCGTTCCGTTCTATTTCGGCGGCACCAGCATCATGATTGTCGTGTCGGTGACGATGGACACGGTGACGCAGATCCAGTCTCATCTCCTCGCGCACCAATACGAAGGGCTGATCCGAAAGGCCCGCGTGAAGGGGAGGGGACGTTGAATCTGATACTTCTGGGTCCACCAGGGGCAGGAAAAGGCACGCAGGCGAAACGGCTACAGGACCGGTTCGGCATCGTGCAGATCTCGACCGGCGACATGCTGCGCGCCGAAGTGGCCGCGGGCAGCGAGGTCGGGCTGCAGGCGAAGGCGGTCATGGAGGCGGGGCAACTGGTGTCCGACGACATCCTGATCCGCATGCTCGGCAACCGCATCGAGCGCGCCGACTGCAAGCCCGGCTTCATCCTGGACGGCTTTCCGCGCACGGTGCCGCAGGCGGTGGCGCTGGATGCGCTGTTGGCGAGCCGTGGGCTGAAGCTGGACGCGGTGATCGAGCTGAAGGTCGACGCGCCGGCGCTGGTCGAGCGCATCGCCGGGCGGTTCACCTGCGCCAAATGCGGCGCCGGCTACCATGACAGCTTCCACCCGCCGAAGGTCGCCGATACCTGCGACGTCTGCGGCAGCCATGCGTTCGTCCGCCGCGCCGACGACAAGCGCGAGACCGTGCAGGCACGGCTGGAGGCCTACGAGCGGCAGACCGCTCCGATCCTGCCGCACTACGCGGCGCAGGGCAGCCTGCACGAGGTGGACGGCATGGCGGACATCGATCACGTCACGGCGCAGATCCTTGCCGTGCTGCAGGCTTTGCCGGTGACGGTGCAGGCCTGAGTTGTGCTCACGAAGAGTTGATTGGCGCGCGTTGACTCTCGGCCAACCCTGGCTATAGTGCGCGCCCTCGGCAGCCCCCGCGCAAGCGGGCGCTGTCCGTGTGTTTTCCCAGCCTCAAGGTTTGCACACCGTCAGGGCGATCAGCAGCCGGTCGTGTTCAGCGCCGGCCGGCAGAGCCTCCCATCCGGGTGGGTTCTGGAACGAAGGAGAGAATGGGCGTGGCGCGTATTGCCGGCGTGAACATCCCGACCAACAAGCGGGTCACTATCAGCCTTCGCTACATCTACGGCATCGGCCCGACGAAGGCGGCGGAGATCTGCCAACGCCTGAGCATCGCCGATGACCGTCGGGTGAACCAGCTCTCCGACGAGGAGGTGCTGCACATCCGCGAGTTGATCGACCGAGAATACCGCGTCGAGGGCGATTTGCGGCGTGAAGTGGCGATGAACATCAAGCGGCTGATGGATCTGGGCTGCTATCGCGGCCTGCGCCATCGGCGCGGGTTGCCGGTTCGCGGCCAGCGCACCCACACCAACGCCCGCACCCGCAAGGGCAAGGCGGTGGCGATCGCCGGCAAGAAGAAGGTGACGAAGTAGGGCGGCTGCGGCCGCTCCAGCCTTGACGTCGCCTTGCAACATGATGCGCCGCGCCGTGGCACCTGCCCGGCGCGGCCTTGAACTGGACAGGACCGAAGATGGCGAAGCAAGCGACCGCCGCCGCGCGCACCCGCAAGAAGGAGCGCAAGAATATCACGTCCGGCGTCGCCCACGTCGCCGCGACGTTCAACAACACCATGGTGACCATCACCGACGCGCAGGGCAACGCCATCGCCTGGTCGTCGGCCGGTAGCCAGGGGTTCAAGGGCAGCCGCAAGTCCACGCCATACGCCGCGCAGGTCGCCGCCGAGGATGCCGGCCGCAAGGCGCGCGAGCACGGCATGGAGACGCTGGAAATCGAAGTGAGCGGCCCCGGCTCGGGCCGCGAGAGCGCGCTGCGGGCGCTGCAGTCGGTCGGCTTCTCGATCACCGCGATCCGCGACATGACGCCGATCCCGCACAATGGCTGCCGCCCGCGCAAGCGGCGCCGGGTGTGAGGAAGCTTCATATGCAGACGGGTTCCGGCGTCTCGGCCGGACAGATGTCGTACGGCGCCAGCATCGGCGCTTCATCCGCGCCCGTCGCCCCTTGCGGCGGCCGCAGTCATGGAGGGTCCACCCCATGAGACTCAACGTCGTTCTGCAAAAGAACTGGCAATCGCTGATCAAGCCGGAAAAGCTTGATGTCGAGCCGGGCTCCGACCCGTCGCGAGTCGCGACCATCGTCGCCGAGCCGCTGGAGCGCGGCTTTGGCATGACGCTGGGCAACGCGCTGCGCCGCATCCTGCTCTCGTCGCTGCAAGGCGCTGCCGTCACCGCGATCCAGATCGACGGCGTGCTGCACGAATTCAGCAGCGTGCCGGGCGTGCGCGAGGACGTCACCGACATCGTGCTGAACGTCAAGCAGCTCGCGCTGCGCATGCACGGCGACGGGCCGAAGCGCATGATGCTGACGGCCACCGGCCCCGGCGAGGTGCGTGCGGGCCAGATCCAGGCCGGGCACGACATCGACATCATGAACCCCGACCTCGTGCTCTGCACGCTCGACGACGGCGTGAAGTTCGGCATGGAGTTCACGGTCAACAGCAACAAGGGCTACTGGGCGGCGATCGCCAACCGGCCCGAGGACGCGCCGATCGGGCTGATCCCGGTCGATGCGATCTACTCGCCGGTGCGCCGCGTCTCCTACAAGGTCGAGCCGACCCGCGTCGGCCAGATCACCGACTACGACAAGCTGCTGCTGACGGTGGAGACCAACGGCGCGGTGACGCCCGAGGATGCGGTGGCGCTGGCCGCGCGCATCCTGCAGGACCAGCTGCAGATGTTCATCAACTTCGACGAGCCGCAGCAGGTTCGCGCCGAGGAGCCGCACGACGACCTGCCGTTCAACCGCAACCTGCTGCGCAAGGTGGACGAGCTGGAGCTGTCGGTGCGTTCGGCCAACTGCCTGAAGAACGACAACATCGTCTATATCGGCGACCTCGTGCAGAAGACCGAGCAGGAAATGCTGCGCACGCCGAACTTCGGCCGCAAGTCGCTCAACGAGATCAAGGAGGTGCTCGCCTCCATGGGTCTGTCGCTGGGCATGACCGTTGCCGGCTGGCCGCCCGAGAATATCGAAGACCTGGCGAAGCGGCTCGAAGAGCCGTTCTGAGCCTGAACCGCGTGCAAGAGCGCAAACCCCACGGGGTTTGCTGAGGAGAGAGACGATGCGACACGGGGTAGCCGGCCGCAAGCTCGGCGTGACCAGCAGCCACCGCCTCGCCATGTTCCGCAACATGGCGCATGCGCTGATCAAGCACGAGCAGATCACCACGACGCTGCCGAAGGCGAAGGAATTGCGCCCGGTTGCCGAGAAGCTGATCACGCTTGGCAAGCGCGGTGGGCTGCATGCCCGCAGGCAAGCCTATGCGCAACTCCGCGACGACGTGATCGTGGCAAAACTGTTCGGCGCGTTGGCAGACCGTTACAAGGCCCGTGCCGGCGGCTACTGCCGCGTGCTCAAGGCCGGCATCCGCTACGGCGATGCGGCGAACATGGCGGTGATCGAATTGGTCGATCGCGACCCTTCCGCCAAGGGCCAGGACAGCGGCCCGAAGGCCGAGGTTGCCGAGGAGTCCGAGAGCGAGTGAGGCTTTCCGCCTCGCGCTGACCGAGCATCGGGACCGGCCTTTGGGCCGGTCTTTTGCTTTTTGGAGCCGTTCATCCGTTCGCTGCCAGCAGCGCCGCAAGCGGTGGTGGCAACGGCGCGGTGGCGAATGGGTTGGCGACGGTCACGCCGCGCCATGTGAACCCGTCCTGCATGTCCTCGGACAGCAAATAGCGGCAGCCCGCCTGGGCGGCCGCAGCGACAATGATGGCGTCCCAACTTGCGAACCTGTGCAGCGCGGCAAGTTCGAAGCCTTCGTCGAGCACATCGGCGGAGGTGGGCACGACCTCGTATGTCGCCATCCATCGCGTGACCAGCGAACGGGCCTGGGCGGCCGGCAGCTTCGCCTTGCGAGTCAGCACATTGAAGAGTTCGCCGAGCACCTGAGCCGGCAGCACGAGGCGGTCCGGGGGGAGTCGCTGGACCAAGACTCGCGCAAGATCTTCTCGGGCGCCCGGTGCCGTGCTCTCCGCGTAGACGAGGATGTTGGTGTCGAGTGCGAGCCTCACAGGACTTCGTCGTCGTACAACTCGTCGCGCGTCCAGCGCGGGACGTTCAGCACGGGCCGGGTGGCGAGGTGACGCATCAGTTCCGCATGGGCGGCGCGGCGCGCGGCGTCGGCCTCGCCTACGGGCACGATCCGGGCCACCGGCCGCCCGCGCGCGGTGACGACAAAGCTGTCGCCCGCCTGCACGTCGCGCAGGATGCGGGAGAACTGGCGGTTGGCCTCTGCGGCGGCAATGGACTTTTCCACGGCGGCACTCATGTAGTGAACAACACTACTATGGCCACGCAGCCCGCTCGCCGCAATCTCTGTTCGTCGTGGTAGACTCCACCCATGCCCCGCAAGCCGTCCCCAGCCCCCACCCTGTTCGCCGCCGACACGCCGGCGCCGCTCGCCGACCGGCTAAGGCCGCGGGCGCTGGAGGAGGTCGTCGGCCAGGATCATCTGGTCGGCCCGGCCGGCACGCTCACGCGCATGCTGGCGCGCGGCAGCCTTGCCTCGCTGATCCTCTGGGGGCCGCCCGGCGTCGGCAAAACCACGATCGCGCGGCTGCTCGCCGACCGGGCAAAACTGCACTTCGAACAGCTCTCCGCCGTGTTCTCCGGCGTCGCCGACCTCAAGCGCACGTTCGAGGAAGCGGCCAACCGCCGCAACATCGGCCAGGGCACCTTGCTGTTCGTCGACGAGATCCATCGTTTTAATCGCGCCCAGCAGGATGGGTTTCTGCCGGTAGTGGAAAACGGCACCATCACGCTCATCGGCGCGACCACGGAAAATCCGTCGTTCGCGCTGAACGGCGCGCTGCTCTCCCGCTGCCAGGTTCTGGTCCTGCGCCGTCTCGACGACGCGGCCCTCGACCTGCTGCTCGATCGCGCCGAGGCCGAGATCGGGCATCCGTTGCCACTGCAACCCGAGGCCCGCGCGACCCTGCGCGCCATGGCCGACGGCGACGGCCGCTATCTGCTGAACATGGCCGAGCAACTCGCCGCCCTGCCGCAGCACACCGAGCCGCTCGATGTTGCCGCGCTCTCCGATCTTCTCGCTAAGCGCGCGGCACTCTACGACAAGGATCGCGAGGAGCATTATAATCTCATCTCCGCGCTGCATAAGTCGTTGCGCGGCTCCGATCCCGACGCGGCGCTCTACTGGTATTCGCGCATGCTCGTCGGCGGCGAAGACCCGCGCTACATCGCCCGCCGCCTGACCCGTTTCGCGGTGGAGGATGTCGGTCTCGCCGACCCCAACGCGCTGACCCAGGCCATCGCGGCATGGGAAACTTATGAACGGCTCGGCAGCCCCGAGGGCGAACTGGCGCTGGCGCAACTGGTGCTCTATCTCGGCACCGCGCCGAAATCGAATGCGGTGTACGTGGCGCTCGGCGAGGCGCAGCGCGCCGCCCGCGCCACCGGCAGCCTGATGCCGCCCGCGCACATCCTGAACGCACCGACCTCGCTGATGAAGAAACTCGGCTACGGTGCCGGCTACGCCTACGACCACGACGCCGAAGACGCGTTTTCCGGCCAGAACTACTTTCCCGATGGCATGCCGCGCGGCGATTTCTATCGCCCAAAGGACCGCGGCTTCGAGCGCGAACTGGCCAAGCGGCTTGCCTATTGGGCCAAGCTGCGCCAGGAGCGTGGCGAATGAGCGTGACACAGCGAGAAGTGACCGAGGACGAGGCCGACATCCGGCTCGACCGCTGGTTCCGCCGGCATTTTCCGGACCTGACCCAAGGCGTGATCCAAAAACTCTGCCGCACCGGTCAGGTGCGCGTGGATGGCCACCGCGCCGAAGCGGCGACGCGCCTCGCCGCCGGCCAGTCGGTGCGCATCCCGCCGCTGCCAGACCCGAAGGCCGCGGAAAAACCCGCCGACGCCGCCCCGGACCCGCGCGTGCGCGCCGAGATGGAGCGCATGGTGCTGTACCGGGACGACCAGATCATCGTGCTGAACAAACCCTCCGGGCTTGCTACCCAGGGCGGTCCCGGCATCACGCGACATCTGGATGGCATGTCGCGCGCGCTGGCGACGACGCCGCAGGACCGGCCGCGACTGGTGCACCGGCTGGACCGCGACACGTCCGGCGTCCTGGTCGTCGCCCGCTCGCCGGGCGTGGCGGCGAAACTCGCGGCGGCGTTCCGCACGCGCGCCGTGGAGAAGATTTACTGGGCCGTCGTGGCCGGGCGTCCGGTACCGGTCGAAGGGCGAATCGACCTGCCGCTGACCCGCCGCGACCCCAAGCAGGCGGGCGCCCGCGGCGAGCGCATCGCCGTCGCCGAGCCCGGTGACAAGGAAGCGACGCACGCGATCACCGACTACCGCACGCTCGACCATGCCGCGCGCAAGCTGGCGTGGCTGGAACTGCGCCCGCTGACCGGCCGCACGCATCAGTTGCGCGTGCATTGTGCCGAACTCGGCGCGCCGATCCTGGGCGACGCGACCTACGGCGAATATCGCGAAACCGGCAATTCCGCGCTGGTGGATGGCCTGTCCGACCAGTTGCACCTGCACGCCCGCCGCCTGACCTTGCCGCACCCGGCCGGCGGCACGCTGGTGGTGGAAGCCGACCTGCCGCCGCACATGGCGGGGACATTCCGCACCCTCGGCTTCACGGCGCCGGCCGCCAGGCCACCGCAGCGCGGCTGACGCGCGAAACCACCTGCCGCGCCCGGTCGAGGGTCGGCTTGAGCGTCGCCCACCGACGCGAGAGCATGATGTCATTTTCACTTGCCCAGTAATGTCATTATTGCTAACTAGGCGCCGTGCCCACACCGCCCCCCACCCCGGTCGAGACGTTCGCCAGCTTCATCCGCGGGCTGACCGAGGCCGTGGCCGCCATGAGCGGCGGGGATCGGCTTTCCTCCGCACTGATCGCATTGATCGAACTGATCGTCACCCGGCTCCGCGAGATAGGCAGCGCTTCGCCCAGCTCGCCGCCCGCATCGTCGCCGGCACCTCTGCCCCGCGCCGCTCTGCCGGCTCACGCCGCTCGCCCACCGCCGGCCGACCGCGGCCGCCGGGCAAGCTGCCAGAGAAAATCGGCTGGCTGCTGCCGCTGCTGTCGGAGGCGAACGGAGACCGCTCGCACCTCCATCACCTGCTTCGGGACCCGGAGATGGCGGCGCTGCTCGCCGCAGCGCCGGCCGCGGTGGCCCGCATCTGCGGCTCGCCCCGTCGGGCCTGGGCGGGACCGTGGCGCCCGCACGCCCAAATTGTTACGATAAAGGAATAAATATCTGGGCATGCTGTCAGCTCATGGGCACGCCGCAAGCGGACTTGTCGCAATCCACCCGCTGCCGCGCGCCGGCCCAAGGTGACGCGTGGGGGTCCCCGCGCTACTCTGCGCCCTCGCCTTGGAACCACCTGCAACAACACGACGAGGACGGATGCCCCCCCGCCGCCGGCGACGCCCGTTTCCGATCTATCGCGTGGTCCGCGCCACCGTGGCCACCGGCCTCGTGGTCGTGCTGGTGGTGGTGCTTGCGTACTGCGCCGCGATCCTGCTGATCGACCCGAACAGTTACAAATCGCAGATCGAGGCCGCGGTGAAGCAGGCCACCGGCCGCACCCTGGCGTTGCGTGGCCCGCTGCACCTCGCCTTCGGGCTGCCGCCCTGGCTGGTCGCCGAAGACGTGACGCTGTCCAATCCGGGCGGCCTCTCGCGGCAGGAGATGGCGACGCTGGAGCGGGCGGAGGCGCGCATCGCCGTGCTGCCCCTGCTGGCCGGCAACATCAACCTGACCGACCTGACCCTGGTCCATCCGGACGTGCTGCTGGAGCGGGACGTGAACGGGCGCGGCAACTGGCTGCTCTCCGCTCCGGGGCCGTCGCTGTCCGTCGCCCCGGCCGCCCCGGTCGATCAGAGCGGCGGGCAGGTCGCGCCGCCGCCGGTGTCGCAACTGGCGATGGGCCAGCCGATCCGCTCCCGCGTGGCCGTGCAGTCGATCCATATCGAGCAGGGGCGGGTTGGCTGGCGGCCGCAGCCCGGCGCGGCCGTCATCGAACTGGCGATCCCCAGGATCGATGCCGACGCCAGCGGCCCCGGCGGCACGATGCTGCTCTCCGGCACCGTCGCCAGCGCCGACCGCTCGCTGCGCCTGAGCGGCGAGATCGGCTCGCTGGACCGCCTGTTCGACC
>Ga0302314_10004103_pt1 | contig 26836 bp, 20 predicted proteins | sample III_Palsa_N2_3_FD_200533 | JGI IMG/M metagenome (GOLD analysis project Ga0302314, IMG submission 200533) | Peat permafrost microbial communities from Stordalen Mire near Abisko, Sweden - III_Palsa_N2_3 | ecosystem: Environmental > Terrestrial > Soil > Palsa > Peat permafrost | place: Sweden...
CGGGCGCCCGAGCGCGCCGCCGCCTCGTCCAGGCCTTCGGGCGTCAGACCTTCGTGGTCCAGCCGTGCGCCGAAGAGCCGATAGTCCATGTGCGCCGCCAGCGCCTTGACGCCGGTGAAGGTCGCCTCCTCGACGATCAAGGGCTGGCCGGGGCGGATGCAGGCCCCCAGCGACACCGCGATCGCCTGCTGGGCGCCGCCGCAACAGACCAGGCGCCGCCAGTCCATATCCGGCCAGCCGGCGGTGACGCCGAGCCAAGTCGCGCCGGCGCGGCGGTGGCTCTCGAACCCGGCCGGGCCGCCATAGTCAAGGTGGTCCATCAGATCGCCGCGCCGCCGCAGCCTGGACAGGGTGTCGGAAAGCCGGCTCTCGGCCATGGCGGAGGGCGGGAGGTTGAGGCCGAGATTGATCGCTCCCTCCGCCGGTCCCGCCAGTCGCTCGGGCGGCCGGGCGACGAAGCTGCCGCGCCCCACGCGCGCGGTCAGCAGTCCGCGCACTTCCGCCTCCGCATAGGCGCGGGTTACGGCGCCCACGCCGACGCCCAGGGTCTCGGCCAGGCGCCGATGCGTCGGCAGCCGCGTGTCGGGCGCCAGGACGCCGGCGGCGATGTCCGCCTCCAGCGCCTGGACGATGCGCTGGTGGATGAAGCCTTCGACGAATTCGATCTTGGGGCGCCAGTCGCCCATGTTCACCTCACATTGTCACCATGACAATATATAGATTGACCGCATGATCAATGAGATTATTGAGCCAAATTGTCACGACACCGCTAGGCTTTCCAGAAAGGCAGCCGCCATGACCACGCAGATCAACGCCATTCCTTTGGACGCCCCCGGCGTGCGCCTGGAGCCGCTGGCCGAAATCCATCGCGAGGGTCTGCGCCGTGCGGCTCAGGCGCCGGCGATCTGGGCCCATATGCCGACGCCGGCTTTAGGCGAGCGCTTCGACGCCTGGTTCGACGGGACGCTGCGGGCCTGTGAAACCCCGCAAGAGACCGGCTGGGCCGTGCGCACCCTGGACGACAACGCCCTGGTGGGCTCGACCCGCTATCTGAACATCGAGGCGGCGCACAAGCGGGTCGAGATCGGCCACACCTGGTACAACCCCGCCGTCTGGGCCGGTCAAGTCAATCCGGCCTGCAAGTTCGCCTTGCTCGAGTACGGGTTCGAGGCGCTGGGACTGAACCGGATCGAGCTGAAGACCGACATCGCCAACACCCGCTCCCAGGCCGCGATCGCCCGCCTGGGCGCGGTGCGCGAGGGCGTGTTCCGCGACCATATGATCCGCCCCGACGGCAGCCTGCGCGACACGGTCTACTTCTCCATCGTGCGCGAAGAATGGCCGGGCGTGCGCGACGGCCTGCTCGCCCGCCTCGCCGCATTTCAACCGACCGCACATAAGGAAACCGCGTGATGCGCCAGTGGACCATCGACGCCTTCGCCGCCGCCCCATTCAAGGGCAACCAGGCCTGTGTGGTCGAGCCCTTCGACGCCTGGCCTGAAGACGCCTGGATGCAGGCCCTGGCGGCGGAGAACAATCAGGCCGAAACCGCCTTCCTGCTGAAGACCGCCGAGCCAGGCCGATTCGGCCTGCGCTGGATGACGCCGACAGTAGAGGTGCCGCTGTGCGGCCACGCGACCTTGGCGTCGGCCCACGTTCTGTTCAGCGAGATCGGCGTCGATTCGCCTCAGGTGACGTTCGAAACGCGCCAATCCGGCGTTCTGACGGTAGCCCGCGCCGGCAAAGGCTATGAGATGGACTTTCCCTCCGCCCCGCCGGTGCGAATCGCGGCGCCCGCCGGCTTGGCCGAGGCCATGGGCGTCGAACCGGTAGAAGTCTGGCAGGCGCGCTTCCTTCTGGCGGTGCTGGACAGCGAGCAGGCGGTGCGAAACCTGATGCCTGACCTCGCCAAGATCGAGCAGATCAGCGTCGGCGAAGGCTGCGAGCGCGGAAATCTGCTGGTGTCGGCTCTGGCCGATTCGAGGTCCGGCTACGATGTGGTCAGCCGGTTCTTCGCCCCCGGCTCAGGCATTCCGGAAGACCCGGCGACCGGGTCGGCCCATTGCTCGGTCGCGCCACTATTCGCGGACAAGTTGGGACGCAAGTCGTTGAAATGCTATCAGGCCTACCCTGGCCGAGGCGGCGACATCGATGTCGAGCTGAAGGGCGACCGGGTGGCCTTGCGCGGCAAGGCGGTCACGGTCGTGGAGAGTCGGCTTCGGCTCTGAGCCCCAAACGAAAACCCCTTCCCGTCGCCGGGAAGGGGCCATTCATTCATCGACTGGCGATTAGTGCCAGTGATGGTGATGCCAGTAGTGGTGATGATGCCAGTGGTGCCAGGGATGGGCGGAGGCGGAGCCCGCCATCGCCAGCGCGCCAACGGCGGCCAGGGTCACGATAAGGGTTTTCATGGTTGCTTCCTCGAAGTGGATGCGCCGTCAAACCGGCAGCGCATGCCCCATTTGAGGCCCACGCAGATGAAACCGGAATGAACGAACGGCGAAACTTGGTTAGCGCGACGTAATTAATCGCCGCCAATAGCTGAACGACAAAAATTCACTGGCGTTCCGAACAGGAGGGTGTATCCCCCGCGTCGGGCCACGCCCTCCCAACGGGGCGCTGTCCATCTGCAAGGATGGGAGACATCATGAATACCCTCGCCAAGCCGGCCATGCGCCCGGCTCGCCCCGAATTTTCCTCAGGACCGACGGTCAAGCACCCGGGTTGGAAACTTTCCGACCTGCAAGGCGCCGTGCTCGGTCGCTCGCACCGCTCCAAGCTCGGCAAGGGCCGGCTGAAGGAGGCGATCGACCGGACCCGTGAGGTTCTGCAGGTTCCGGAAGACTTCCTGATCGGCATCGTGCCGGCCTCGGACACCGGAGCCGTCGAGATGGCCATGTGGTCGCTGCTGGGGCCGCTGCCCGTACAGGTCCTGGCCTGGGAGAGCTTTTCCAAGGACTGGGTCGGCGACGTGGTCGACCAGCTGAAGCTGCCCAACACCGAAGTTCTCTCCGCTCCCTATGGCGCCCTGCCCGACCTGACCAAGGTCGATCCCGCCAAGGATCTGGTGTTCGCCTGGAACGGCACCACCTCCGGCGTGAAGGTGCCGAACGGCGACTTTATCTCCGCTGACCGCAAGGGCATCACCATCTGCGACGCCACCAGCGCCGCCTTCGCCCAGCCGCTGGACTGGGCCAAGCTCGATGTGGTCACCTTCTCCTGGCAAAAGGTGCTGGGCGGCGAAGCCGCGCACGGCATGCTGATCCTGTCGCCCCGCGCGGTCGCCCGGCTGGAAAGCTACGACCCGCCGTGGCCGATGCCGAAGATTTTCCGCATGAAGTCCAAAGGCAAGGTCGCCAAGGACATCTTCGAAGGCGCGACCATCAACACGCCCTCGATGCTGGCCGCGGAAGACTATGTCGACGCGCTGAAGTGGTCCGTCTCCATCGGCGGCCTGGCCGAACTGCATCGCCGGGCCGACCGCAACGCCGCCGTCCTCTATGACTGGGCCGACAAGACCCCCTGGGTCGCACCCCTGGCCGAGGTTGTGGCGACACGGTCGAACACCAGCGTTTGCCTCAAGGTGGTCGATCCTCGCGTCAGCGCCCTGCCCGCCGACAAACAGGCCGAGTTCGCCAAGAAGCTGTCGGACCTGCTGGAGAAGGAAGGCGTCGCCCTCGACGCCGGCGGCTATCGCGACGCGCCTCCGGGCATCCGCATCTGGTGCGGCGGCGCGGTGGAGCATTCCGACCTGGAAGCCCTGACGCCCTGGCTCGACTGGGCCTTCGCCACCGTCGCCGACGAGCTGCTGCAAGCGGCTTAAGCCTTGCGTCCTTCGAGGCCGCTTCGCGGCGCCTCAGGATGAGGAAAAGGGGCGAGCCCCACAAACCTCCTCATCCTGAGGTGCGAGGCGAACGCCGAGCTTCGAAGGACGCACGGCCGCATCCCCCCAATTCCCCCTATTCGAAAGAACCCCGCCCCATGGCTCCCCGCGTTCTCATTGCAGACAAACTCTCCCCCGCCGCCGTCGACATCTTCAAGCAGCGCGGCCTGGATTTCGACATCAAGGTCGGCCTGACCAAGGACGAGCTGATCGCCGTCGCTGGCGACTATGACGCCTTCGCCATCCGCTCGGGCGCCAAGATCGACAAGGACGTCATCGCCGCCGCCACCAAGCTGAAGGTGATCGCCCGCGCCGGTATCGGCGTCGACAACGTCGACATCCCCGCCGCCACCGCCAAGGGGGTGATCGTCATGAACACCCCGTTCGGCAACTCCATCACCACCGCCGAACACGCCATCGCGATGATGTTCGCCATCGCCCGCGACCTGCCCGCCGCCGACGCCTCCACCCAGGCCGGCAAGTGGGAGAAGAACCGTTTCATGGGCGTCGAACTCTACGCCAAGACTCTGGGCCTGATCGGCGCTGGCAACATCGGCTCCATCGTCGCCGACCGCGCCCTGGGCCTGAAGATGAAGGTCATCGCCTACGACCCCTTCCTGTCGCCCGAGCGCGCCACCGAGATCGGTGTGGAAAAGGTTGAGCTGGACGAGCTGCTGGCCCGCGCCGACTTCATCACCCTGCACACGCCGCTCACCGACAAGACCCGCAACATCCTGTCGGCCGAGAACCTGGCCAAGACCAAGAAGGGCGTGCGCATCATCAACTGCGCCCGCGGCGGCCTGGTCGATGAGGCGGCGCTGCGTAAGCTGATCGACGATGGCCATATCGGCGGCGCCGCCTTCGACGTCTTCGTCACCGAGCCGGCCAAGGAAAATCCGCTGTTCGGCTCCGACAAGGTCGTGGCCACTCCGCACCTGGGCGCCTCCACCAGCGAAGCGCAGGAAAACGTCGCCCTGCAGGTGGCCGAACAGATCAGCGACTATCTGCTGACCGGCGCCGTCGCCAATGCCCTGAACAGCCCTTCGGTCAACGCCGAGGAAGCCCCGCGCCTGAAACCCTTCATCGCCCTGGCCGAAAAGCTGGGCGCCTTCGCCGGCCAGATGGTCGATGTCGGCGTCAAGGGCATCGACATCGCCTATGAGGGCGACGTGTCGGGCCTCAACACCAAGCCGATGACGGCGACCGCCCTGGCTGGCGTGCTGCGGCCGATGCTGTCGGAGGTCAACATGGTCTCCGCCCCGGCCGTGGCCAAGGAACGCGGCATCACCGTGTCGGAATCCCGTCAGGAAACCTCGCCGGTCTACGACAGCCTGATGCGCATCACCGTCACCACCGAGCTGGGCAAGCGCGCCTTCGCCGGCGCCCTGGTCGGCGGCAAGCCGCGGGTTGTTGAGGTGAAGAGCATGGAGCTGGATTCGCCCTTCCTGCCGGCCATGCTCTACGTCAACAACCTGGACAAGCCGGGTTTCATCGGCGCGCTCGGCGCGCTATTGGCCGAGGCTGGCGTCAATATCGCCACCTTCAACCTCGGGCGCCGGGACGCCGGCGACGACGCCATCGCCCTGGTTGGCGTGGACCAGGCCCTGACGCCTGCCCTGCTGGCCAAGGTCGAAGCCCTGCCGCACGTGAAGGAAGCCAAGGTCCTGGTGTTCTAAGGGGCGCCGCCCCCTTCATGTCATTCTGTAGCGATTGCAATGTGATCACCTCACAATGCGGCGCCCTGGACATTCGGTTGCAATGGCGCTGGCCCAGGTTACGTGGGCTTTCGAATCATTTGTGCCCCACCCCAAGGGTTTGAAAGCGAGAAGGCCCCGGCTTTGCAGAGAGCCGGGGCCCTCAGCATCCCCGCTTTGCGATGTTTGCCCCACCCCATGGTTGACCGCCTCGATGCTTGACGGTCTGGGCGTTGAATCGTCTCTCTGAGGCTGACCAGCGATTCGCCCAGAAGGCCCCGCGATGCAGCTTGACGTTCCCAACCGCTATCTGACGCTGTCGCCTGTGATCGTCACCGCCCCGACCGCCCGATGCGGCACCACCCTGGTGCAACGGCTTCTGTGCACGGGCGACAACAGCTTCCTCTATGGCGAAGAGGTCGGCCTGCACGTGCGCACCCTGACCGGCTTTATGATCAGCCTGATCCAGCAGTTCGAGCGGGGCGGGGCGGTGGCGGACGCCGAGTTCGAGCGCGCCCTGTCAGGCGATCAGGCCAACTGGAATCCCGGCCTGATGCCGCCGACCCAGGTGATGCTGAAAGCCTGGACCGAGACCTACTACCAGATCCCCGCCACCCTGGCGGACTATGGCCAGGGCATCGGTCGGCCGATCTGGGGCTTCAAGGGACCGGACTACGCCCGCGACATGCTGAAAGCGTTCCTGATGCTGATGCCCAAGGCTCGCATCATCTATGTGTTCCGCGACCTGAACGAGGCGCTCAAATCGGCGAAGGCTCGCAAATTCGTCACCACCGACGAAGAGGTCGCGGCCTTCTGCGCCAAGTGGGCGACCAATCTGCGTGAAGTGCTGGACCTGCGGGCGGACCCGCGTGTGCTGCTGCTCAAATACGAAGACATGGTCGCCAATCCGGCCAGGACCGTCGCCGGCGTCGAAGCCTTTACCGGCGCCACGGGGCTGAACGGCGATGTGTTCGACGTGAAGGTCAACACCTTCCGGGGCGAGGAGGCGCGAGGCTTCTCGCCGAGCCAATATATTGCGCCGGCGGACCTGACGCCCACAGATCGCGCCGCCGTCACCGCCCACGGAGGGGCGATTCTGGCGGCGCTCTACGGCGGGGCGAGCGCTAGCGCCTAGGGGCGAAGATGCACGCCGGCGCCGTGCACGGCATGGAAACCTGACGCCTGGTCCCGCTCGGACCCTTAGTGCGACCCCGGCGACGGGATCGGCTTCAGCGTCATCGGCGCTTGCGCCGCCGGCGCCGCGCCCTGGGGCGCGAACTTCTGCTGCAGTTGCTGGCCGGCCGCGCTGACCGCCTGCATCCGGCCGGAAAGCTCCTGGCCACAGGCCTGAGCGATCGGCCCGGGGGCGATCTTCTGCTCCTTCATCTGGGTGATCTCGGTTTCCATGTGCGCTTCGAGACCCGCGGAGCGGCCGGACGCATCGATCTTGCCCAGGTAGTAGGCGACGCCGAGGAAGCCCACGGTCTTGGCGCCCTGGTCCTGGGACGAGGCCATGTTCATCGCGAAGATGAGGCAGCGGACGTCATTGCCACCGGAGGGGGCGGCCGAATGATGGGCGGTTTGTGCGGCGACCGGCGTCGCGGCCGGGGCGATCAGGACGGCGGCGGCGGCGCACAGAAGCCCGAGGGATTGTCTCTTCACGGAATGTCCTTGGCGTTGAGGTTTGTTCGCAGGCCCGGCGCCGGTCGCCACAAGGGCGAGCCTGGGATCGGCGGGAATTTCAAACGCCATTAGGACGCCGAAGGGCAGGCTTTCCAGCGAAAACGGCTCAGAGGCGAAATCTCTTCGCGGCTGTGCTCTTCATCCCGCAGGCGGGCAATGCCGCCTTCCAGCGCCACGACGCGATAGGTAGGCAGTCCGCCCGCGTCGGCGGAGACCAGGTCGCCGACTTCGGCCGCGGCCCCGTCCAGGCTGTTCAACAGCATCCAATCGATACGCATCTGGCTCATCCCGTCCAACTGGCGCCGCGCGGATCGCGGCTGTTGGGATGGACTGTGAACCTTCCCGGCTGAGCCAGGCCTGAGCCCGCCGTTTAGCCGCCGTTCATCCGGAAGCCTTGCCGGCGCGGTCCAGAACCAGCCGCGTGAAGGCCTCGCGGATCTGCGGCACGTAGCGGTGCTTGTAGGCAAAGGCCTTCGGCGGCTCGTCCAGGTGGACCAGGATGCAGGCGTTAGCCTCGAAGAAGAGCACCCGGCCGTCTTCCGTCAGGGCGCAGTCCATCCCGCCATAGTCCAGATCGAGACGCCGCGCGACCGAGTCGACCGCCTCGGCGCCCGCCGCGCCGAATACGCCGCGCCAGTCGGCCAGGAACTGTTCTTCCTCGGCCTTCTTCCAGTCGTAGCGGCCCATCTCGGCGCGCCAATAGTGCACCAACCAGTCGTCGCCGATGGCCAGATGATAGGGGAAGACCTGTCGGTCGACGAAGATGAAACGGTACTTGCGCCAATGCCCGTCCGCCGAACGGAAATCGTGGAAACGCGTCAGGACGAGGTTGCCGCCAGCGCCCTTCGCCAGATAGGCGTCGCGGTCGGCGGCGCTGTTCAAAAGCGTGAGGTTTTCGCCGCCATGGTCTCCGGCCGGGCGAACCAGCAGGGGCGCATCGATCCGAGTCGCCGCGAGGGCCTCAGGGCTGGTGCGATGGACCTCCGGCACGATCAGGCCGTCGATCCCGCCGAACAGCGCCGGCGCATTGTCGCGTGCGGTCTTGCCGATACCGCCCGGCGGGTTGAGCACCGGCTTGCCCAGGCGGGCGCAGAGCGCGCGGGCGGCGTCGAGCTGGCCGCCATTGCGGTCCACATCGCCGAGGGTGCTGAACACCAGGTCGGCGTCCCGCAACGTCTCGAACGACACGGCGCCCAGCGGGGCGTCGCCTTGATCTGGCGACAGCATACCGAGAGACCAGGTTTCCAGTTGCTCCGTATCCAACAGGTAGCGCACCGGCACATGTCCGGCGCCGACGCCGCCGAGCACCAGCACGCGCGCCGCCGCGCCCTGGCCGGGTCCGGCGCGCCGGACGCCAGCGACACGGGCCTGATGATTGCGAATGTCGAGCGCCTCGTCCCGACGGCCGAGGTCCTCGAGGATCATCGCCGTCTGTTCGGCGAGATCCGGGCTGTCGTCCAACGCCAGCGCCGCCTCGGCGGCGGCGGCGACCCGTTCAAGCTTGCCGGCCTTGGTCGCGGTCTTGGCGGCGGCGTGCAGGATCGAGGTCCGATCCTTGGCCGGCGCACTCGCGGCCAGCCTCAGCGCGGTCAGATACTCATCCAAGGCCTCCTCAAAGCGGCCGGCCGCATGCAGCACGTCGCCCCGATTGGCATGGGCCGTAGCGTAGGTCGCATCGAGCGCAATGGCCTGATCCAGCGCCGCCAGCGCCGCCTCGCCACGGCCTAGGCGGTGTAGCGACACGCCAAGATCGTTGCGGATCGGCGCCAGTTTGGGCAGCCAGTTGGCGGCGCGCTCCAGCAAGGTCGCCGCTTCGACGTCATCGCCCTGCCGCGCCCTGATCTGACCCAGAAGGTACAGACTGGAGCCATCGAACGGCCGCTGGGCCAGGTGACGCAGGACGACGGCCTCGGTCTCCGGCGCATCGAGATCGTCAGCCAGGGCGAGGGCCAACAGACCCAACGCCGCCGCATGGTCCGGCGCCTCGGCCAGGATGGCGCCGTAGGCGGCGCGCGCCTCATCCAACCGACCGGCGAGATGGTGCGTCTGCCCCTCGCGAAGCTGGCTCGCCAAATCGGCTGGCGGCGGAGCTGAACGGGTCATGCCGCGCGGACGCGCCCGTCAGGCGTCGGCGGGCTTGAACGGCTTGGGCCGGCGGGCGCCGCCCTGGCGCTCGAACATCCAGCCGGGGTATTCCGACGGCAGGGCGCTGACCGCGTCCAGCTTGGCGACGTCCTCGGGCGTCAGCTCGAGGCCGACGGCGGCCAGGTTGTCGTCCAGCTGCTCCACCGTCTTGGCGCCGATGATGATGCTCATCACGTACGGTTTGGACAGCAGCCAGGCCAGGGCGACGCGGGCCACCGAGACGCCATGCGCCTCGCCCACTTCGCGCATGGCGGCGACGCAGGCCCAGGCGCGGTCCTTGTTCACCGGCGGGAAGTCGAAGCCGGTGCGGCGCGCGCCTTCTACCGTGGGCGCGCCGGGGCCGAACTTGCCGGACAGAAGGCCGCCGGCCAGGGGCGACCAGACCATCAGGCCCAGCTTCTCCTCGGTCAGCATCGGCACGAGATCGCGCTCCAGGTCGCGGCCGGCGATGGAATAGTAGGCTTGCAGGGTCTCGAACCGGGCGTAGCCGGCGGCCTCGCTGCGGCCGAGCGCCTTGGCGATCTTCCAGGCCGACCAGTTGGACACGCCCACATAGCGGACAAGGCCTTGGCGGGTCAGGTCGTCCAACGCGCGCAGGGTCTCGTCGATGGGGGTGACGGTGTCGTTGCCGTGGATCTGGTAGAGGTCGATGTGGTCGGTCTGCAGCCGCTCCAGGCTGCCGTAGACCGAGTCCATGATGTGGCCGCGGCTGGCGCCGCGATCATTGGGGCCGGGGCCCATCTCGCCGAACACCTTGGTGGCGATGACCACATCCTTGCGGGGGACGCCGATATCTTTCAGCGCCTGGCCAACGCGCTGTTCGGACTGGCCGAAGGAATAGACATCGGCGGTGTCGATGAAGTTGACCCCGGCGTCGAGGGCCTTGCCGATGATCGAATTGACCTCGTTCTGATTCAGCCCGCCGATCGCCTTCCAAATCCCCGCGCCGGCCTCGCCGCCGAAGGTCATCGCGCCCAGGCAGATTTCCGAAACGAACAGGCCGGTGCGGCCGAGCTGATTATATTTCATGGAAGCTTCCCCAAATCTGGTCGGCCACATATGGGCGCTGGCGCGCGAAAGGTTAACGCCCTGGTGAAACTTTATTCACTGGTCCGGACGGGGAGCGTAAACTAGCCGAGCTAGGTGCGGCGGATTGTTCGCGATGTCGAGAAGGCGCTTTGATGGCCAGGATTCTTGTCATTGAGGATGACCTCGACACCGCGGCTGAAATCGCCGATTGCCTGATCGCGAGCGGCTTCGACGCCGAGCAGTGCTTTGACGGCCAGACCGGGCTGGAGCGGGCGACCGGCGAGACTTTCGACGCCATCACCCTCGACCGCATGCTGCCAGGCCGCGATGGGCTGGACGTGGTGCGGACCCTTCGTGAACAGGGTTCCGAAATCCCGGTGCTCATGGTCAGCGCCCTCAGCGACGTCGACGATCGAGTAACCGGCCTTCGCGCCGGCGGCGACGACTATCTGGTCAAGCCCTTTGCACCGGCCGAACTGGTCGCTCGTCTGGAGGTGCTGCTGCGCCGCCATCGCGCGCCGGCCAAGCCCGAACTGATGCTGCAGGTCGCCGACCTGAAGCTCGACCTGGTGGCGCGCGAGGCGGTGCGCGAAAACCGACGGATCGAGCTCCTGCCGATGGAATTCAAGCTGCTGGAATTCCTGATGCGCAACGCCGGCCAGACCCTGAGCCGCCGGATGATCTTCGAGCAGGTTTGGGAGTATTACTTCGATCCTGGAACCAACCTGATCGACGTGCATGTGGGCAAGCTTCGCCGCAAGATCGATTTTCCGGGCGCCCGGCCGCTGTTCCGGACCGAACGCGGCGTAGGCTATATCCTCGATGCAACTTAGCGAGCTCTGGCGAACCACCACCTTCCGGCTGACCCTGGTTTACGGCCTGGTGTTCGCGGTGGGCGTGGTCGCCCTGCTGGGCATGGTCTATCTGCAATCGGCGGTCTATCTGACGCGCCGCGTCGACGGGATTTTGAATACCGAAGCCGACGCCCTGGCCGCCTCGCCGCCCGCTCAACTGCGGGAGCGGATCAACACCGACCTTCTGCTGAACGGGCCGCACACCAACGTGTTCGCCCTGTTCTCGGCCAGGGGCGTCTTGGTCACCGGCAACCTGCCGACCCTGCCCACCGCCCTGACACCGGATGGGAAGCCGCTCGAAATCCTGCCCACCCATACCTTCCCGGCTCACGCCCGCCTGATCGCGCGCCGACTGCCTACCGGCGAGGAACTGGTGGTTGGGCGCGATGTGAACCAGCTACGCGAGATGCGCGCGATCGTCGCCTACGCCCTGGTCTGGAGCGGCGTCTTCATTCTCATTGTCGGCCTGGCCAGCGGCACCGCGCTGAGCATCCGGCCGATCCGTCGTTTGCGCACCTTGCAGGCAGCGGGCCGTGACATCGCCGCCGGCAATCTGACCCGGCGCATGCCGATCAGCGAGCGCAATGACGAGCTCGATCTATTCGCTGGCACCGTGAACACCATGATGGGCGAGATCGAGCGGCTGATGGCCGAGGTGAAGGGGTCCACCGAAACCATCGCGCACGACCTGCGCACGCCGCTGACCCGGGCCCGCGCCCAGCTCCACCGGCTGCAGCACGCCGAGGCGCCCGATCGCGACGAGATCGCCCGCGTCACCGCCGAGATCGACGAGGTGCTGGAACGCTTCCGCGCCCTGATGCGCATCTCGGAGCTGGAGGCGCGAAGCCGGCGAGCGGGGTTTGCGGCGACCGACCTGGCGCAGGTGCTCGCCCAGGTCGTCGACCTCTACCAACCCCTGGCGGAGGACGGCGGGGTGACACTGACGCTCGCCGCCGACCGGCCGTCCGTCGTCGAGGCCGACGCCAAGCTTCTGTTCGAAGCCGTGAGCAATCTGGTCGACAATGCGATCAAGTTCACTGGCGACGGCGGCCTCGTCCAAGTGTGGCTGGAAGACGATGGCGGCGCGCCGAAAATCGTCGTGCAGGACAATGGCCCCGGCATTCCGTCCGACGAGCGGGTGACGGTGCTGCAGCGCTTCTATCGCGGGGAGCGCGACCGGCTGTCGCCGGGCTCGGGACTTGGCCTGACCATCGTCTCGGCCATCGTCCGCCTGCATGGGTTCACCCTGACCCTGGCCGACGCCGACCCCGGCCTGCGCGCGGAGATCGCCTGCGGCCCGTAACGATTGCAATTTTCCAGGCGCGCCCCGGTGCTAAGCGTCCGGGATGGCTTTGCCGTTCTTTCTCCGACTCGCCTCGAGCCATTGCGCCATGAGTTCACGTCTAAGCCGCCGCAGGACGCTCTGGATGACGAGCGGCATCGTCGCGGCCTTATCCATGATCACGGCGGCCGATCCGGCAATTGCAGCGGACCCGCCGCCGACCGGCGTTTCCGGCGTTACCGTCGTCGCCCCGCCCAAGCCGCCGCCGCCCACGCGGGCCTTGATCCATCAATACGTGCGCTCGCATGGCTTTGCCGGCGCTCGTATCGGCCAGCTCGCGCGCTGGGATGACCCGGTCTGTCCGGTCGCCCTGGGCCTCGACCCCGCCTTCAACGCTTTCGTCGTCAAACATATCACCGAGGTCGCCGCCAGCGTCGGCGCGCCCGTGCCGGAAAAACAGCCCTGCACGCCGAACATCGAAATCCTGTTTACGCCCAATCCCCAGGCCTTCATGAATGATGTGCGCAAGCACGCGCCGGAGCTGCTGGGCTTTCATTGGCACGCGGAGGCCAGGAAGCTCGCCGCCGTCAAACACCCGATCCAGGCCTGGTACGCCACGGCCACCGCCAACAGGGCCGGCGAGGAGTATCTGGACGACAGCTGTTGCTCCCTGCCGAGCGCGGAGCTGAACAGCCACTTCACCAATGGCTATGTGAGCCATTTCAAGGGCGTTCTCATTGTCGCCGACGCCGACAAGGTGGCCGGCTACAAGATCGGCTCGGTCGCGGACTATATCGCCCTGCTCGCCCTGTCGCGTCCCGGCTCGCCGGACCAGTGCGAAACCCTGCCCAGCATCACCGACCTGATGTCGCCGACCTGCGGCGACGATGCAGAGCGGCAGGCCCTGACCTATGCCGACACCGCCTATCTGAAGGCCCTCTACGCCACGGACTTGTCGCGTGTGCTCCAGTTCGAGAACAGCGAAATCGAAGGCCGGATGAAGATCGACAACGGAAGACCGTAGGCACATTGCGCCTTCGTCAATCCCGTGAAACTTTATTCACTGGCTCCCTGAGCCGGCCGGCGTAATTTCCGCCTCGCCGGGCGCTGCCCGCAGCCCCCACCCCTCGACACCAGGGCGGCGCTCCGGCTCCCTGGCGATCATCCGAAGGCGGAGCTCTAGATGCTGGCGATTGTGCGGCTCGCGCTGCGTCGGCCGTACACCTTTGTCGTCCTGGCGATCCTGATCGTGATGCTTGGTCCGCTCGCGGCCATGCGGACGCCGACCGACATTTTTCCAGATATCAAAATCCCGGTGATCGCCGTGGTCTGGTCCTACCAGGGCCTGCCGCCAGACGACATGTCCGGACGCGTGATCTACTATTATGAGCGCGCCCTGTCCTCGAATGTGAACGACATCGACCACATCGAAAGCCAGTCCCTGACCGGCGTCGGCGTGGTCAAAATCTTCTTCCAGCCCAACGTCGACATCCGCACCGCCACTGCGCAGGTAACCTCCATCTCGCAGACGGTGCTTAAGCAGATGCCGCCGGGGATCACCCCGCCGCTGATCCTGAACTACAACGCCTCCACCGTGCCGATCCTGCAGCTGGCGCTGGCCAGCAACACGATGTCGGAACAACAGCTGTTCGACGCGGGACAGAATTTCATTCGCCCGGCGCTGTCCGCCGTGCCCGGATCGGCCGTCCCGTCGCCCTATGGCGGCAAGGTGCGGCAGATTCAGGTCGACCTGGATCCCGAGGCCCTGCAATCGAAAGGCCTGACCGCCGAGGATGTCGCCCACGCCCTGGCCACCCAGAACCAGATCATCCCGGCCGGCACGGCCAAGATCGGCGGCTTTGAATACGACATCGCCCTGAACGACAGCCCCGAGGCGTTCGACGAGCTGAACAATCTGCCGATCAAGGTGGTGAACGGCGCCACCATCTACATGCGCGATGTCGCCCATGTGCGCGACGGCTATCCGCCCCAGACCAATGAGGTGCGCGTCGACGGCCGCCGATCGGTGTTGATGAGCGTGCTGAAGACCGGCTCCGCCTCGACCCTGGCGATCGTCTCCGGGGTGAAGGCCATCCTGCCGCGCTTGCAGGAATCCCTGCCGCCGTCGCTGCACATCGCCTTCCTGAATGACCAGTCGGTGTTCGTGAAGGCCGCTGTCTCCGGGGTGATCAAGGAGGGGGTGATCGCCGCGGCCCTCACCAGCCTGATGATCCTGCTGTTCCTGGGCAGCTGGCGTTCGACGGTGATTATCGCCACCTCCATTCCCTTGGCGATCCTGTCCTCGATCACAGCTCTGTCCGTCCTCGGACAGACGCTGAACATCATGACGCTCGGAGGGTTGGCGTTGGCCGTCGGCATCCTGGTCGACGACGCCACGGTGACCATCGAGAACATCAATTGGCACCTTGAGCAGGGCAAGGAGGTCAAGACCGCCATCATGGACGGCGCCCATCAGATCGTGACGCCGGCCTTCGTCTCGCTGCTGTGCATCTGTATCGTCTTTATACCGATGTTCTTTCTGGAAGGCGTCGCCAAATTCCTGTTCGTGCCCATGGCCGAAGCGGTGATGTTCGCCATGATCGCCTCCTTCGTGCTGTCGCGGACCCTGGTCCCGACCATGGCCATGTATCTGCTCAAGCAGCACGACATCGGCCATTCCGAATATGCGATGGAGTCCCACGGCCATGGCGCGCCGCAGCCGCGCCGGCGCAATCCGCTGGTCCGCTTCCAGCGCGGGTTCGAGGCGCGCTTCGCCAGGATTCGCGGCGGCTATCATGGCCTGTTGGTGATGGCGCTGGAGAACCGTCGGGCCTTCATCGCCGGCTTCATGGGCTTTGTGTTGCTCTCCTTCGTCCTGGTGCTGTTCCTGGGCCGCAACTTCTTCCCGGCGGTGGATTCCGGCGCCATGACGCTGCACGTCCGCGCCCCGATCGGCACCCGGCTGGAAGACACCGCGGCCCTGTTCGATCACGTGGAGCAGGAAATCCGCCAAACCGTACCGCCCAGCCAGCTGAAATCCATCGTCGACAACATCGGCATGACCGTCAGCAGCATCAACATGGCCTACGCCAACAGCGGCACGATCGGCCCTCAGGACGGCGACATCTATGTCACGCTCGCGGAACACCACCGGCCCACCGCTCAGTACATGGCCGAGCTGCGCAGTCGCCTGTCCAGGCAGTTTCCGGGCGTGAGCTTCGCCTTCCTGCCCGCCGACATCATCAGCCAGATCCTCAATTTTGGCGCGCCGGCCCCGATCGACGTTCAGATTGGCGGTCCCGACCACGACGCCAATGAGGCCTACGCCCAGGAGGTCCTGCGCCAGATGAAGCTGGTCCCTGGCCTTGTCGACGCCCGGCTGCAGCAGTCGAGCCGCTACCCGACCTTTAAGGTCAAGGTGAACCGCACTCAGGCGGCCGCCTATGGCGTGGACGAACAGGACGTCACCAACAGCCTGGTCACCAGCCTGGCCGGGAGCTCCCAGGTGGCGCCCACCTTCTGGCTGAACCCGAAGAACGGCGTCTCCTATCCCATCGTCATCCAGACGCCGCAGGCGCAAGTGGACACCCTGTCGAAGCTGGAGAATCTGCCGGTGAAGACCGGCAGCCCCGGCGACGGCGTGATCCTGGGCGGCGTAAGCGAAATCGCTCGCGCCAACTCCGACGCCCTGGTGTCGCACTACAACATCCAGCCCTCGTTCGACCTCTATGCGACCACCCAGGGCCGCGATCTGGGCGGAGTCGCCGGCGCGGTGCAGCAGATTTTGAAGGCGACGGCCAAGGATCTGCCGAAGGGGTCCGTGGTCACCCTGCGCGGTCAGGTGACCACCATGAACAGCGCCTTTGCCGGCCTGCTGTTCGGCCTGCTGGGCGCCATCGTGCTGATCTATCTGGTCATCGTGGTGAACTTTCAGTCCTGGATCGACCCCTTCATCATCATCACCGCCCTGCCCGCCGCCTTGGCCGGGATCGTCTGGATGCTGTTCGCTACCGGCACGCCGCTATCAGTGCCGGCGCTCACCGGCGCGATCATGTGCATGGGGGTGGCCACCGCCAACAGCATCCTGGTGGTCAGCTTCGCCCGCGAGCGATTAGCGGAGGTCGGCGACGCCGCGCAGGCGGCCATGGAGGCTGGCTTCACCCGCTTCCGCCCCGTGCTGATGACCGCGCTGGCGATGATGATCGGCATGGCGCCCATGGCGCTCGGCCTGGGCGAAGGCGGCGAGCAGAACGCCCCGCTCGGCCGGGCGGTGATTGGCGGTCTGTTGTTCGCCACCATCGCCACCCTCTTCTTCGTGCCCGTGCTGTTCGCCATCGCCCACGGCCGCAAGGCGCACGCCGCCCATGCCGATACGCCCCACGATCCCAACCTCGGTGACGCCCTCGGTGATGCCTATGTCCGCTGACGCCCCCCCGCCCGAACATCATCCCGCGCCGGATCATCACAGGCTGAAGCTGGCCAGCCTGATCGCCCTCGCCGTCCTGGTCCTGGTGGTCGCCGTCGGCCTGATCAGCCGGGGCGTCGCCGGCCAGCGGCTGAAAGCCGACACCCTGGCCGACGCCGTGCCCACCGTGAGCGTCATCCGTCCGACCGTGAACGGCGGCGATCAGGCGCTGACACTGCCGGGCGACGTCCAGGCCAACGACAACGCGGTCATCCACGCCCGGGTCAGCGGCTATCTGCGCAAGTGGTACGTCGACATCGGCGCCCAGGTGAAGGCCGGCCAGGTGCTGGCTGACATCGATACGCCCGAACTGGACCAGCAGTTGGCGCAAGCCAAGGCTAACCTCGCCACCGCCCAGGCCAACCAGAACCTGGCCCAGATCACCGCCAACCGCTGGACCGGCCTTCTGGCCAAGGACGCAGTGTCGAAACAGGAATCGGACGAGAAGACGGGCGATCTGGCCGCCAAGACCGCGCTGACCCAGGCCGCGCGGGCGGATGTCGACCGGCTGGAGGCCTTGGAAGGATTCAAGCGGATCGTCGCCCCGTTCGCCGGCGTGGTCACGGCCCGCAATACCGACATCGGCGCCCTGATCGCCGCCGGCAATCCGGCCGATCCGGGCCTGTTCACGGTCGCGGACGAGACCCGGCTGCGCATCTATGTCCACGCGCCCCAGGCCGATATCGCGCAGATCAAGGCGGGCCAGACGGCGGCCATCACTGTCCCCGAGCACCCCGGGCAGACCTTCCAGGCGGTGGTGAGCAGCACCGCCGACGCGGTATCGACCCAGTCGGGCGCCCTGACGGTCGAGCTGCAGCTCGACAACGCCCAGGATCAGCTCAAGCCGGGCGACTATGCGCAGGTCGTCTTCAATCTGCCGCGAGCAGCGGGCGGGGTGCAACTGCCGGCCAGCGCGCTGATACTGCGTCAGAAGGGCTTGGCCGTGGCGACGCTCGGCCCGGGCGACCGCGTGGTGATGAAGTCCGTGGCCATCGCCCAGGACCATGGCCAGACTGTCGACATCGCCTCCGGGATCGCGCCCAACGATCGGGTGATCGATAACCCGCCGGACTCCCTGGCCAGCAACGACCAGGTCCGTGTCGCGAGCGGCGGCTGACCGTGCGCAGGCTAACCCTCCTCGCCCTGACGTCGAGCCTCGCCGCCTTGAGCGCCTGCTCGCTGGCGCCGCCCTATCATCCGCCCACGATGACCACACCGACGGCGTTCAAGGAACAGGGGCCTTGGACGCAGGCCACACCAGCGGACGCGGCGCCCCGCGGCGACTGGTGGACGCTTTATGGCGATCCCGACCTGAGCGCGCTGGAGGGGCGGATCGAAACCGCCAACCCCACCCTGGCCGAGGCCGTGGCCCGCTACGACGAGGCCCGCGCCTTCGCCGCCGAGGCCAGCGCCGGGGCGTTGCCGACTGTCGGCGCCGGCGCGAGCTTCACCGGTAACCGCCAGTCCGATAACCGGCCGCTGCGCGGGGCGGGCCAGCCGGACCAGTATGCCGCCAACACCGTCGACGCCTCGTTCGCCTACGAACTCGATTTCTGGGGCAAGATCCGCAACACCATCGCCGCCGGCAAGGCGCAGGCTCAGGCCAGCGCCGGCGACCTGGCCTCGGTACGCCTGGCGCTGGAGGCGGAGCTGGCGGACGACTATGTGCAGCTGCGCGGTCTCGACCAGGAGGCCCGCCTGCTGGCCGCGACGGTGGACGCCTATCAACGCGCCTATCAGCTCACCCAGGACCGCCATTCCGGCGGGGTGGCCTCAGGGGTCGACGTGGGTCGGGCGCGGACACAGCTGGAAACCGCCAAGGCCCAGGCCGCCGATGTCGCCGCCCAGCGGGCGCTCTACGAGCACGCCATCGCCAGCCTGGTCGGTGAGCCGGCGTCCAACTTCACTCTGATGGCCAGGGTCGGGACCCTGGCCATCCCCGTCGTGCCGACAGATCTGCCGTCGACCCTGCTCGAGCGTCGCCCGGATGTGGCGGCGGCGGAACGGCGCGCGGCGGCGGCCAACGCCTTGATCGGCGTCGCGCGAGCCGCCTTCTACCCGGACATCTCCCTGCAAGGGCTCATCGGCTATCAGAACACCGGCGGCGCGGGCCTGCTGACGGCGCCGAACAGCTTCTGGACCATCGGACCGGCCTTGGCCCTGACCGTGTTCGATGGCGGCCTGCACCGCGCCGAACTGAAGGCCTCCAAGGCGCAGTTCAATGAGGCCAGCGCGCGCTATCGCGCCGATGTGTTGCAGGCGTTCCAGGATGTGGAGGACAGCCTGGCGTTGCTCAACCACCTGGGCGCGGAAGCCGGCGATCAGAGCGAGGCGGTGCAGGCCGCCAAGCAAACAGAGGATCTGTCCCTGGAGCGTTATCGCCAGGGCGCGGTCAACTATCTGGAAGTCGTGGTCGCCCAGGCGGCCGCGCTGGACGCCCAGCGGGCGGCGATCAGCGTCCAGACCCGCCGCCTCACCGCCAGCGTAAAACTGATCCGAGCCCTGGGCGGCGGCTGGGACCGGTCGCAGTTGGCGAAGGCGGGGAGCTGAGGTCCTTCAGCGGCCTGTCCACAAGGGCCGTCACAAACAAAAAGGGCCGCGCTTGGAGCGCGGCCCTTTCGTCTTGCCGGTCAGACCAGCTTTAGAACGGATAGTAGCGGAAGCTGGTGAAGAACATGTTGTCGTTGGTCTTCGGAGCGCCGCCGGTCGCGCCCTGGAAGGCCGTCAACTCGGTGTAGGAGTACTGCAGACCAACGCGGATTTGGCCGAACTTGCCCTGATAGACCTTGTCCCACAGACCCGCGGTGATCTGCGTTTCCATGTGGATGTCCGGCGCGCAGGTGCCGCCTTCGACGGCGCAGGCCGCGAGGGTGGCCGTAGGACTGCCGTAGCCGTAGCTCTTGCCGCTGATCAGGTCGACGTTCGACCGCTCCTTTTCCTCGCCGTAGAAGCCATAGATGTCCAACGACGGGGTCGCGTGGAGGGTGCCGCCGGCCAGGAACATGCCCTCGGCGATCGGCTTCAGCGCGCCATTGGCGCCGACCACGGCGTCCGGCAACTGGCCCGAGCCGTAACGGCCGACACCATCGCCGATCAGACCGGAGACTTGCAGGTCGAGCAGCTTCGGCACGACGGTCCAGGTCACGCCGCCGCCGACGCCGCCACCTTTGGTGTCCTTGTTAGCAGGGCCCACGGGGAGAGCGAGCAGGTTGGCGGCCGTGGTGACGTTCGCCCGGTCATAATAGTCGCGGAAGATGCCGTAGACTTCCGCGTGGATCGGCCGCGAACCGAACAGTTCCGGTTCGAAGGCCAGCTTGCCGACCACGTCGGGGATGTGGTTCAGCGTCAGGGTGTTGGCGCTGTCGAACTGAGAGGTTGAGGCTTCGCCGGTGGTCACGGTCACGCCAGGGATCGAGGTGCCGCCGGTTGTGCCGGTCGCGGCGCTGGCCAGGGTCGTCTGCGGGTTTTCCACCGAGATCGCCGCCCAGATTTGCTTGTCAGCAAAGCTGTCGGTGATCCGGAACTGCGGCTGGCGAGCCCAGGTGAAGCCGACGACGTACTGCGCGTCGATGGTGGGCGGCGGCACTTCGTTGCGCGGGGTGATGCCCTTGCTGTTCATCGTCGTCAGCGACCAGTTCTGGCCGGCGAGGAACTCAACCGTGCCAAGATCCAAGGTGCCGTAGACGTTGCGAATCCGCGGGCTGAACGAGTTGCTTTCGTTCGAGTTGGCGGTCTGCGGGCCGGCGAGGAAGTCGAACTCGCTGTAGAAGGCGGCGTGCGCATCGGGGCTGATATCCCCTTCCGCCAGCAGCGAGAGACGGCTCTGACGCGCGGTGAAGCGCGTCTCGTCCGTGTGGGCGACCGGATTGTTCTCGAAGGGGATCTTGGCGAAGCTGGAGCCGATGTCGGCTTCTTCGTTCTTCGAGCGGTAGACCGACTCGGCCGCGGCGAAGCCGCCGAGGGTCAGGGTCACGCCCTTGTAATGCATCTTTCCATCTTTGGGCTGCTCCGCGGCGATGTCCGCTTGAACTTGGCCCGGGATGGTCTGGATCTGCTCGGCCAGCTGCTGGTGAGCGGTTTGCGCGTCAGCCTGGGCGGCCTGAGCCTGGGTCTGAGCGGCCTGGACCTGGCCTTGCATTTGTTCGCGGGCCAGCGACTCGGCGTCGAGCCGGCTTTCCAGCGTTTCGACCTCGGCGGTCAGCGCGGCGACCTTGTCGTCGGCATGGGCCGCCTTGGCGACGGCGGCATGATGGTGGTGCTTCTTGGCGGGCGCTTCGGCGTTAGCCGTAGCGACCAGGCCGAACGATGCGATCGCGCCAAACGCGACGCCGCCCAGCAGCGTAAACTTCCGTTGCATGTGTCTGGAATCCCCAAAATTTCCTGGCCAGCCATCAAGGGGCCAAGCCTGGGGCCTCCATATTCGGGGCCTGTGAAGGTTCCACGACAGTAAAGCTGCGGTTTTGTGATAGATCGGGGACTCTGCGGGGCGGCTCTCAAACGGTGCAAAAGCGCCACACCCAAATAGACCGCATACGGATCAACTCTATTCCACCACCGCGGAAGCCCGCGAATCCCGGCCCCGCTTGGCGTTGCGGAGACGAACGCCATGGGGCGACGGCTTGCCCGCGTCTTAGGCGCCACGATCGACACCATTTCGAGGCGGCGCCGCTTTCGCCAAGACCCCTGCAACCGTTGGGTCGTCAGAAAATCTGGGGTCGTACAAATTTAATCTCCATTTATCAGATGGGAATTATGGCACTTTAAGGGAGTTGACGCTTTTAGGGGCGTCCACGCCAGACAGACTTGGGGATTTCCATTGCAATTTCTGCCTTCTCCCGCAGCGCGCCGCGGCGCGCTCATCGGGCTTCTGATGACGGGCGCCGCAGGCGGCGCCGTCGCCCAGACCAGCGCCGCAACCAAGCCCGCCTGCTTCGCGAGCTTTTCGAACTGGCTCAATGCCAGCGCCGCCGAGTGCCCGTTGTCCGCTTACGGCTTGACTGTCTATGGCACGGTTGACGTCGGCGGCGGCTACGAGACCCATGCGGCGCCGTTCAATGGCGACGCCAAGACGGGCGTCAGCGAGTTGATTTCCAAGGTCAACAACCACGCCCTGTGGCAGGGCGTGCCAAACGGTCTCACCCAGTCGAATTTCGGCATCAAGATCAAGGAAGAGATCGCCCCGAACTGGTTTGCGTTCGGCGACGTCAACGCCAGCTTCGACCCCATTTCGCTGAAATTGGCCAACGGGCCGAAATCGCTGGTCGACAACAACAACGTTCCGCTCGCCAAGCAGACCACCAACGCCGACTCGGGGCGCTCTACGGGTTGGGACAATTCGCGCGGCTACGTCGGCCTGAGCAACGCCACCTTCGGCACGCTGACCGTTGGGCGTCAAACGTCGTTCAGCAACGAGCTCGCCGCCCAGTATGACCCGTTTGGTGGGTCCTACGCCTTCTCGGCGCTCGGCAATTCATCGACCTTTGTCGCCGGCACCGGCGACACCGAGCTGTCGCACTATAATATGTCGGTCAAATATCAGCTGACATACGACCGCTTGCGTTTCGGCGCACTCGATCAGCTTGGCGGCTATGCGCAACACAACAACGCGGAGAGCGCCTACCAATTCGATCTCGGTGGCGATCTCGGCGGGCTCTCGGTGGATGCGATCTACGCCTACGCCAAGGACGCCGTGAGTGTGAGCAACTACACCTCCGGCGCGCCGACGCCCGATACGCTCAAGGCGACGCTCGCCAACATCAGCGCCGAGGCGATCGCTGCGAAGTATAGATGGCATGCGTTCACCGTGTATGGCGGCTACACCTACGCGCGGCTGAGTTCGCCGAGCGACCTGTTCGGGGCGACCGCGACCGCGAATGGTCAAACCCTCACCTTGAATGGCGGTTACCCCGCCGTCGTTCAGGCTAATACCTATGTAAATCCGAAGACTTTGCAGATCTCCTGGATCGCCGGCAGGTACTCAATCCTGCCCAATCTCGATTTCAACACGGCCTATTATTATATCGATCAGAATACCTACACGAACTCCAAGACGAAATATAATACGGGCGGCAGCGGCACGAAGGCGGGCATCGGCTGCGGCCCGAATCTGAACCCGGCGATCCCGGGCTCGGCGCCGCAGGGCGCGAACGCGGCCGCCTGTTCGGGCAACGAATTCGCGGTGTCCGCCGCGCTGGATTGGCGTCTTCTCAAGCGCTTGGATCTCTATACAGGCGTGATGTACAGCGAGGTCACGGGCGGGCTCGCGAATGGCTTCATCCAGAGCAACAACACGGCCTTCACCACCGGCGTGCGCGTCGCCTTCTAATTTAGCTCGGTCTCAACACCCCGCTTCAAGTTCTAGTCCAGGCGCGACTACCGCCTGGCTGAGCCGCCGTCGTGAACGCTCACGGCGGCGGCTTTTGCTTTGTCGCGAGGCGCAATCGTCCCTGTCCCGCTTGGCGGCGCCGAGGCGTTGGCGATAGGGTGCCGGCCCGCCTTTACGGAGCCCGCCATGACCGACGCCCTCGACAATCCCGTGCTCGCGCCCTGGACTGGCCCTCACGGCGGCGCGCCGGCGTTCGATCGGATCAAAGCCGCCCACTTCGGACCGGCGCTCGATGAGGCCATGGCCCGCTATCGGGCGGAGATCGAGGCGATCGCGGGCGATCCGGCGCCAGCGACCTTCGCCAATACGCTCGAGGCCATGGAGCGCGCCGGCCGCGACTATCGCCAGGCGACCTCACTGATGGGGGTCTTCACCACCACCATGAACGACGCCGGCATGAAGGCGGTGGAGCGCGACGCCGCGCCGAAGCTCGCCGGCTTCGGCGACGAGATCCTGCATAACCGGGCCTTGTTCGATCGCATCGCCGCCGTCCATGCGGCGCGGACCTCGAGCGGTCTGAGCGCCGAGCAGCAGCGGCTGGCCGATGTCGTCTACGACGACTTCGTCCGCCAGGGCGCAGCGCTGGATGCAGCGCAGAAGCATCGCCTGGGCGAGATCAACCAACGGCTGGCCACGCTTTACACCGACTTCAGCCAGAACATCCTCGGCGACGAGGAAGGCCAGGCGCTGACGCTGGAGTCCGAGGCCGATCTCGCCGGCCTGCCGGACGACCTGATCGAGGCGGCGGCAAGCGCCGCGCGGGAACGCGGCGTGAAAGGCTGGGTGATCGCCAACACCCGCTCCTCGATGGAGCCCTTCATGACCTTCTCCGCCCGCCGCGATCTGCGCGAGAAGGGCCTGGCCCTGTGGGCCGGACGAGGGGACTCAGGCGGCCAATACGACAACAACGCCATCATCGCCGAAATCCTGAAGCTGCGCGTCGAGAAGGCCGCGCTGCTGGGCCACGACAGCTTCGCCCACTGGATCGCCGCCGGCCAGATGGCCAAGACCCCGGACGCGGCCATGGACCTGCTGCGCCAGGTCTGGAAGCCGGCCGTGGCGCGGGCGGGCGAGGAGGTCGCCGAGATGCAGGAGGTCGCCGCCGCCGAAGGCTCCAACGAGCCGATCGCGCCGTGGGACTATCGTTACTATTCGGAGAAGGTGCGGCAGGCGAAATACGACCTCAGCAACGAGGCGATCAAACCCTATCTGCAGCTGGACAAGCTGCGCGACGGCATGTTCTGGGCCGCCGGCGAGCTGTTCGACCTGGCCTTCACCCAGCTCCACGACATGCCGGTCTATCACCCGGACGTGCAGGTTTATGAAGTGACCCGAGACGGCGCGCGGGTGGGGGTCTGGTATTTCGACTTCTTCGCCCGGGCCGGAAAGCGTTCCGGCGCCTGGATGAGCGAATACCGCACCCAGGAGAAGCTGGCGGGCGTGACGCCGATCATCTCCAACAACTCCAACTTCATCCCCGCGGCGCCGGGCGAGCCGGTCTTGATCTCCTGGACCGACGCGGTGACCCTGTTCCACGAGTTCGGTCACGGCCTGCACGGACTGCTGTCCAACGCCACCTACCCGTCCCTGGCCGGAACCTCGGTGGTGCGCGACTTCGTCGAGCTGCCCAGCCAACTTTACGAGCGCTGGCTGCCGACGCCTCAAATCCTGGCCAGGTTCGCCGTTCACTATCGCACCGGCGAGCCGATGCCGCAGGCGCTGGTCGACAAACTGAAGCGGGCGGAGAATTTCGGCCAGGGCTTCCACACCGCCGAATACCTCGCCTGCGCCATCCTCGACCTGGAATACCACCTGCTGGCCGACAAGGCGCCCGACGCGCGCACCTTCGAGCGCGAGGCGCTGGAGCGGCTGGGCATGCCGCGCGAGATCATCCTGCGCCACCGCCTGCCCCACTTCGCCCATATCTTCTCCGGCGAGGGCTATGCGTCCGGCTATTACAACTACATCTGGGCCGACACCCTGACAGCGGACGCCGCCGAAGCCTTCGCGGAGTCTCCTGGCGGCTTCTTCGACAAGGCGTTGGCGAAAAATCTGCTTGAGAACGTGCTCAGCGTCGGCAACACGGTGGAGGCGGGCGAGGCCTTCCGCCGCTTCCGCGGCCGCGACCACACCATAGAGCCGCTGATGCGCGCCCGCGGGTTCGCTGAGGCGGATGCGTAGGGCAGTGAGCAGTGGGATCGAACCGCTGGCGCTGGCCCCCACCGTCTCGCTACGCGAGCCCCCCCTCTCGCTTCGCGTGGGGTGAGGAGAAAAAGGTCTGCGCTGGCCTTCTCCTCACCCGCGAGCGAAGCGAAGACAGGGGGAGGTGGCGGGGCGCGCAGCGTAGCGGAGCGACCTGACGGTGGGGGCCAGCGCCGGCCGAACGGCTAAGCGCGCCTGATCCCCGCAAACCCTAGAACAGACAGACACACACACACACCAACGAGGAAACGCCGATGAAATTCCGCCAACTGGGCTCCAGCGACCTGAACGTCTCCGTCATCTCCTTGGGGAGCTGGCTGACCTATGGCGTCGGCGTCGAAGCCGACCACGCCACAGCCTGCGTCAACCGGGCCTTCGAGCTGGGGATCAACTTCATCGACACCGCCAACGTCTATGGACGCGGGGCGGCGGAAAGCTTCCTCGGCGAGGCGCTGGCGGGGCGCAAGCGCGACAGCTACGTCCTGGCCACCAAGGTGTTCGGCCAGATGAGCGACACCGACCAGGGTCTGTCGGCCGAGCAGATCGCCAAACAGATGGACGCCTCGCTGCAGCGACTGAAGACCGACTATGTCGACCTCTATCAATGCCACCGCTACGACCCCAACACGCCGCTGGAAGAGACCATGGAGGCGCTGACCAAGGTCGTGAAGGAAGGCAAGGCCCGCTACATCGGCTTCAGCGAATGGTCGCCGCAGAACATCCAGGATGCGCTGGCGCTCACGGGCGTGGAGAAGTTCGTGTCCAGCCAACCGCAATATTCCCTGCTCTATCGCCGGCCCGAGGCCAAGGTGATTCCCATCTGTGCCGCCAATGGCGTCTCCCAGATCGTCTGGTCGCCGCTGGCGCAGGGCGTGCTGACGGGCAAGTACACGCCGGGCTCCAAGCCGCCGGCCGACAGCCGCGCCAGCAGCGATTCCATGAGCGGCGCGATCCAGCGTTGGATGGAGACGCCGGTGCTGGAGGCGGTGCAGAAGCTGAAGCCCCTGGCCGAACAGGCCGGCTGCTCCCTGGCCCAATTCGCCCTGGCCTGGGTGCTGCGCGAACCCAACGTCGCCTCGGCTATTGTCGGCGCCAGCCGTCCGTCACAGCTCGACGACAACGCCGCGGCGGCGGATCTGGTGATCGATCCGGCTCTGTTTGAGAAGGCCGAAGCGATCGTGGCGGACGTGCCGAAGGCTTAGGGTTCCAGCCCC
>Ga0302314_10004104_pt1 | contig 26835 bp, 28 predicted proteins | sample III_Palsa_N2_3_FD_200533 | JGI IMG/M metagenome (GOLD analysis project Ga0302314, IMG submission 200533) | Peat permafrost microbial communities from Stordalen Mire near Abisko, Sweden - III_Palsa_N2_3 | ecosystem: Environmental > Terrestrial > Soil > Palsa > Peat permafrost | place: Sweden...
CCTCCGCCTCCAGGGTCGCGCCGGAGGAACTGGCCACGCGCCCCGCCGTCTGGGCCAGCACATGCAGCGCATAGGCGCCCTGGCCGTACAGCCCGGCGATCTCGAACGCCGCGATCGGCCCCGCCGCGTCCAGCAGCTGAAAGTCCGGGAAGATCAAAAAGCCGATATGTCGAATCATGGCGGAATTCGAGGGATCATTGCGGTTTCAGCCAGGTGAGTGCCCCAATGAGCGGGCCTCGTCAACCACCCGAGGCGAGCGCCAGGTAGACCTAGCCGACCTTGATCGACGTCATCGACAACGCCGCGAACACATCGTCATTAAACGTCTCCACCGCCTCGCCGTCCTCCCGCAGGCTCAGCACATAGAGCAGCGGCAGATAGTGTTCGGCGCTGTTGATGGAGAGCATCGCATCCGGCCCCAGGCTCTCATAGTGGATCAGCGGCCCATGCTCGCGGGCGGCGATCAGCCGGTTGGCCGTATCGCGGAACCGCAGCGCCCAGTCCACCGCCTCCGGCCGGCGGAAATCCGCCGCGCGCAGATTGTGCACGATGTCGCCGCTGCCGATGATCAGCACCCCCTCCCGCCGCAGCGGCGCGAGCTTGGCGGCCAAGTCATAGTGTCCCTGCGGCGCCAGGCTCCGATCGAGGCTCAGCTGCACCACGGGAATGTCCGCCGCCGGGTACATCTTCACCAGCACGCTCCAGGTCCCGTGGTCCAGGCCCCAGTCGGTCGCCTGACGCACCGGCGTCGGCGCCAGCAGCCCCGCCACCCGCTGCGCCAAAGCCGGCGAGCCCGGGGCTGGATACTGCATGTCGAACAACGGCTTGGGGAAGCCGCCGAAGTCGTGGATGGTCTTCGGCCGCGCCTCCGCCGTGACCGCCGCGCCCAGCGTCTCCCAGTGGGCGGAAACGCACAGGATCGCCTTGGGCCGCGGAATGGCCGCCGTGATCTCCGCCCAGCCTTGCGTCCAAGCATTGTCCTCCAGGGCGTTCATGGGCGAACCATGGCCCACGAACAGCACGGGCATGACAGCGGGCATCGGGCGTCTCCAGGGGGTGGGCGCGGTTGCGGCTTTCGTGGTCCGCCCTCTCCTTCGACAAGCTCAGGAGAGGGCTACTGAAGGGCCAGTAGAAATCCTCATGCTGAGCTTGTCGAAGGACAGGGATTTCGGGCCCTCGAACTTCGCAACGCCCCGACAATGGCCGCTTTACGTAGGCGCGCCCGGCCTTGCCCTCAAGGCCGCGGGCGGCCAAGAGGCGGCTAGTCCTTCGAATAGGCCGACCCGTCTCGCCGACGATAGAAATCCTCGCCGGGCTCGGCGATCATGTCGGCGTCTGAATAAACCGTGCGATCCTTCGCCGGATCATTGCCGCCCACCTCGAGCACGCGCGCGTCTCGGTCCGTTCGATTGACCAGGTGATGCCCGTCGGCGACTCCGGCCTTGAAGGTGGCGCAGCCGCCGGCGGCGAGCCGGGTCTCGCCCGCGTCGGTTATGAGCATGACCTCGCCTTCGACCACGAACACCAGCTCGTCCTCGTCACTGTGCCAATGCCGCTGGCTGGACCAGGCGCCCGGCGGCAGGGTGAGCAGGTTGGCCCCGAAGCCGGTAAGGCCGCCGGCCTGGCCCAGCCGCTTGCGGGACCGCGCGCGACAGGGCTCATCATAGGGCGCGGGATAGCTCGAGCCGTGAACGGCCGGCAGGGCGTCAATGTCGATCTTGGGCAAGCGGCCCTCCTGAGGCGGGAGGCGGTAAAGCCCCGGATATCGGGTGGGGCGAGGCGGAGGCTTCCGTCGTCGGCCGCCCGGAAACACGAGCCAATCTAATCACGCCGCCCGCCGGCTCGCCACCTCGCGCGGAGGGTCGGAACGCCCGCTTGTCGGCAATCTGGCTGAACGCCAGCGCTCACGAACACCCATCCACCAGCACCAGCCTGCTGTCGGTCGTCCTGTGCCGCACGGCAAACAGCGCCTGGGCTTCGGGGTCGGCCAGGAAGGCGGTGGCGTTCTCGCGGGCGGGGAATTCGAGGATGACCATCCGCTCCGGCGCCCAATCGCCCTCCATCACGGCCGGCTCGGCGCCTTGAACGATGTAGCGCCCGCCATGTCTGGTGATGAAGGCCGGAATACCGGCGATGTAGGGCCGGAAGCCCGGAAAATCGTGGATGGAAAAGTCGAGCACCAGATAGGCTTTCATCGTCGCTCTCCAACGCCGACCCCGCACCGTGAACCCGGCCAGCCTCGGGGTGTTAAATTGGGCGACCACAGTCCAGAGGTCCAGCGATGAAGCGTTTGGCCCTTGTGCTCCGCCACACCCTCATCCTCGGCCCAGTTGCACTGCGGGAGAGCGCGCCCGATAGTGGGCCGGCGGCAGGGATCAATCCGGGGGCAATTTCAATGCGCGCAGCTTGGGTCCTGCTTTCAATGGCGCTTGTTCTGCCGGGGTGCTCGAAACCGCCGGCGCCAAAGGCTCCAGCCCCCACCCTCGTCGGCGTGACAAGCGCAGTCATCTGCAATCCATCCGCGCTCAGCGCCGAAGTCAGGGTCGATCTCGACGGTGTTCGAAGGAAAACGACCACACTGGACGGTAAGACATGCCGTACATTCGTGGGTACGAATTTTGGCGGCAACATCTGTGTTTGCCAAGACCCAATCTATTGTTACGCTAGCGACGTGAATAACGTGCTCATTCCCGAAAAGACCAAAGTGAACATTGGCGATGTAAATTTATTGCGCTGCCCGCGCCAATACTAGGCCGCAACCGTGGTTACTGTGCGCCGCCATCGCAGTTCGCTGGATGGTTGGCAAAACTACGGCTATGCAGTATATTTATAACGGATGATGAAAGCGCTCGAACACGACTGGAGCCGCTTTGACGGCATGACCGAGGCTGAGCGCCATGCCGCCGCGCTTGCCGATCCCGACGCTCGGCCCTTCGGCCCAGAAGATATGAAGCGCATGCGCAGGACGCCGCAGGTACGGGTGATCCGGCGTGGGCTGAAGCTTTCGCAGGAAGAATTCGCGGCGCGTTTCCACATACCCCTTGGGACGTTGCGGGATTGGGAACAGGGTCGCAAAGACCCCGACGCCGCCGCGCGCGCCTACCTTGTCGTGATCGGCCGCAACCCCTCCGCGGTGACCGAGGCCTTGCAGCCTGCGCCCTAGTCGTTGAGCAGGGCGTTCAGGTGATCGTGCTCGGCGGAAACCCGCGCCTCGCTGATCATCGCCAGCTCTTCGTCGGTCAGTTCCTCAATGCGCCGCGCCCGAGGCGCGTAACGGCTCATGCGCTGGAACTCCTCGGCCGACATCAGCACCAGCCGATCACGGCCGTTACGGGTGATGGTGACGGGCTCGCTCAACGCCTTGTCGCTTAGCGCCCCATACTTCCTCAGGAACTCAGCCGACGACACCATCGCCAAGGCGTTCGACGCCCGCAAAGCCCATGTCGAAAGCGTCGCGGCGCGGGCGGCGAGCTTGGAGACGGCGTAGGGCTCACGAAACCTTGCCCTATAGACGAGCCGGAGCGCCGCGCGCCCGTTAAGCGATCCAACATCATCGCCCTGTATAGACCAGCGTTCACCCCCGCGATGCGTCCGAGACCGTTCCGCGCCAATGCTTACGCTGCCGATCGACGTACGAAGCTGGGACCGTCTGCGTCAGCCGATCTGGCTGTTCGATCCGGTCAGCTGTCGCGGCCTCTACGCCAACCTCCCGGCGCTCGAGCTTTGGGGCGCCGACGACCTGGATGAGCTGCTGGCGCGCGACTTCTCCCAGCTGTCGCCCGCTGTCCGCACCCGCACCGAGCGGCTGGCCCTGGCCACCGCCGGCGGCGGCGCCGTGACAGAGCGCTGGTCCTTCTATCCCCGGGGCCAGCCGGTGACGGTGCAGGCGGTCATCTCATCCCTGGACATCGGCGACGGCCGCTCGGCGCTGCTGTTCGAGGCCACCGCGGTGGATGTGGGCGACAGCGAGTTACGGGCGGTGGAGGCGCTGCGCCACACCTCCAGCCTGATCACGCTGTTCGACGCCGACGGCCGGGTGATGTTCACCAATCCCGCCGCCTTCGCCGCCTATGGCGAGGCCGGCCAGGCCTTCGCCGACCGGTTTCCGGACGCGGAGACGGGTGCGGCCGCCTTCCGCGAGGTGCTGGCCGGCCAGGTGCTGGCCGAGCTGGCGTCGGTGCGCACCGCCCAGGGCGGCCGCTTCCACTATCTCGACGCGCGGCGGGTGACCGACCCCGTGACCGGCGCCGCCAGCGTTCTGCTCAGCGAGCGGGACGTCACCGCCCAGGTCGAGGCCGAGCGCGCCCTGCGGGCGGCGCAGGAACGGGCCGAGGTGGCCGAGGCCAAGGAACGCTTCCTGGCCAATATGAGCCACGAACTGCGCACACCGCTGAACAGCGTGATCGGCTTCGCGGGCCTGCTGGGCGTGAGCGGCCTCAACGAAACCCAGGCCGGCTACCTTTCCCGGATCACCGAAGCCGGCGGCGCCCTGCTGGCCATCATCAACGACCTGATCGACCTTTCGGAGCTGGATGGGGGCGAGCTCGCGCTGGAGACGGCGCCGTTTGATCCGGTGCGGCTGCTGCATGACGCCCTGCTCGCCATCGAGCCGGCCGCCTCGGCCAAGGGCCTGGCGCTGGAGCTGAACGCGCCGGAGGACCTGGACCTGCGCCTTCTGGGCGACGCCCGCCGCATCGGCGCGGTGGTTTCGCAATACCTGACCAACGCCGTCAAATACACCGACCAGGGCAGCATCGCGGTCACCCTGGCCGGCGACGTTGTAGGTGAAGACGCCTTCGCCTTCGAGGTCCAGGTCAGCGACACCGGCCAGGGCGTCGACCCCGGCATGCGGGGCCGGCTGTTCCGCCGCTTCACGCAGGGCGACGACAGCACCCGCAAACGCGTCGGCGGCGCCGGCGTGGGCCTGGCCATCTGCAAGGAGATCGTCAGCCTGATGGGCGGCGAGGTGGGCGCCGAAAGCGAGCCGGGGCAGGGCGCGCGGTTCTGGTTCCGGCTGACCCTGCCGGTGGACGCGGGCCACGCCGCCCAGGGCGCCCGTGACGACCGCCTGCTCAGCGTCCTCTATGCCGACGACCATGAGAGCAACCGCGTGCTGGTCCAGACGCTGCTGCAGAGCCAGGGCCACCGCTGCGAGGTGGTCAACGATGGCGCCGAGGCGGTCATCGCCGCGCAGGCCGGCGTCTATGACCTTGTGCTGATGGACATCCAGATGCCGGTCCAGGACGGCGTCAGCGCCGCCATCGCCATCCGCGCCGGCGACGGGCCGAACGCGGCGGCGCCGATCATCGCCCTCACCGCCAACACCCTGGCCGAACAGCGCGCCGCCTACGCCGCCGCCGGCATGAACGACTGCATCGCCAAGCCGGTGAAGATGGACGAGCTGTTCGAGAAGGTCGCCTTCTGGGCTGCACAGGTCCAAGCCGCCGAGGGCTTGCGGGTGGGCGCTTAGACCGCCGCGTCGTTTCCCATCTTCCCAAACTGCTCCCACCGGTTCAGGAAATCCTCAAAGCCGGCCCTTTTCAAAACCCCGGCGCGGGAGCCTAAACGCCATGAACCTCAAGGATCGCATTGTCGTCATCACCGGCGCCGCCAGCGGGATCGGGCGGGCCATGGCCCGGCGGTTCGCGGCGGAAGGCGCCAAGCTTATCGTCTGCGCTGACCGCGACGAAGCCGGCGCCAAGGCGACAGCGGCCGAAATCGGCGGGGTGGCGTTCAAGGTGGACGTGTCCGTCGAGGCCGACATCCAGCACCTGATCGAGACCGTGGAGGCCGACCACGGCCCCATCGACCTGTTCTGCTCCAACGCCGGCATCGGCGTGCGCGGCGGCGCGGAGGCGTCCAACGCCGACTGGCAGCGGATCTGGGACATCAATGTCATGGCCCACGTCTGGGCCGCGCGCCACCTGGTCCCGCGCATGATCTCGCGCGGCGGCGGCTATCTGCTCAACACCGCCTCGGCGGCGGGCCTGCTGTCGCAGATCGGCTCGGCCCCCTATGCGGTGACCAAGCACGCGGCGGTGGGCCTGGCCGAATGGCTGGCCATCACCCATGGCGATCAGGGGATCAAGGTCTCGGTGCTCTGTCCCCAGGCGGTGCGCACGGCCATGACCGCCGGCAACGAGGACGGCGTGGCCAGCGTCGACGGCATGATGGAGCCGGAGGAACTCGCCGAGGTCGTCGTCAAATCCATCGAGGCCGAGGAGTTCCTGATCCTGCCCCACCCCCAGGTGCTGGACTATATGCGCCACAAGACCGCCGACTACGGCCGCTGGATCGGCGGCATGCGCAAGCTGAACCGGCGGTATCAGGGCTAGCCGCAGCAAGGAGCCGTGAGTCCCATGACCGCATCACCGACCAGCGAAACCCCCTCACAACTCATCGACGGGCGGATCAAGGACCTGGGCGACTGGCGGGGCGAGACGCTCGCCCGCATGCGCGCACTGATCCACCAGGCGATCCCCGAGGTGGTCGAGGAGTGGAAGTGGCGCGGCGTGCCGACCTGGTACTGCGACGGCATGATCTGCACGGGCGAAACCTACAAGGCGGTGGTGAAGCTGACCTTCGCCAAGGGCGCGGCGCTGGCCGACCCGAAAGGCCTGTTCAACTCCAGCCTTGAGGGCAATGTCCGGCGCGCCATCGACATCAAGGCGGGCGAGGCAGTCGACGCCGACGCCTTCAAGGCCCTGGTTACGGCTGCCGTGGCGCTGAACCGGTCGAAGGGGCGGTAGCGCCGCCGCGCCCGAGATCAGCGATCGATACTCAGCGAACCGGCAAAGCGTTCGTACTCGCGGGGCGCCCCGCTGCTTACCGGGCCAACGGCGATCAGGCCGTAGAGCTGCTGGTTGAGATAGACGAAGCGCATGCGCCGTTGCAATGCGCTGGTGTGCGCGACGATTTCCCGGCCCGGCGCGCCCTGCACGGTGATCGAAATCTCGCTGTCCAGCACGCCGTTGTCCTTTTGCACCAGCGCCTTGACCAAACCGTCCAGGACCACGTCGGGGTCGGTGCTTTCCGTGGTGGCGCTGTAGTCGGCGACCGTGAAGATCAGGCCGCCACGGTCATGCAGGTCGATGGCGCCCGATAATGTCGGCACAGGTCCGGAGCTCGCCCGTGTCACGTCTTCGGAAATGCGCGGATCGGCCGGCGTCTCAACGGAAAAGCCGTACTTGACGTTGTGATAGGTATGCCAGGCCGATTGCGCCGCCGCCCCCGCTCCGCACGCCAGGACCACGACCACCACCGCCGCGCCCATCCAGTCGATCCAGCGCATGCGCCGCCCCCTCCCACAACCAGTCTCGGAACCGTCGCACGGATGCCGATGCAGCGACAGTTCGATTAGCTTTGATCTCGAACACCGCTGGCGAATCCACAGCCGATAGCCGTTCCGCGCGGCTCGAAGGAACGCCCCGTTCGCGTTAGGCTCGCGCCAAACGTTCAAGGGAGGCGATCATGACGGCGCATCACATCCGCTATTCCGTCGACGATGACGGCGTCGGCCTGATCACCATCGACCGGCCGGAAAAGCGCAACGCCATGACCTACGCCATGCTGGCCGCCTTCATCGAGGCGGTGGGGAAGGCCGGGGAAGACGATCTGGTGCGGGTGTTGATCATCACCGGGTCGGGCGGCAGCTTCTGCGCGGGCACCGACCTGGCCGATCTCGCCACCATCCCAGGCGAGACCCGCGGGGTGCGCGGCCGGGCGGACCAGCACAGCGTCTGGTGGCCGATCGTCGCCTGCCCCAAGCCGGTGATCGGCGCCATCGACGGCTATGCGGTGGGCATGGGCGCGGAGTTCACCAGCCAGTGCGACGTGCGCATTGTCTCCGATCGCGCCCGCTTCGCCTGGAACTTCGCCCATCGCGGCCTGGTGCCCGACACCGGCGCCGGCTCCTGGCTGCTGCCCCGGCTGATCGGCCCGTCGCGGGCGCTGAGGCTGCTCTATTCCGGCGCCTTCCTGGAGGCCGCGGAGGCCAAGGAGATCGGCTACGCCAACCAGCTGGTCGCCCCCGAGGCGCTGATGGACGCCGCCTACGCCGAGGCGCGCGGCTATCTGACCTCCTCGCCGTTCTCCCTGCGCCACATGAAAAACCTGGTCTGGCGCGGGCTGGAGCGCGACGTGGCCACGCACATGGAAGCCCACGTCGCGGCGCTCTCGGCCGCCTTCAAATCCGCCGACCACAAGGAAGGCGTCGCCGCGTTTCTGGAGCGGCGTCCGGCGAAGTTTACGGGCGCCTAGTTCAGCGCCTTGATCGTCGCTTCAAGGTTCGACGACGTCAGATGCACCGTCTTCGGCTTGTCGCCGTTGATCAGGACGGTGATGCCGTTCGGCCAGGCCTTCAGCAATGGCTCCAGGGTGTCGTGGGCGTCGTCGAAGAAGGCCTGGGCCGACGCCGGGGTCGCCAGAGCAATGACCAGCCGGTCGGCCCCCGATCCCTGGTTCTGCACCGCCTGGCCGCCGGCCTGGTTGCAGTAGGAGATGACCTGGACGGCGTAGGCCTGGACCTGGTCGCTATCGGCGGTCTGCGCCATCGCTGGCGCGGCGGCGAACAGGGCCATGATGGCCAGGATAACGGCTACCATTCTCTTCCGCACGCTTGCCTCCTCGGTCCGACCCGTTGCTGTCGAGGTGCGTGATTAGTGGAAGTCCGGCCGCGCTGGAAGGCGTCTGTCCGGGCTAACGCTGACCCTTGTGCCGGGCGATGAGCTGATCGGCCACGTCGTCCAGGTCAGCGCCCACGATCTGTGGCTGCGGGCCCACCCCCAGCAGGTCGTTGCCGACCCGCTTGATCAGCGCCGCTTCCCATCCGGCCGCGACGGCGCCGAGGGTGTCCCAGGTGTGGCAGGCGATCAGGCACATCTGCGATGGCTTGGTCCCCAACGACTGCTCGACATAGCCGTAGGCTTCGCGGGACGGCTTGTGATGCTTCACGCCATCCGCGCTGAAGCGCCGCTCGAACAGATCGACGATGCCGCCGTGCTCAAGCTGGCGCGTCTGCACCTCCAGCAGGTTGTCGGTGAGCGTAAACAGCCGAAAGCCCGCGTCACGCAGCTTGCGCAGCGCCGCCGGAACCTCCGGGTGCGGCGGCATGGTCGAGAATTTCTCGGTCAGCTCGGCCTTGTCCGAATCGTCGATTCTGATCCCCTGGGTATCGGCTAGCATCTTCATTACCGCCGAACCGATATCGGTGAACGGCACGTAGCAGCCCGCCACGGTCAGCGCGGCGGAATACAGGATCAGGTTGGCGAACCACAGCCGCACGGCGCTCCTGTCGCCGAAGATGCGCTCAAAGATCGGCTCCATGGATCCAAGATCAAGCAGGGTCTCGTTGACGTCGAAAACGATCAGGGGAAGCTCTGCCATGTCGCTAACTCCTGTTGCTGGCGGCTCTCCGAGGCGCGCGCGGGTTACCCAGGTCGCCAGTCTAACACCTCTCTTCACGAGAGGTATTCACGGTCTACGCGATCGCCCGCGTCAGCAGCCGGCCCAGCCTGGCGACGCCCTCCTCGGCGATGGGCGCTTCGTTGAAGGAAAAGTTCAGGCGGATGGAGTTGCGCACGGGGTCCTTGGCGAAGAAGGCCGCGCCGGGAACGAAGGCGACGTTCTCCTCGGCCAGGGCGCGTTCCAGCAGCCTAGCGCCGTCCAGGCCCTCGGGCAGGTCGACCCAGGTGAACATGCCGCCCTTGGGCCGCGTCCAGCTCACGCCCGCTGGCATGTGCTCGTCCAGCGCCGCCATGAAGGCGTCGCGCCGGGCGCCATAGGTCTTGCGCAGTTTATCAATGTGCGCGCCGCCCAGTCGCTCGACGATGTCGCACAGCACCATCTGCGCCAGGGAGCTGGCGTGCAGGTCGCTGGCCTGTTTGAGCAGCACCAGCTTACGGATCACCGGCGAGGCGGCGACCACCCAGCCGACCCGCAATCCGGGCACGATGGTCTTGGAGAAGGTGCCGCAATGGATCACGCGGCTCGCTTCAATGCCGCCCCCAGCCTTGGCTTTGCCCTTGGCGTCCAGCGCCAACAGCGACGGCGGCGGCGCGCCGTCGAAGCTCAGGGCGACATAGGCGGCGTCCTCCACCAGCACCACGCCCTTGGCGTCGGCGTCGGCCAGCAGCGCCTGGCGCTCGTTCATGCCCATGCTCTCGCCGGTGGGGTTGGCGAAGTCGGGCATCACGTAAGCCAGCTTGGCATTCGCGCTGGGCGATTTCAGCTCGGCCAGGTCGCCGTGCGTGGGCTTCGGCCCATTGAACGCCTGCAGAGCGCCGAGGTAGGTCGGCCGCGCGGCCAGCAGCCGGTCGCCCGCGTCCAGGAACAGCCGGCCGATCAGGTCCAGCGCCTGCTGGCTGCCGTTGACGATCAGAACGTTGTCGGGCGAGCAGACCACGCCCTGGTCGCGCCAGGTCTGGGCGATCTGCTCGCGCAGGGGCAGATAGCCCTCGCTCACCGAATACTGCAGCGACGCGGCGGCGCGCTTGGGGTCGGCGAACACGCGCGCATGCGCCTCGGCGATGATGTCCATGGGAAACAGCGCCGGGTCTGGAATGCCGCCTGCGAACGAGATGATTCCCGGCCGGTCGAGCAGCTTGAGCAGCTCGCGGATTTCCGACGCCGTGGCCCTCTGGCCCAGGTCGGAGAAGCTGTGCTCCCAGTCGCCCGCGTCGGATCGGGTTTCAACCTCGGAATACGCCATCACGTCACGCCTTGAGCCCGCGCCAGGCCCATCGCCGCGCGGAAGCGGGGTTATCTACCCAGGCGGGGTTCGGCTCAACGGAAAAGGTTGAGTCAGACAACTACCCTCGGATTGGCCCTCTGTTGGCTCCATGGTATTGTGAGGCCATGATCGAATTGACCACGGAACAGCGCGCGTGGCTGACCGCCCACATCGAGAGCGGCGAGTTCGCCTCCGAAGGTGAAGCGCTGAGTCGCCTGATCAGCGAGCGGATCGCCCAAGAAGGCGCCGATCTGGCGTGGGCGAAGCCCTACGTCGATGAGGCCCGGTCAGCCGTTGCGCGTGGCGAGGTCATAACGCTGGCCGAACACCGGGCCCGCAACGAAGCGCGACTTTCCGCCCTCACGAAATAATGGCGAGAATTGTCGTCGCCTCGACGGCTGACGCGGACATGGCCGATATCATCGCCTATCTGGCGGCTGAGGCGGGACGCAACACTGCCTTGAAATACATTGAGCTTTTCGACGCCCTATACCAGCGCCTATCGCTCTATCCCGAAAGTTGCGTAAGACGCCCTGATCTAGGAACAGACGCGCGGGTGGGGATCGTCAGGCCTTTTGTGGTGATTTACGACTATTCTACTGCGGGTAATATTGTGATGGTGCTTCGCATTCTGCACGGCCAACGTGATATCAATCTTAGCTTGATCTCGCGATAGGGCCTGCCCCTCACGCGACCTCGCGCAACTCCGGCGCGCGGGCGGCCTGGCGGCGGAAGGCCTCGTAGGCCGGGACCGGCTTCCTCATCAGGGCGGCGATCTGACGGCGCGCCTCCGCCTCGGCCGCATAGGCGGCGCGCAGGGCCACGGAGCGTTGCAGCACCTGCGGCGGAGCGCGCTCCTCGGGAATACTCAGCAGCCCGCGACGGCGCAGGGCGCGGCCGAGCCTGGGCCTTGAGGTATGGAACGACAGGATCGCCGACAGGGCCAGGCTCAGGAACACTGGGCTCGCCCAGAGCAGGAAATAGCGGCTCACCAGAAACGCGCCGACCGCCCCCGCCAGACCCAGCAGCACGTGGGCGCCGTGCGCGCGCCAGACATCGCCGACACCCAGTTCGACGCCCTCGCGCCGTTGCGGCGACCAGCCGCTGTCGCGGCCGAGCAGCACGTCCGCGACCGCCACGCTCTGCATCACCATCATCACCGGCGCGGTCAGCATCGAGGCCAGGCTCTCGGCCAGAAAGCCCAGGATCAGCGTCGATGCGCCGCCGAAACCCCGGCGCAGCTCGGCCGATCGCAGCGCCAGGATCAGGGCCAGGACCTTGGGAATGATCAGCAGCGCCAGGGTCAGCCAGAACAGGCCCTCGACTTCGCTGTACTGCGCCGAGCCTCGCGTGAGGTGTAGAGCCGGCCAGACGATGGCGCCGATCATCAGCACCGCCAGCCAGAGCGCCGGCGCCAGGTAGGCGAACACGCCCAGGCCCAGGTGCAACCGGCTGACCCAATGCAGGCCGGCGGCCGGGATGACGCGCATGTGCTGCAGATTGCCCTGGCACCAGCGCCGATCGCGCACCGCCATGTCGAGCAGGGTCGGCGGCGCTTCCTCGTAGCTGCCGGCGAGGCCGGCCATGGTCCGCACGGTCCAGCCGCGCCGGCGCAGCAGCGCCGCCTCGACGAAATCGTGGCTGAGGATGTGGCCGCCGAAGGGACGCGGGCCGGTCAGGTGCGGCAGGCCGGCGCTTTGCGCGAAAGCCCGGGTGCGGATGATGGCGTTGTGGCCCCAGTAGTTGCCTTCGCTGGCCGACCACCACTGGTGGCCCAGGGCGAACACGGGACCGTACAGGCGTGCCGCGAACTGCTGCAGCCGGGCGAAGGGGGTGTCGGCGTTGACGATGGTGGGGACCGATTGCAGCAGGCCGAGGCGCGGATCAGCGTCCATCTCCGCCGTCAACGCCAGGATCGTCTCCGCCGTCATCAGGCTGTCGGCGTCCAGCACCAGCATGTAGTCGAACCCTGCGCCGCAGCGCTCGACCCAGTCGGCGATGTTGCCGGACTTGCGGTCGATATTGGCCGCGCGCCGGCGGTAGTGGACGTCCGGCCCCGAGCCCAGGCGCAGGCGTGTGCGCAACAGGCTGGCGACCTCCTCCCCGGCTATGGTCTCGTCGCGGGTGTCGCTCAGGACGAAGATCGCATAGTCGTCCGCCGCGCCGCGCCGACGCAGGTCCTCGGCGATGGCCTGCACGGCCGAGAAGATCAGGCCGGGGTCTTCGTTGTAGGTCGGCAGGAGGATCGCCGTGCGCGTGTCGATGTCTTGCCGCGCCGCCGGCGGCGCATCGGCCGCCTGCCGCAACGACAGCGCGAACCCAGCGCCGCCGGTCATGAACCCCAGGCCGACCCAGGCGGCGAGCAGGGTCGACAAGGCCACCATCACCCCCTCAAGCCAGGTGAGGCCGTCCTGGCTGAGTACGGTGAGCATCAGGCCGCCCACCAGCGCGGCGATCACGGCGGCGCCCAGAAGGATGGTCAGCCGGCGCGCCAGCATGGGCGAGGTTTTGTCCGCGGGCCGGGTCGGCGTGGCGCCCAGATTCTGTCGAGGCATGGGCAGAGGCGCGCCGGCCGGGATGGAATGGAACACCGGCGGCTCGGGCCCGGCTTCGGCCATGGGCGTCACGCCGGCGCCGAAGTGCGACAGGGGCGGCCGGCCCACCAGCCGTCGACCATGCCTGGCCCGGCCGATGGCGCGGGAAGCGGCGGCGGTGGTGCACAGGGCGGCGATGCTCAACATCGGTGCTGCGAGCGCGCCAGCGGCCGGCGCCCATGAACCATCAAACATGCCGCATCCTTCGGCCCTGTGTTGCTGTTTCGACGCGCCTTGTTTGCCGATCTCTGATTGAAATCGAAGGCGAAAGCAGGGTGCGGGAAACTGAGATTCGAAAACGCGCCTTTGTCTGATTGGCTGCCAAGGTTCGGTAGTTTAGGCCGTTATAACAAAACAGGCTGCGGCGCCAGAGTGAGACCCATGGATGTTTAGCGTGACCGACCGACGCTCGTTTCTGACCACAATTGCGCTCGGCGCCGCGGGCGCTGTGCTGCCGCTTGAGGCGGCGATGGCGCGCGATGGACTGAAGTTCGGTCCGGCCTCGCCGTTCAGCTTCGACCGGCTACGGGCCCTGGCGAGGCGCAAGGCGGCAGCCCCCTACCTCGCCCCACGCGCCGTCGAGGGCGCCGGCGCGATCGACTATGACGCCTGGGGCAAAATCAAGTTCGATCCTGACAAGGCCCTGTTCGGCGCCGGGCCGCTGCCGGTGACCTTCTTCCACCTCGGCAAGTATTTTCAAAAGCCGATGGCGGTCTTCGCCGTCCAGGCCGGCGCCGCGCGGGAGGTGATCTACGATCCGGCCTATTTCCACATGCCGGCGGACTCGCCCGCCCGCCGGCTGCCGCCCGGGTCCGGGTTCGCCGGCTTTCGCGTGCAGGAGCCGCGCGCCGGCCGGCTGGACTGGCGCCGGAACGACTGGGTCGCCTTCCTGGGCGCCAGCTATTTCCGCGCCATCGGCGAACTGCGCCAATATGGTCTTTCGGCGCGGGGGATCGCCATCGACACCGCGGTCTCCGGCCAGCCGGAGGAGTTTCCCGATTTCACCCAGGTCTACATCGAGCAGCCCGCGCCCGGCGCCGACACCATCGTCCTCAACGCCCTGCTGGACGGCCCCTCCGTGGTCGGCGCCTGCCGGTTTTCCATGACCCGGGGCAAGGGGGTGGTGATGGATGTTGACCAGGCGCTCTATATCCGCCGCCGCGCGAAGCGGTTCGGGATCGCGCCGCTGACCTCGATGTACTGGTTCTCCGAGACCGCGAAACCCACGGCTGTCGACTGGCGGCCGGAGGTGCACGACTCCGATGGCCTGGCGATCTGGAACGGTGCGGGCGAGCGGCTGTGGCGGCCTCTGAACAACCCTTCTCAGACCAGTGTGTCGGCCTTTCGCGACGAGAACCCCAAGGGCTTTGGCCTGATGCAGCGGGACCGCAATTTCGATCACTATCAGGACGGGGTCTATTACGATCGCCGGCCCAGCCTGTGGGTCGAGCCGAAGGGGAACTGGGGCCGAGGATCGGTGCAACTGCTCGAGCTGCCCACCAGTGACGAGGTCAACGACAACATTGTCGCGGCCTGGGTTCCCGAAGCGCCGCCGGCGGCCGGCGCCGAACTCAACATCGGCTACCGACTCTCCTGGCTGGCCGACGAACCGCACCCCAGCGGCCTGGCCCGCTGCGTCGCGACGCGCCTGGGCCGCGGCGGCCAGCCGGGCCAGCCCCGCCCGGCGGATGTGCGCAAATTCGTGGTGGAATTCCTCGGCGGCCCGCTGGCGAGGCTGCCGTTCGGCGTGACGCCGCAGCTGGACCTGTGGGTCTCACGCGGGACCGTCACCCCCTATCGCATCATCGAAGCCGTGCCCGACGGCGTGCCAGGCCACTGGCGCGTGGAGTTCGATCTGGCGGGGGTCCAGGGCGCCGAGCCGGTGGAGATGCGGCTAGCGCTGCGGGTCGGCGGCAAGACGGTCAGCGAGACGTGGACGTATCAGTATCGAGGCGTTTGAAAGTTCCTCGTCATCCCGGGCGTCCCGAAGGGGCGACCCGGGACCCAGGAGACTGGGCTGCGGCCCTGGGTCCCGGCGCTTCGCTACGCTACGGCCGGGATGACGAGGAATTTTGAGCGAAGCTTCAGTCGATACCTGCTCATCAGATATCCCCGTCTCGGCATCACCCCGATCATTGTTGATCTTCAGGCCGCAGGTCTGTCCGATGCCAGTCGAAGCGCGCCAACACGGCTGCAGCGTCAACGTCAAATTCTTGCCGGTAGTAATGGAGGTGAGGGCCAGTTCCAGCCCGGGGCACGGAGCCGCACTTGAACGCCAAACCCTCCAGGGTCGTCACGATCTCCTCAAGCGGGTCACCTTCCGCATAGATCAGGTCGTGCCGATCCCAGATCAACGTGCGCCCATCGCTGGCGGAGTGAACCCACACGTCATGTCGCGCGTCGCCGGCCAAGTAGAGTGTGAAATCGGCAAGGAATTCGTCGAGCTGATGGTTGTCGAGCGGCGGACTCTGATACCGGCCCTCGACACCTTCGCCACGAGGCGTGTGGAGAACATAGAGCACGAATAGAGGGCCACGCAGATGGGCGGCCAACGTCCGAAACAGGTCGGGCATGTCGTGGAGCGCAGTGATCAATAGGCGGGGCTTGCCGCTGGACATCCGCTGATGTTCGAACACCGCGGAGGATGAGGGTGCGGTTTCTACGCCATCAACATCCAGCGTGAGCTTGCGGAATGGGCGGGAGGCGCCCCCGCCGGTGTGCTGGGTTGGAAAGGGCATGCGAACCTCCCTCAGATATCCAATCCAATATCCAAAATCGGCGCCGAGTGCGTCAGCGCGCCCACCGAAATCGCGTCCACCCCTGTCTCTGCGATCGCACGGACCGTGCTCAAATTCACCCCGCCGGACGCTTCGAGCACCACCGCGCCCGCGACCCGCTCTACGGCCGCGCGCAGGTCGTCCAAGGCGAAGTTGTCCAGCATGATCACGTCGGGCCGGAACGGCAGCGCCTCGTCCAGCTGGTCCAGCCGGTCGACCTCGATCTCGATCTTCATCAGGTGGCCGCAGGCCGTGCGGGCGCGCTCCAGCGCCTTGGCCACGCCGCCGCAGGCGGCGATGTGGTTGTCCTTGATCAGGATGGCGTCATCCAGGCCGAAGCGGTGGTTGGTCGCCCCGCCGCAGCGCACCGCATACTTCTCCAGCGCGCGCAGGCCCGGCGTGGTCTTGCGGGTGCAGACAATGCGGGCCTTGGTCCCCTCGACCGCGCGAACATAGGTGCGGGTCAGGGTCGCGACGCCGCACAGCCGGCTGAGCAGATTCAGCGCCACCCGCTCCGACGACAGGATGGCGCGGGCGTCGCCGCTGACCCGGGCGATCACCTCACCAACGGCGATGTCGTCGCCATCACCCCGATTGGTCACGAAGCGAGCCGTGGGGTCCATGGCGGCGATGGCCAGCCGGGCGCAGTCCAGCCCGGCCAGCCGACCTTCCGCACGGGCGGCGAAGGTGGCGGTGATCTGTTCTCCGGCGGGCAGGCAGGCGGCGGCAGTGACGTCGCCGGCGCGGCCGAGATCCTCAATCAGCGCGGCGCGGACCACCGGCTCGACCAAGAGGTCCGGCAGAGGCCCAGGACTAAATTGCATGCTCATTCGGCGGGGATCGCGGCGACAGGGACGCCCTCCAGGACGGTGAACGTCCGGCGCGCCATCACCGCGGTCTCGGGATAATCCGCCCTGAAATGCGCGCCCCGGCTCTCGCGGCGGTCCGCAGCGGCGCTGGCCACCATCCGCGCGGCGACCAGCGGCAGGGCGCGGCCGTGCCGCTCCATCAGCCGGTCGATCACGCTGAGAGCGCGGGCAAGGCCTTGCGCCCGGCGCACCACGCCGACCTCGCGGGTCATGGTCTGGCGCAGTTCGGATAGCGCCTCGTCCGGCAATTCCGGCGCGGGTTCGGCGGACAGCGGCGAGGTTCCGGGATCGCGGGCGGCGCTGGCGGCGCGTCCGGCGCGAGTCCCGAACACCGCCGCTTCCAGCAGCGAATTGGACGCCAGCCGGTTGGCGCCGTGCACGCCGGTGGAGGCGCACTCGCCGGCGGCGTAGAGGCCGGGCAGGGAGGTGGCGCCCGCGGCGTCGGTAACCACGCCGCCCATGTGGTAGTGCACGGCCGGCGCGATGGGGATCGGCTGGGTGCGCGGGTCGACCCCGCCGGCCATGCAGGCGGCGAAGACGGCGGGGAATTCTTCCGGGAAGGCCGCGCCGATGGCTTGGCGCGCGTCGAGGTAGGCGCCGCCGCGCTGGACCTGGTCGAAGATGGCCCGGGCCACGATGTCCCGGGGCGCCAGATCGCCCATCGGATGCTTGCCGGCCATCAGCGGGACGCCCGCCTCATCCACCAGGATTGCGCCCTCGCCGCGCAGGGCCTCGCTGGCCAGGGGCGCGGGGTCGGCGTCCACGGCGATGGCCGTGGGGTGGAACTGGACGAACTCGGGATCAGCGATCTTCGCCCCCGCCAGCGCCGCCAGCGCCAGGCCCTCGCCGCGGACCTCGCGCGGGTTGGTGGTGACGGCGTAGAGGCCGCCGAGGCCGCCGGTGGCCAGGATGGTCGCCGGGGCGATGATTTCTGTGAGGCGGCCGTCCTGCTCGACCAGCGCGCCGCGAACCCGGCCGTCGGCGTCCTGGAGCAAGGCCCGGACGCGGGCGCCCTGGCGGATCTCGATATGCGGCGCGGCCATGGCGGCGGCCGCCACAGAGCGCATGATCTCGCGGCCGGCCTGGTCGCCCTTCACCCGCGCCACGCGGGGCCGGCTGTGGGCCGCCTCCAGGCTCTGGGCGAAGTCGCCGGCGGCGTCGCGGTCGAACGGCGCGCCCAGCTCGGCCAGACGGCGGACGGCGCCTGGGCCTTCCCGGGTCAGCAGCCGCGCCACCGCCGGATCCACGAGTCCCGCGCCGGCGGCGATGGTGTCGGCCGCGTGAAGTTCGGGGTCATCATCGGCGGACAAAGCCGCCGCCATCCCGCCCTGCGCCCAGGCCGAGGAACAGCCGGCCAGCAGCGGCGCCGCGCTCAGCACCAGGGCGTGACGCGGCGCGCAGGCCAGGGCGGCGGAAAGGCCCGCAAGCCCGGCGCCGATGATGAGGACGCCATCGAAGGACTGGCGAGCGGTCATGATTGCCTTCTCCCACGAAGGGAGCGTTGCATTGCCCGCGTGCGTCCTTCGAGACGCCCTGCGGGCTCCTCAGGATGACTAGTTTTTTGGATTGCAAAATCCTTAGTCATGATGAGGAGCGACGCCTTCGTCGCGTCTCGAACCACGCACAAGGGCCGCTACCTCAACCACTAGATCAGCTCCACATCCACGTGATGCCGAGCTTTGACCAAGTCGTATCTCGCGGGAATGGCCAGGGGCGGCATGTCGATCATCGCCTGCACGGCCCTGCGGGCGCGGACGGCGATGGCTTCGTCCACCTCGACCACGTGGCGGTCGTAGAGCAGCGCCTCGTAGATGTTCTCCAGGCTGATCCGCTTCATGTGGGGGCAGAGGTTGCAGGGGCGGACGAATTCGGTGTCGGGCGCGTCGCACGCCACATTGTCGGCCATGGAGCATTCGGTGATCAGCACCACCTGCTTGGGCTTGCGGCGGACCACATAGTCGCTCATCGCCGCGGTCGAGCCGGCGAAGTCGCAGGCTTCCAGCACGTCCGGCGGACATTCCGGGTGGGCCAGGATTTCCGCGCCGGGATAGGCCGCGCGCAACTCCTGGATGTCGGCGAGGTCGAAGCGCTCGTGCACCTCGCAGCGGCCCTGCCAGGCGATGATGTGGATGTCGGTCTGCCGCGCCACGTTGCGGGCCAAAAATTCGTCCGGGATCAGGATCACCCGATCCACGCCCCATTCGCGCGCCACGTGCTCGACCACCTGCACGGCGTTGGCGCTGGTGCAGCAGACGTCGGTTTCGGCCTTCACCTCGGCGGTGGTGTTGACGTAGGTCACCACCGGCACGCCCGGATAGCGCTGCTTGATCAGCCGCACGTCGGCGCCCGTGATCGAGGCGGCCAGCGAACAGCCCGCGCGCAGGTCGGGGATTAGCACCGTCTTGTCGGGGCAGAGCACCTTGGAGGTCTCGGCCATGAAGTGCACGCCGGCCTGGACGATAATCTTGGCGTCCGAGCGGGCGGCCTCGCGGGCAAGCCCGAGGCTGTCGCCGACAAAGTCGCCGACCCCGTGAAAGATATCCGGAGTCATATAGTTATGGGCCAGGATGACGGCGTTCTTATCGGCCTTCAGGGCGTTGATGGCGGCGATCAGCGGGGCCTGGACGCGCCATTCCAGCGGTGTCACGCGGCTGCGCACCTTCTCCCAGATCGGCAGCGTCGCCGCTTCCACGGCGGACGTGAACTCGAAAGCGCCGGAACCGTCAGCCATTTCGTCTCCTCCTTATGCTCAAGTTGAGCATTTATGGAGCCTGTAAAAACGCCGTCCCTGGTCAGAAGGTTCCGGCGCGCCCCTTACTTATGCTACAATTGAGCATAAGGTGTCAATACAGATAGTCCGCCAAAGGACGGATGGGAAGGGGCGCCGCGACGTTAACGATCACAAATTCGCGTTTCGCGCGTGCGGCGCCGCTTCGATTAGTCCAGATCCATCCCGTTCATGCCGGCGTTTTTGCGCGCCTTGGCCACCATCTCCTTGACGATGGGGCCCAGCGTCTTGGGGTCCTCCACCGGCGCATGGGTCGGGCCGCGGTGCCAGCCCTCGGCGATGGCCAGGACGCCGCCGCTGGCCTCGAACATCCGCCCGCTGACCTCGGCGGACTCCTCGCTGGCCAGCCAGACGGCGATGGGCGCCACCCATTTCGGATCGCCCGACCGCCGGCGCTCCTCGGTGATCGGCCCGCCCAGGTCCTCGGTCAGGCGGGTCAGAGCGCCCGGGGCGATGGCGTTGACGGTCACGCCGTACCGGCGCAGCTCCCGCGAGGCGATGATGGTGAAGGCCGCGACCCCCATCTTGGCCGCGCCATAGTTGGTCTGGCCGATGTTGCCGTAGATCCCCGACACCGAGGAGGTGTTGATCAGTCGCGCGTTGCAGGGCTCGCCGGTCGTCTTGTTCAGGTCGCGCCAATAGGCGGCGGCGTGATGCGCGGGGGCGAAGGTCCCCTTCAGATGCACCTGGATCACCGCGTCCCACTCGGCCTCGGTCATGTTCACCAGCATCCGGTCGCGCAGGATGCCGGCGTTGTTGATCAGCACGTCCAGCTTGCCGAAGGTCTGCACCGCCTGGTCGATCATGGCCTTGGCCTGATCCCAGTTGGAGACGTCCGCGCCGTTGGCCACCGCCTCGCCGCCGGCCGCCTTGATCTCGGCCACCACGTCATGCGCCGGGCCGATATCGGCGCCCGCGCCGTCGCGCGTGCCGCCCAGGTCGTTGACCACCACCTTGGCGCCCTCGGCCGCCAGCATCAGGCAATACTCCCGCCCGATCCCGCGCCCACCCCCGGTGACGATCGCCACCCGTCCCTCGCACAAACCCGCCATGCTCGTTTCCTCCAGCTGTTTTGCGGGGAAGCTAAAGCGGCGCCGTCAGGGAAGGGCAAGCGGATGTTGGAGCCAGTCTCCGGCATTTGAGCGACGCCCTGCTCATGCTATCGTTCAGCATGACCGCGAAGGCCCGCAAAGCCATCGAGCCCCCTGCGTCCGTCCTGGATGTCGCGGACGAGCGCCACCAGGACGACGTCGATCAGGTCATTGCTCGCAACCGCGACCCGCTGAATGCCTCGATCCGACGTGGCCGAGAGGAGATTGGCCGAGGCGTCCAGGCCTCCCGGACCATCGACGACATCATCTCGGATGGGCGTAAACGTCACGGCGCCGGCTGAGGCGACCGTTCTTCCGAATGGCGCGACCCTCGATTGTCCTTTCTCGCGACGCCGAAAGCGACCTGGACGCCTTGTTCGAATGGATCGCAATCGACAGCGGCGTTGACCGCGCCGAAGCCATCCTCCGCGGCATAGACGAGACTCTCCACCTGCTGGCGGACCTGCCGCGGATCGGGCGCATTCGCCACGACCTCGACGGCGCACCGAGGACCTTCTTGGTGTGGCCCTGGGTGATCGTCTAAGAACCCAGTTCGACGGGCGTCATCGTCTGGCGGATCATTAATGGTGGCCGGCACCTGCCCCGGCATATCCAGGGCTCGTCGCTTAGGCCGCTCACCAGGTCGCGATCTTCTCCGCCTCGGCGTGGCTGATCGGGTTGTGCGCGGCCTTGTGGTCTTCCTCGGCCAGGAAGCGCACCGCCTCCAGCGCCGCCATGCAGCCCATGCCCGCCGCGGTCACGGCCTGGCGATAGACGTCGTCCGTCACGTCCCCCGCCGCGTAGACGCCAGGGATCGCGGTCGAAACCGTGCCCGGCTTCACCTTCAGATAGCCGGAGGCGTTCATCTCCAGCTGCCCCTTGAACAGCTGCGACGATGGCTCGTGACCGATGGCGATGAACACCCCGTCGGCGGCGATCTCGCTCACCTCGCCGGTCTTGACGTTCTTCAGCCGCGCGCCGGTGACGCCCATGGGCTCGGTGGTCCCGAGGATCTCGTCGATGGCTGAGTCCCAGATCACCTCGATCTTCGGGTTGGCGTTCAGCCGGTTGACCAGAATCTGCTCGGCGCGGAACTCGTCGCGGCGATGCACCACCGTGACCTTGGAGGCGAAGTTGGTCAGGAACAGCGCCTCCTCAACGGCGGTGTTGCCGCCGCCGACCACGATCACTTCCTTGCCGCGATAGAAGAAGCCGTCGCAGGTGGCGCAGGCCGAGACGCCGAAGCCCTGGAACGTCTCTTCCGTCGGCAGGCCCAGCCACTTGGCCTGGGCCCCGGTGGAGATGATCAGGGTCTCTGCCAGGTACTGATCGCCGCTGTCGCACTTCACCGTGAACGGCCGCTTTGACAGGTCGACGGACTCCACGATGTCGCCGACGAACTCGGCGCCCACATGCTCGGCCTGGGCCTTCATCTGCTCCATCAGCCACGGTCCCTGGATCGGGTCGGCGAAGCCGGGATAGTTCTCCACATCGGTGGTGATGGTCAGCTGCCCGCCCGGCTGCAGCCCCGCGATCAGCACCGGCGCCAGCATCGCCCGCGCCGCATAGACGGCGGCGGTATAGCCGGCGGGGCCGGAGCCGATGATCAGGCAGCGAACGATGCGGGGCGCGGACATGGATTTAAGGTCTCGGGTTGGGCGGGTTGAGGCAGACTATGTAGCGATGATTCCGTTCAACGCTAATGGTCCGTCGCTTTGGGGGGACGGGGCGATGCTTCGACAAGCTCAGCATGAGGTTGGAGAATGTTCCATGCCCCTCATTCGTCCTCAGGCTGAGCTTGTCGAAGCCCGAGGACGCCGCACTTGACGACGCCCCGCATCCTCTTCTTCGCGGACTTCGGCCCCACTGTTGGCGGCGGCCATGTGATGCGCTGTCTGACGTTGGCCCAGGTGCTGATCGGGCAGGGCGCGGAATGCGCGTTCGCCGCAACCCCGGACGCGATGCGGCTCCTGGACACCTTCGCGCCGGCGGCGGTCGAGCGCCTGCCTATCCCTGAGGGAACGCCCGCGCGCCAAGCGACGCCGGTAGCGGACCTGGCGCGGACCTGGGGCGCGCAGGCTGCGGTGTTGGACCACTATGGCGCCGGTCCCGCCGAGGAAGTGATGATCCGCACCGGCGTCCACCGCCTGCTGGTCCTGGATGACCTCAGGCGCGGCCACCTGTGCGACCTGGTGCTCGACCCCAACCTCGACCGCGTGGCCGCCGACTACCCCGGCGTCGAAAGCCTCGCCGGCCCGGCCTACGCCCTTGTGCGACCCGAGTTCGCGGCCCTCCGCGCCCAGACCCTGGCCCGCCGGGCGACCGCAACGCCCCACCGCTTGCTGATCGCCCTCGGCCTGACGGACGTCGGCGGGATCACCGCGCGGGTGGTGAAGGCGATCCTCCCCGGCCTCGGCGATCTTCAGGTCGACATCGTCCTGGGCCACGGCGCGCCGAGCCTATCGACGCTCGCCCTGCTCGCCGCCCACGATACGCGCCTGACCCTGCACGTCGACACCCGCGAGATGGCCGCGCTCACCGCCGCCGCCGACCTGGCCATCGGCGCCGGCGGCTCCAGCGTCTGGGAGCGCTCAAGCCTCGGCCTGCCGACCCTGACCCTGATCCTCGCCGACAACCAGCGCGAAGCGGCGCGCGCCCTGGCCGCGCGCGGCGCGGCGGAGGCGTTGGAAGCGGGGGAGGGGGATGTCGCCGTCCGCTTGGCGGCGCTGCTCGCCGATCCGCTGCGCCTGGCCGCAATGAGCGCCGCCGCGTCCGCACTCTGCGACGGCCAGGGAGCGGCCAGGGTCGCCGGACGCCTGCTGGCGATCCTCTAGACCACGGCAGAAAAGGGGTCAGAGTCATTTATTGGCCGCCCACCGCGTATCGGATAGCCAGTCGACCAATAAATGACTCTGACCCCTTTTCTGTGCGCCAGATAGGACAGGGCGGCGCGCAAATGGCATTGTCTCGGGCGAGTCGCGCGCGGCCCGCTTGGTCTTGACGGATCGGCGCCCCGCGACCCCCGGGAGGATCGATGATGACCGAGCCAAGGCCAGGTCCGCCGCCGGTGGCGGGATCGTCGCTGGAGCTGATCGGCAACACACCGATGCTCGAGGTCAAACACCTCGACACAGGCCCCTGCCGGCTGTTCCTGAAGCTGGAGAACCAGAACCCCGGCGGGTCGATCAAGGACCGCATCGCCCTGTCGATGATCGAGGCCGCCGAGCGCGACGGGCGCCTGCAGCCGGGCGGTACGATCGTCGAGGCGACCGCCGGCAACACCGGCCTGGGCCTGGCCCAGGTCGCGGCGCTGAAGGGCTATCGTCTCGTCCTGTTCGTGCCCGACAAGATGGCGCGGGAAAAGACCCTGCACCTGCGCGCCATGGGCGCCGAGGTCAGGCTGACCCGCTCCGACGTCGGCAAGGGCCACCCGGAATACTATCAGGACCAGGCCCTGGCCTTCGCCCAGGAGACCCAGGCCTTCTTCGTCAACCAGTTCGAGAACCCGGCCAATCCCGCCGCGCACGAGACCACGACGGCGCCTGAGATATTCGCCCAGATGGGCGGCGACATCGACGCGGTGGTGGTCGGCGTCGGCTCCGGCGGCACGCTCACCGGCATCGGCCGCTACATGCGCCAGCATTCCCCCAAGACAGTGATGGTGCTGGCCGACCCGGTGGGCTCGATCCTCAAGGCCTATGTCGAGACCGGCCATCTCGGCGAGGCCGGCTCCTGGATGGTCGAGGGCATCGGCGAGGACTTCATCCCGGTCAACGCCCAGATGGATCTGGTGGGCAAGGCCTATTCCATCAGCGACCGGGAGAGCATCGAGACCGCCCGCGCCCTGCTGCGCGCCGAGGGCATCCTGGCCGGCTCGTCCTCCGGAACCCTGCTGGCCGCCGCCCTGCGCTATTGCCGCGAGCAGACCGAGCCGAAGCGGGTGGTGACCCTGGTCTGCGACACCGGCTCGAAATATCTGTCCAAGGCCTTCAACGACTTCTGGGTCGCGGCCCAGGGCCTGAGCGAGCGCGAGGTGCATGGCGACCTGCGCGACCTGATCACCAAACGCTACGCCGAAGGCGGGGTGATCGCCGTCGGGCCGCAGGACACCTTGCTCACCGCCTACAACCGCATGCGCTCGGGCGACATCAGCCAGCTGCCGGTGGTGAGCGATGGCAAGCTGGTCGGCCTGCTGGACGAGAGCGACCTGCTGGCCGCCGTCGAAGGCGCCGACGCCGACCGCGCCAAATCCTTCGCCGCGCCGGTCTCCAACGCCATGACCGGCCGGGTGAAGACCCTGCAGCTCGGCCAGCCCATTGATGCCTTGCTGCGCGTGTTCGACCGCGACGAGGTGGCCGTGGTGCTGGACGGGGAGGAATTCGTCGGCCTGATCACCCGGGTCGACCTGATCAATCACCTTCGGCTCTCGGCCTGAAGGTGGCCCAAAACAAAAAAGGGGTCAGAGTCATTTACTGGCCGATCGTCGGCGATCGGCCACCCGTTAGGCCAATAAATGACTCTGACCCCTTTTCTGCGCGCTTGAGGAGCCGTCGATGAGCGAACACGCGGCCAATCGCCTGGCCTTCTCCACCCGCACCGTCCACGCCGGCCAGCAGCACGACCCCACCACCGGCGCGGTGATGACGCCGATCTACGCCACCTCCACCTTCGCCCAGCAGAGCCCGGGGGTGAACAAGGGCTTCGAGTACGCCCGCAGTCACAACCCCACCCGCTTCGCCTTCGAGCGCTGCGCCGCCGACCTGGAAAGCGGGCAGGCGGCCTTCGCCTTCGCCTCAGGGCTGGCCGCGGCGTCCACGGTGCTGGAGCTGCTCGACGCCGGCGACCACCTGATCGCCAGCGACGACCTCTATGGCGGCACCTTCCGGCTGCTGGACAAGGTGCGCAAGCGCTCGGCCGGCCTGAACACCAGCTTCGTCGACCTCTCCGACCTCGCCGCCGTCGAGGCCGCGATCACTCCGGCGACGAAGATGATCTGGGTCGAGACGCCCACCAACCCGACGCTCAAGCTCGCCGACCTGGACGCCATCGCCGCCCTGGCCAAGCGCCACAAGCTGATCGCGGTGGCCGACAACACCTTCGCCACCCCCTACGTCCAGCGGCCGCTCGAGCACGGGTTCAGCATCGTCGTTCACTCGACCACCAAATACCTCAACGGCCATTCCGACATGATCGGCGGCGTGGCGATCGTCGGCGATGACGCGGCCCTGCAGGACCAGCTCCGGTTCCTGCAGAACGCCGTCGGCGCCATCTCCGGGCCCTTCGACAGCTTCCTGGCCCTGCGCGGCCTGAAGACGCTGGCCCTGCGCATGGAGCGCCACTGCACCAGCGCGCTGCGCATCGCGGAATGGCTGGAGGCGCGCCCCGACGTTGAGAAGGTGATCTACCCCGGCCTGAAGAGCCACCCGCAGCATGATCTTGCCAGGCGCCAGATGACCGGCGGCTTCGGCGGCATCATCTCGGTGGTGCTCAAGCGCGACCTGGAAGGCTCGCGCCGGGTGCTGGAGCGGACCCAGCTGTTCACCCTGGCGGAGAGTCTCGGCGGCGTCGAAAGCCTGATCGAACACCCGGCCATCATGACCCACGCCTCCATCCCCGCAGCACAACGCCAGGCCATGGGGATATTGGACAGTTTTTTGCGATTGTCGGTGGGGATCGAGGACGCGGGGGACCTGATCGCGGATCTGGACCAGGCGATGCGGGGGTAGGGCGCCAATTCCTGCCCCATTGGGGGAGGTGGCAGGGCGCGCAGCGAAGCGGAGCGACCTGACGGAGGGGGCCTTGCCGCGACACCGGTGGATGCGGATTAGGCCCCTCAGGCCCTTCGGGCCAGTTCCCCCAATGGAGACCTCTGCAAAAGTAGTGGAGGCGGGACGGGGGATGTGATTCTCTGGGCGTGTTGATTTGCCTGGGGATTTAGATGAGCGATCGTCAGCTGAGCTTGGCGGAGGCGTTGCTGGACCGGCGAG
>Ga0302314_10004106_pt1 | contig 26815 bp, 20 predicted proteins | sample III_Palsa_N2_3_FD_200533 | JGI IMG/M metagenome (GOLD analysis project Ga0302314, IMG submission 200533) | Peat permafrost microbial communities from Stordalen Mire near Abisko, Sweden - III_Palsa_N2_3 | ecosystem: Environmental > Terrestrial > Soil > Palsa > Peat permafrost | place: Sweden...
CGTCCGGCTCCAGCGCGAGCCACGCGAGCGACCCGACCGTCCTGTCCGACGTGTTCGCCCGCATCGGCGGGGCCACCGTGGGCGAGGCCACCCAGACCCTCGTGGTCAACAGCAACAACGTCGTCGGGGACGACCTGTGGCTGTGGCGCGCCGACCACGGCAACTCCGGCACAGTGGGCTGGACCACCAACACCGCCGCCAACGGCCTGGTGGTCAACGGTGCCAACGTAACCATGTACGGGCTGGCCGTCGAGCACTACCAGGCCGTCCAGGTCCAGTGGAACGGCAACGGCGGATCGGACTACTTCTACCAGTCCGAGATGCCCTACGACCCGCCCAGCCAGTCCGCCTGGATGGACGGCTCGTCCGACGGCTACCCCTCGATCAACGTCGCCAACAGCGTGACCAGCTTCAACGGCTACGGAGTCGGGGTCTACTGCTACTTCGACGTCAACCCCTCGGAAATCTCCGCCAACGCGCTGACCTCGCCCAGTTCCTCGGGCGTCCAGTGGCACGACATGGTCACCGTCTCGCTCGGCGGCACCGGCACCATCCAGCACATCATCAACGGCACCGGCGGCACGGTGAACTCCGGCAGTACCGTCGCCGACCTGAACAGCTACAACTGATCGGTCGGCGCGGACGTCCCAGCGTGCCCTTGCTCCCGCCGCCGCATGGCGGCGGGAGCAAGGGCACGCAGTCGCAGCCGATCAGCCGGAAGTTCGGGCTCGCGGTGGCGCCGGGCTGCCCCTGCGGGGGGCTGCCGCCGGTTCGTCCGGCAGCACCGGGCTGTCCACCTCACCCGGCTTGTACTCGCTCACCGCTGGGTTGAGCTCCTGTACGTGCACCTTGCCGGGTGACGTCGAGGTCACTGCGTAGGTGTGGCCGCCGGTGGCGATCTCCCCAGCCACCCGGGCCGAGTCAGGGTCCGCGTCCGAGATGCCGTCCGGACCCGTGCACAGGGCGTCGAAATGGAGGTCGGCCGTCCCGTCCGGGTCTCCCCCGACCTGTGCCGACCAGTCGACCGCGCCCGAGGGGCCACGCTGCACCTGCCCCCCCGGTCACGTCGACCGTGACGTCGGGGAACAACTCCAGCGTGCCCCCGGGGCCGTCCCGACCCGGGCATGGCGCGTGGCCGCCGCCCAGCTAGGAGACGCCGCCGAGGGCACTGCCACAGCCACCAGGGCCAGCAGAGCCAGCAAGGCCGGCGCTCCGGCCGGGCGCTTCACACCGCCATGTGATCGGCTCTCATGGCACCAGGCTGAACGCCTGGGACGGGGTTCCGTCACAGGTGTACTGCCCGAGCTGAGCTCCGCCGCTGGTGGAGGGGGCTCCTATGCACAGGCCCGAGTTGTCGGCGACGAAGGAGTAGTAGCCGGAATACTGCAGGCCGGCGGCGAACAAGGCGTTGGTGTTGCCGACCCCTCCGTAGGCCCATGTCTGGAGCGTGTCCCCCGGGGCGGTGGCTCCCACCCCGCCGGTGATGTTCCAACTCTCGTCTTCGGATTGGGCGTTGTCGTTGATCACCTCGTAATTGCCGTTCACCGAGGTCGGCACGAACTTCCACAGCTGGCCGGCCGCACCCGTGCAGGCCAACTGCTCCACCGCAGTGCCATTGGCGGTCGAGCCCCCAGCCGCGCTCGCACACAGGCCGGAGGCCTCGTTCACCACCTCGGACCACGACGAGGTGTTGATGCCCGAGTTGGGCACCAGGCTGAACGCCTGGGCTGTGCTGCTGTTGCAGGTGTACTGCTCCAGCTGGGCTCCGCTGCTGGTGGAGGGGGCTTCCATGCACAGGCCCGAGTTGTCGGCGACGAAGGTGTAGTAGCCCGAGGACCCGAGCTGGGCGGCGAACAGGGCATTGGTGTTGCCGGTCCCTCCGTAGTTCCATGTCTGGAGCGTGTCCCCCGGGGCGGTGGCCCCCACCCCGCCGGTGATGTTCCAACTCTCGTCCTCGGATTGGGCGTTGTCGTTGATCACCTCGTAATTGCCGTTCACCGAGGTCGGCACGAACTTCCACAGCTGACTGGCCGCACCCGTGCAGGCCAACTGCTCCACCGCAGTGCCATTGGCAGTCGAGTCCCCAGCCGCGCTCGCACACAGGCCGGAGGCCTGGTTGACCACCTCGAACCACGACGAGGTGACGCCGGAGGCGACGAAGTTCATGGAGTGGATGTTCCACCCCCCGTTGTCCTGGTCCACGACCAATGTCTGGGTGCCGGCGGGCAGAGTGACCGTGGCAGTCACCGTCGTCCAGGTCTGCCAGCCCCCGGTGGCCGGTACATTTATATCGCCCGACAGGTTTGTACCCGACAGGTTGGCGATGTGCAGGGCGTCGGTTACGCCGTTGGGAGAGGCCAGGCGCAAACTCACCGTGTAGGTCCCGGCGCCGGCCGCGTTGACCGTGTATCGGAACGATTGCCCGCTGCCCGTCCAGCCGAGGTCGTAGCCGGCACCTGTGCCCGTCGTATCGGTGGTGTCGCCGGTCGCTTCCAGGTCAACCCCGTCGCTGCGGTAGCTGTCGGCTGTGCCATTGGCTGAAGTGACGTTGTAGGCCAGGCCCTGTCCGCCGGTATCGTAGTTGGCGGCTTGCACGGTGCCTGGCACCTCGGCAGCGGTTCCGCTGTATGGGGCCTCGCCTGCGGGGGTGAGGCTGTAGCCGGCAGCGACGATGTTCGCCTGCACCGAGTTCTGGGTGGCCTGGGACGGGAAGCCGGAAACGTCGGCGGCTTCGAAGAACTCTCCATCGCCCAGGCTCGTGTTGTCGCCCCCGGTGCCGAGCTCGATGGAGCTCTGGGTCTTCATCGGGTTGTAGCCGCTCGGCAACGCGCCCGAATAGGTCTGGATCAGTCCGCCCGACTGTCCGTTCCCGTACTGCAAGGTCATGTTGGTCGAGCCGTTGTTCTCCTCCCAGGCGGTGAGGAACGTGCCGTTCTCGCTCGGGTAGGCCGAGGGGTTCGCCCCGGTGTTGCTGAAGTACATGCCGTTCTCTATGTCAGCCCCCACCCAGGGCCCCGGGCCGGTGCAGTTGCCCGTCCAGCAGTCCGTGCCGTAGTAGATCGCGTTCATGGTGGCATTGCCGTCGTCGGAGTCGTTGGCCTCGCCCTGGCCGAAGTCGAAGCAGCAACTGCTGTCGGTGAGGTTGGAGGAGGTGACCGCGTACAGCCCGTCGGACTCGGATCCGGTGGGCAGGTTACGGGCGGAGTTGTCGCGGTAGCCAGTACCAAACTTGTCGAAGTCGATCCCGTATGCCGGCTGCCCGCCAACGTACACTGGCAGCGCCTCGGCGGGGGCACCGATGTCCGCCCCGCCGGGGCCGGGGCCCGCGTTCCCGCCGCTGCAGCCCGAGCAGGAAGTGCCGGGCGAGATCGGCATGTTGTTGAGGTTGGCGGACTGGTCGTACAGCTCAGTGATGGTGCACGTCGTACCGGCACAGAACGAGTTCTCGGGCGCCACGTTGACAACCCCGCCGGTCGATTCCAAGCCGACATTGAGGTAGGTCGAGTCGGAGGCACGCTGGACCTGATAGAGCGGCCCGTCATAGGCCTCGAACAGCGCCCGGGTGGTGCTGTAGGCCGCCTCGCACGGAGTGCCGCCGGAAGCGTAGATGTCGCAAGGCTCGGCCGTGGCCGCACTCGCGGACGTGGTCGCACGCGCGGACGCAGCCGCATGCGCGGGCACGGTGCTGAACGCGATGATGGCAAGCGCTGCCGTCAGCATGAAGGCCGCGGCCAGCGCTGCCCATTGTCGGGGGAGAGTTATCGAGAACATGTGCCAGCTTCCGTGGTCAGGGGGTGCGCGGTATGCGGCGTGTAGCAGACGGCACGCGCCGGAAGCGTGGACGGCGGGAGGATACGTCCACAGTCGGCGTCACTTGGCGGAGTTTCGTGGCTTCTTGGTCTCCGAGAGTGCAGGCTGCACCTGGTTTGTGCGTAAGTCAAGGATCTGTTGTTGCGCAACTCAGCAGAGACGGCTCAAGGTTGGCCAGATGTATTCCTCGGTGTCAGGTCCGACCTCAGAGCCGGGGCCGGAGTCATGATCGCGGCAGTCGGCAGCAGGACGTCCGGTTCAGTGCCCGGGTCCTCGCCGAGGACAACGCCCGCCGCCTCGACATCGAAGCCGACCGGCCACGGCTCCCGCGGCACGGGCTTTGCGCACATTCGCCTCCCGTAGGTCAGCGCCGGAGAAGTTCGCTTCACGCAGATCCGCCTTGAGTAGGCGTGCGCCGCGCAGATCGGCTCCGGTCAAGCGGGCCCGGTGAAGAATCGAGGTCCCGAGTTCAGCGTGCCGCAGATTGGCCGTGATCAGCGACGCCCCGCGCAGGTTGACCTGTATACGCTTGCGGCTTCCAGGCACGTGCCGTCGAGGTTGACACCGTTCAGCCACAGTCCGGTCGCAGTCGGCCCGGCGCAGGTCGGTGTAGCTGACGTTGAGCCAACCCACGGGACGTTCCTGGCCGAGGACTCCAAGGCAGGTGAGCGCCACTTCAGCGTCCGCGGCGCGGGTGTCCAGCGGGCGCACCGAGTTGATGGGTGCGCCCGCCGCCGGGGCCACCGGATCGTGCGGCGGCCAGGGCAGGTGTGTCCGCAGGTACGCCGCCATGATCGAGACGCAGGACGGCCGCGCCACCGATGGCTTGAAGCGGCGTGGTGCGCACGTTGTTCACGGCATTCAACCGGGTCTGCGGCAGCGAGTTGGGCACCGCCGAGGTCGTGGTCGACGACCAGTCCTGGAAGCACCAGGAGCGCAACCGACAGCACGGCCAGACCGGCCACCACGACCGAGACCACGACAACGGCCCGACCCGGCCGCTGACGGCCACGACCAGATCCCCCCATAGCCACCGGCTCCCAGGGCAAAACTGGACCCCGTGTACCTATGTGGTCAGAGCACCGGCGATCGCGTCGTGAGCCGGATGACGAGTGCGGCGGCCGTGACGTACGGCTCGACGTGAGGGACGGCTACGGGGCGGCGCAGGGCGAACCGGCCCGGTTCGGTCTCAGCAGGGCGCCCAGGCCGACCAGGTGTTTGAGCTTGAGCCGGGTGCGCTCGATGCTCCTCGGTGTGAGCGGGAGGTCGTGGCTTGTGGCCTTCTACTCCAGGGCTGCGATTCCGGCCAGGAAGATGTCCACTCCGACGAGGAACTGCTCGCGGTCGTCGTGCTCGCGCAACTGCGTCACGGCGGCGTGCACGAAGGGGTACTCACTGGGATCCAGTTGCGCCCATCGTGCGGCGGCGTTGTCGAGGAAGGCCGCCCGGTCCGTGTCACCGCCGGCGAGGCGGCGGGCATGCGCGGCGTTCTGCCCGGCGACCCCGAGCACGTAGTTCACCAGCGCGCCGGCCGCGTCGAAACGCGCCCGCTCAGGGACGGCGAGCGCATCCAGCAGCCTGCCGACGCTCTCGTAGAAGTCCAGAAGCGCCGGCCGCCACGGCTCCCGGGACAGTTCGGCGCCGACCCAGGGATGTGCGTCAATCGCGTCGAACAGGCCCAGGGCGAGGCGACGCAGGGCCTCCCGGGGATCCGCGTCACTGACGACCCCGGCCAGCACGCGGGTGATCACATGGTCGGTTGCCCCCGCGAGCACGTCACCCCTGTCCGCGACATGGTGGTAGATCGCCCCGTAGCCGGTACTCAGGCGCACCGTGAGCGCGCGCAGCGTCAGCGCGGCCTCGCCGCCGCCGTCCAGAAGCTCGGTCGCAGCCTGGACGATCACCTCCCTGGACAGGCCGTCCGTGCGCCGCGGGGCCCGCGCAGATCCCTGTGGAGTTCTCTTCACCATGGTTCTCAGTGTCGCACGAATGGATCGCCGATCCAAAGTCGTGTTAGCTTTGGAGTGACGATCCAATGCACGTCCCGTGCGGATCGGACGAGCTTGCGGAGGTAGACCATGACGCCACCGGTGACGATCATCGGAGCAGGCCTGGGCGGTCTGGTGCTGGCCCGCGTGCTGCACGTGCACGGCATCGAGACCACCGTCTACGAGGCGGACTCGTCGCCCGACGCGCGCCGCCAGGGCGGCCTGCTCGACATCCACCCCTGGAACGGCCAGCAGGCGCTGGAGGCGGCCGGGCTGACCGAGGGGTTCCGCAAGCTCATCCTGGCCGGCCGCGAGTCCTACCGGGTCATGGACCAGGCGGGGACCCTGCTGCTCGACCTGCCCGACGAGGGCACCGGCGAACGACCCGAGGTACCGCGCGGCGAACTGCGGCAGCTGCTGCTCGACTCCCTCCCCTCCGGCACCGTCCGATGGGGCCACAAGGTCACCGGTGTGAAGACCTTCGACGGCAGCCGCCACGAAGTGAGCTTCGCCGACGGCACCACCGTGGTCGCGAACCTGCTGATCGGCGCCGACGGCGCATGGTCGCGCGTGCGTCCGGTGCTCTCCGAGGCCACCCCCGAATACTTCGGCGTCTGCAGCGTGGAGACATTCCTGTTCGACGGCGACACCCGCCACCCCTCCAGCTCGGAAGCGGTCGGCGGCGGATCGCTGTTCGCGCTCGCGCCGGGCAGAGGACTACTGGCCCACCGCGAGGGCGGCGGCACCCTGCACACCTACGCGCAGCTGAAGAAGCCCCAGGACTGGCTCGCCGACCTTGACATCACCGATGCCGCCACCTTGGCCGCACAGCTCGCAGCAGAGTTCGCAGGCTGGGCCCCGGAACTCACCGCCCTGGTCACCGACAGCGATACCCCGCCGGTCCTGCGCCGCATCTTCACGCTGCCGGCCGGCCACCGCTGGGCCCGCGTGCCGGGGGTGACCCTGATCGGTGACGCCGCCCACCTCAGGGCACCGAACGGTGAAGGCGCGAACCTGGCCATGCAGGACGGTGCCGAGCTCGGCCTGGCCCTTGCCGCCCACTCCGACGACGTGGAGGCCGCACTCGCGCAGCACGAACGGGGAATGTTCGCCCGGGCCGCCGCCGTGGAAGCGGACGACGACGACATGTACTCGATCATGATCGACGACAGCGCCCCCCACAGCACGCTCGCCCTGATGACCGGAGCCGGGCAGGACTCGTGACGCACGGTGCTGTGCGGACTGGCTCCCCGGGCACGGTGCCCCCTTCGCCTATGGGTCTGATCTGGCTGCTGCGTCACGGAGCAGGCGGTGCCGGCCTCGAAGTGCACCCGCTCCCCCGGGGTAACCGGCTCGCGCGAGCGCAGCTGCGGAGGAACGGCCATGATGCTCCGATGCACGGCGACGTCCGCGTCCGGCCAGACGGCAAGGTCGGAGCCGAGTTGTTCCATGCCCTGCGCGAGTGCCGCCACGTGGTCCACGCTCACTTCCTTCGCCCGCTCCCGAAGGGCACGGGCTTGCGACTCGTCGTCGCGCAGCGCGGTCAGCCGCTCTTCCAAGCTGCCGCTTCGCCTTGGCACCGACCATGACCGGTCCGTCGGCGCGGACACGTCCGATGCTGCCTTGGGTGCTACCGGCGTCACGCACTCCCCCATCGAACTGGGGGGACTCAGGTCGGAGCGCTGCCACTGCCGTGGCGGCGGGTTTCATACGAGTTGGTAGATGCTCTTGCCGACCAGCCACAGGCCGATGGCCAAGCAGATGGACACGACGGCCTGGTCCTGGTGGCCGTCGATCCAGCCGCGCAGCGCTGCCAGCCGGGTGCTTGCGGCTTCGGGCCGGAAGGTGGCGTACAGCTCCATGGCCAGCAGGCTTGAGGTCGCCAGCAGCACGTAGTCCATCAGCACCAGGTAGGAGGCGATGGAGGACAGCTTGGCCTCCACCACGGTGGCACCCCCCGCGGCGACCATGGCCCAGGGCTGGAGCAGCACGCCGAACCCGGCTGCGCTCCACAGCGCGACGTCGTCGAGCCCCGCCATCCACTTCGGTGACTGCCGGGGACGGCGGCCCGCACGCCGCTTGCGCTCCCCGAACAGCACCATGCCGAGACCCAGCGCCAGCGTCAGTGCCAGTACCGCAGTGGAAGGAGCGCTCTTGCGCGCGGGGGGATGACCGCCGGTCAGCAGGACCACAGCGGCGATGACCAGCACCAGGCACGCCAGCCAGCCCAGGACGAACGCCAGCCCCTTGCGTACCCCGCCGGGCGCGGACAGCAGCAGGATGAACGCGGTGTTGTGCAACGGCCCCAGCGTGATCGCCACACCGATCAGGACCAGGTCAACAACCATCGCCGACATCCCTTCCGACCCGGCGGCCCCGGTCGGCGGCGGGCCCGGCCGTCCGCATGGCGGCGGGCCCGGCTCGGCACAGTGCACGACCGGCCCGGCAGGGTGATCGCTCGTCCCGGTCCACGGTTCAGGCGGCCCGGGCGCTGACCCGGCTGGTGCGCACGGCGTCGACCAGGGCCTGGTGGTCGCGCTCGTTCTGGTCGGCATAGCTCTCAGCGAACGCGACCAGCGCACGGTCGAACACGTCGCCGCTGCCGAGATAGGCCGCGATGGCGATCCGGTCGCCCGACCTGGCGTGGGCGCGGGCAAGGGTTGCGCCGCACAACTCGCCGAAGACCCGCAGCCCGGCCGGCACCATGGCCTGGGGTTCGGCGATGCCCTTCCAGTCACGCAGTTGCCGGACGTAGAAGTCACGCCGGCGGCCATCGATGCCCTCGATCCGCTCCCAGCCGAGGAAGATGTCGCTGGTGGCCTGCATCAGCCTCTGCCCGGCGACGACGCGTTGCCCCTGGTTGGCGTACTCGCTGTCACCGGCGTATTCGGCCAGAACCGAGGGGCCGGCCTCCTTGAGCTGGATCAGCAGCGGGTCCTGGTCGTCCTTGCCGAGCATCAGGACGATCCAGCAGCGGGTGCCGACGCTGCCCACGCCGACCACCTTGCGGGCCACGTCGGCCAGGTGGAACTGGTCCAGCAGCAGGCGGTGGTCGTCCTGCAGGGTACGGCCGTACTGCTCGATCAGGGCCCGGATCTCCTGCTCCAGGCGGCCCCGTTCCACCGTCGGGAGCAGGTCGCCGATCGGCACGATCAGCGGCGGCGCGGCCGCGATCCGGCGCTTCCCGTCGACCAGGTGGGTCAGCTTGTCGAACGCCTGCAAGGTGTCGCGGGCGCGGGCCTTCGCGAGCGTCCGGGAGACGATCCTGCCCCGGCGGGAATCCAGCCGGTCGACGGCCAGCGCGGGCAGGCTGTCGGCCTCGACCCGGGCGTACCAGACGTCGAGGTTGCCCATCGTGGCGAAGCGGCGCATCTGCTCGCGGTAGGAGCGCACGGTGGCCCGGACGATGGCAGCGCGTTCCTTGTCCGTGAAGCCGTTCTCGCGCGCCGCGATGACCATGCTGGCCGCCAGGCGTTTCACGTCCCACTCCCACGGGCCGGGCAGTGTCTCGTCGAAGTCGTTGATGTCGAACATCAGCCGCCGCTCCGGGGAGGCGAGCAGCCGGAAATTCAGCAGATGCGCGTCACCGCACAACTGGACGCGGATCCCGGACCGGGGTGTGGCGGCCAGATCGGCGGCCATGATCGCCGCCGCGCCCCGGTAGAACCGGAACGGGGACTCCGTCATCCGCCCGTAGCGGATCGGCACCAGCTCCGGCACCCTCTCAGCCGACTGCTCCTCCAGCAGCGCCACCGGGTCCATGCGTGCGCTCGCCGGCTCGAACTCGCCGTGACTCGCGCGAGGAGCGGCCGTCCGCGCAGCCTTGCCCCGGGCCGCGCGTTCCTGGGCGCTCAGGAACGCATGCACCGCCACCGTCGTGGTCTCACTCATGGAAGGACCCTCCTGCCTGGATACCCCCATCGGCAGCGCGGACGGAGACGGAGCAGGTCAGAGCGCCGTCCACGGTCACGGCGGCCGACACGCCGTGCCGCCCTTTCCAGGACTGCCTGCATACCGCCCCGGAGGGACCGCACCCTCAACCCTAGGCCGGTGGCCGCACCCTCGCCCGTCCACACCGGCATGCGGAGCCGCCCCGGCGGCCGGAGCACCGGGCCGCTGCGTCGCCCACGCGATCGTCAGCGACATCGCGGACCGTGTACGCGACGAGGCAATGCACGCCGAGGCTCATCGCCACCTGCGGCACATCGCGTCGACTACCGGGGGCGCGCCCGTGCCGAAAGCCGCCGTCCCCGCGATCACGCGTCGGGCACACCGAAGGCCGCAAGCCCAACGGGCAGCCCGAGCATCCCCGGGCACACGCGATCGGGATCACGCTCGGCAGCGCTCCACATTCCAGCTGCGGCGATGAACAGATGAGCGCTACGGGCAGCGCTGGGCAGGGGTGGTGGCGGGGGCGGGGGTGTGGTGGTGGAGGGTGAGCACGAGGGCGAGGCCGGACGGGCTGGTGTGGGCGGAGGCGAGCTCGGTGCCGGCGGGTAGTTGGGGGAGGTTGATCGTGTGGGGGGTGAGCCGGCTGGTGAGAGCGGCGGGGGCGTTGGGGAGGTGGGCGAGGGTGGTGACCGGGAGTTGCCGGCCCATGAGGCTGATGGTGGTCGGGGTGATGGTGAGTGAGTGTGAGGTGACGGTGAGGGCGGTGTGGATGGTGACCGGGAGGCCGAGTGCTCCGGCTGTCGTGGTCAGGGTGAGACCGGTGCCGTCGGTGCCGAGGGTGAGGGCGTTGTTCTTGCCTTGGCTCAGTCGTTGCTGGAGTGAGGGGTAGGGGATGGTGGCGGTCGCGGTGCCGGTGCTGTAGGTGCCCTTGGTGGTCACGTCGTGCAGGACGATCCGGAGGTCGAGGGCGGTGTCGGCCCGGTGGATACCGTTGGCGTCGATCTGCGCGGTGCCGAGGGTTCCGGTGAGGGCTTGCAGGCCTGCGGCGGGATCGAGGAGCTGCGCTCGGACGGGCCCGGCGGGCTTGAGTCGGCAGGAGATCGCTCGGGCCAGGCGCTGGTCGGCGACGTGCTCGATCGCGATGTCGGCGCCGACGGCGCCGAGTGTGACGGCTGCTGCCAGGGCGGTGGCCATGAGCTTGTGCCTGCGGCGGATTTTCATCATGCGGTCTCCTTGCCGGGGCTGGGCGTGCCGCGCGGCGGACTGGCCTGCCGGGCCCGGCTTTCTGTCCCGGTCCTGCCGGGTCGGGCAGGTGGCGGGTGCTTGGTTCAGGGGGCGGGGGCGGATGTGGTGGTGGGTGTCGTGGTGCGGGTTGGGCTGTTGTGGCGTCGGTGCAGGATCGGTCCGCCGGTGGCGATCGCCGCGCCGAGGCAGACGCCGACGATGAGTTGGGCGTGGGTGGGTGGCATCCAGCGGTGCAGGAGGTATTCGGCGGCCAGCGCCAGGGCGACCAGGAGCAGTTTGAACAGGATCAGGTCCCGCCAGGGGAAGCGGGCCATGGCGCCTTCGTCCTTGCCGCGGCGGGTGCGCCACCGCTGGACGGATTGCACCAGGGCCATCGCGATCAGCATGGTGACCAGGACCTGGAGGGCGTGCTCCCAGGCCGGTCCGTGGCCGCCGGCGGCCCAGCGCCAGCCGAAGTACAGGCCGGTGAGGATGAAGACGGCGCGGACGGCGCGGGGCGAGGGCCCGTGTCCGTGTGTGCGGGTTCGTGTCATGGCTTCGGCTGATCCGGTCAGTCGGTGGTGACGGGCTGCTGGTCGCGGGTCTGCAGGAGCTGGACCCAGCGGTGGGGCAGGTCAGCGGTGCGCGGGCGGTCGGGGGCGCGCCAGGACACCGGGGTGTTCAAGGTGGCCGGGCGTGCTTCCAGGTCCTCGGCCAGCTGGGCCCGGCCGGTATCGCGCGGGTGCGCCGTGCAGCGGACGGGGTCGTGGCAGGCGCGGTGCCGTTCGGCGAGGACGGGGATCGCGGCGGTGCCGTAGCCGCCCCAGCTCGGTCGCCGGCCCAGCAACGGCCGGTCCGGCCCGGGGCCACGGCCGGCGTCCAGCCGGAACTGGGCGGCCTGCCCGAGGTGCCCGATGACGCCGTTGGCGATGCCGAACCGACCGCTGGTCAGGGTGGTGCGCGAGGGCCGGCGGGGTGAGCCGGAGCAGCGGTGGCGGTCGAAGGTGACCGACTTCTCGGCCTGCTTCCGCAGGTGGTGTGTGGTGGGGCGGTGGTATCCGCTGGGCGTGGTGTGATCGGCCCGCGGGGTGTCCACGTCGGTGTGGATGATGCGCATGCTCGGCTCCAGCGTGGGGGGCAGGGCGGTTTCGGGCCGCACCGGGTACGCGCGGGCGTGCGGCGCGTACCGGGTGTGTTCCGGGGTGTTCGCAGGCACCTCGCCGTTCGCCGCGGCCGTGCCGTATGGGCACCGAGCCGGACGGTGGGACGGGCGCCGGGTGGGTCAGCGGCGGCGCAGCTGCGCCTCCAGGCGCGCCTGGGTCAGTTCCAGCCAGGTGGTGTAGGTGGAGGCCGTGGCGTAGCCGTGCTCGTGTGCCAGGGCGTGGACCTCGCCGGCCCAGGCGGGGTCCAGCTCGGGGATCTGCGGCTCCAGCCGGTTGGTGACGGGCAGGGCCGGTGAGAGCGCGTCGTGCTTGCGCCGGTACTCCAGCTCGGTGCGCACCACGTCCAGGGCGATCTGGGGGTCGAGCTGCCCGGCGAAGACAAAACGCAGGGTGAAGTCGGGGTCCATCGGGCGGGGGGACGGCTCGAAGGGGGACCGGGCCCACACCAGCAGCGCCGTGCGGCCTGCTTCGGTGATCCGGTACACCTTGGCGTCCGGGCGTCCCTCGCGCGGGTCGACCTCGAAGTCCACCCAGCCGCGTTCGGTCAGCTTGGCGAGCCTGCGGTAGATCTGCGGCAGTTGGACTCCGTAGCCGATGTACCGGCCGCGGCCCTCCATCCACCGGCGCAGGTCGTAGCCGGACAGGCGGCGCAGGGCCAGGACGCCGAGGATCATGTAGTCGAGCTGCATTTCCTATACCTATGTTCCTGAGTACTTATATCCTCAGGCTACCCACCAGACTTGGACTGTCAAGGCCGGGTCGGTGGGCACTCCCAATCACTCGCTATGTTCTAATGTATATAGCTACTCGCTGGCGTCGGCCGCGAGCGGAACGTGGGGCCGTGAAGGGAAAGGGACGCCCATGAAGGCGATCATGCTCATGTTCGACACGTTGAACCGCCGGTATCTGCCGCCCTACGGCGCCGACGGGGTTCACGCGCCCAACTTCGAACGTCTCGGGGAGCTGACTGCGACCTTCGACAACTGCTACGGCGGCAGCATGCCCTGCATGCCGGCCCGGCGGGAGATGCACACGGGGCGCTACAACTTCCTGCACCGCTCCTGGGGGCCGCTGGAGCCGTTCGACGACTCGGTCCCGCAGATGCTGTCGGCCTCCGGCATCCACTCGCATCTGGTCACCGATCACTACCACTACTGGCAGGACGGCGGCGCGACCTACCACAACCGGTTCAGCAGCTACGAGCTCTTCCGGGGCCAGGAGGGCGACAAGTGGAAGGGGCAGGTCGCCGACCCGCCCATGCCGCAGGCGACGGCCAGCTGGCGGGCCGGATCCCCCGCCTGGCGTCAGGACTGGGTCAACCGGCAGCACATGCCCACCGCCGCCAGCCACCCGCAGACCCTCACCGTCGACGCCGGCCTGGAGTTCATCCGGACCAACCACGACAGCGACAACTGGTTCCTGCAGATCGAGTGCTTCGACCCGCACGAGCCCTTCCTCAGCTACCCCGAGCACCGCGCCCACTACCTGCACGCCTACGACGGCGACCACTTCGACTGGCCCGACTACCGGCGCGTCGCCGAGGACCAGCCGACCGTGGACCACCTGCGCGCCGAGTACTCGGCGCTGCTGACCATGTGCGACGCCTCCCTGGGGCGGGTGCTGGACGCGATGGACGCCCACCGGCTGTGGGACGACACCATGCTGATCGTCTGCACCGACCACGGCCTGCTGCTCGGCGAGCACGGCTGGTGGGGCAAGAACGTCCAGCCCTGGTACGACGAGAACATCCACACCCCGCTGTTCATCTGGGACCCGCGCGCCGCCGTCCGTGGCGAGCGCCGCGCCAGCCTGGTGCAGACCATCGACTTGGGACCCACGCTCCTGGAGTACTTCGGTCTCCGGCCCTCCCCTGACATGCACGGCGTGCCGCTCGCCGGCACCGTCGCCACCGACCAGCCCGTGCACGCAGGCGCACTGTTCGGCAACCACGGCGGCCACGTCAACCTCACCGACGGCCGCTACGTCTACATGCGCGCCTGCGCGGACCCCTCCAACCAGCCGCTGGAGGAGTACACGCTGATGCCGACCCACATGGCCTCCCGCTTCACCCCCGACGAGCTGCGGGCCGCCGAACTCGCCGGACCGTTCGCCTTCACCAAGGGAGTCCCCGTGCTGCGCGTCCCCGGCGCGGCCTGGGGCAACCCCCACCACTTCGGTACCCTGCTGTTCGACCTGGACCACGACCCCGGGCAGCAGCACCCGCTGGTCGACGACGCCATCGAACTGCGCATGGCCACACTGATGACTGAGCTCATGCGCCGCAACGACGCCCCCGCCGGCCAGTTCGAACGGATGGGACTGCCGGCCACCGGCGAGGTCGGACCGCAGCACCTGCTGGCCCGCGCGCAACGCGAACAGGTCTCCCGCTCCCACGCCCCGCTGCCGCCCCCCACCGGCTTCCGCAACGACGGGCCAGGCGTGCTGACCTCCATCGACGAACTCCTCAGCGACCCGCGCGGCCGTGAGGTGCTGGTCGGGAACCTCCCCATGCTCGCCGCCGACGGCCTGCGCCGGATGGTCGGCCACCTCTCCCCCTACCGCCTCGCCGCGATGACCCCGGCGATCAGCGCCGACCAGCTGCGCAAACTGGAAGCCGAGCTCACCACCGCCGACACGGAGGCCCCCGCATGACCCGGCCGCACACCGAGCACACCGAGACCTTCGCCGCCGCCGACGGAGCACCACTGCCCCTGCACGTGTTCGCCCCCCAAGGCGAGGCCAGGGCCGCCCTCCTGCTGTTCCATGGCGGCGGCTGGATGATCGGCTCACCGGCCATGTTCTTCCCGCACGCCAAGGCCCTGGCACAAGCCGGCATCCTCACCGCCAGCGCCGGCTACCGGCTCATCGGGGCGGGCGCCGACAGCCCCCTCGACTGCATGGCCGATGCCGAAAACGCCGACCGGCTCTTCCGGACCATCGCGGCAGACGCGGGTCTGGCCTCGATCGGCGTCGGCGGCGGATCCGCAGGAGGCCAACTGGCACTCAGCCTGGCCGCCTCGCCCGCACGGCACTACGACAGCCTGGTGCTGTTCAACCCCGCCCTGGACGCCTGCTGCGAAGGCGCGGCCGTCGCCGACCTGCTCAAGATCCCGCCCCAGCAGGCCAGAGCGTTCTCGCCGCTGCACCACGTGCGGCCCGGCATGCCCCCCACCATCATGTTCCACGGAACCGACGACCAGATCGTGCCGATCACCCTCGCCCGCCGGTTCCGCCGGCTGATCACCGACACCGGCACGGCCTGCGAACTCGTCGAATTCCCCGGCGCGGGACACGGCTTCTTCAACCACGACCCGAACGGCAACCACGCCTACGACACCGTCCTCGAACGGACCCGCGCCCACCTCTTGAGGGCGGTGGGGAAATAGTTGACCCAAGCGCCTGCTTCCCGGACACACCGTGCAGGACCACACGTCGTACCGGTTGTCGCAGCAGCCGTCATGCCTGCCCGGGCTGCGGTGGGAGCCGGCCGGTGATCAGCCGGACGGTGCGGGCGCTGCCCGGGTGACGCGGCACGCGCGATGCCGCGGTCATCGGAGCAGCACCACCGATCGCAGCACCTCGCCCTTGTACATCCGGGCGAACGCCTCCTCGACGCCGTCCAGGGCGATGGTCTCCGAGACGAAGGCGTCCAGGTCGAGTCGGCCCTGCAGGTACAGGTCGATGAGCAGCGGGAAGTCCCGGGAGGGCAGGCAGTCGCCGTACCAGGAGGACTTCAGCGCGCCGCCGCGCCCGAAGACGTCCAGCAGTGGCAGTTCCAGGGTCATCTGCGGAGTGGGCACGCCGACCAGTACCACTGTCCCGGCCAGGTCGCGGGCGTAGAAGGCCTGCTGGTAGGTCTCCGGGCGGCCGACGGCCTCGATGACGACATCGGCGCCGTTGCCGTCGGTGAGCTCGCGGATGGCCTGGACCGGGTCTCCGCTGCGGGAGTTGACGCTGTGGGTCGCGCCCAGGCGGAGCGCGGTGGCCAGCTTGCTGTCGTCGATGTCGACGGCGATGATCTTCGCTGCTCCGGCCAGTCGGGCGCCCATGACGGCGGCGGTGCCGACCCCTCCGCATCCGATCACCGCGACCGTGTCGCCCCGGGAGACGTTCCCGGTGTTCACCGCCGCGCCGAGCCCGGCCATCACCCCGCAGCCGAGCAGCCCGGCGGCGGCCGGGGAGGCGGCCGGATCGACCCTGGTGCACTGGCCCGCCGCGACCAGGGTCTTGTCGGCGAACGCGCCGATGCCCAGGGCCGGCGACAACTCGGTTCCGTCGTCCAGCGTCATCCGTTGCGTGGCGTTGTGGGTGTTGAAGCAGTACTGCGGCCTTCCCCGCCGACAGGCACGGCACTGCCCGCACACCGCACGCCAGTTGAGGATGACGAAGTCGCCCGGCGCCACCTCGGTGACGCCCGCACCCACCGATTCCACCACCCCGGCCGCCTCATGCCCCAGCAGGAACGGGAACTCGTCGTTGATACCGCCCTCGCGGTAGTGCAGATCGGTGTGGCACACCCCGCAGGCCTGCACCTTCACCACGGCCTCCCCCGGCCCGGGATCCGGCACGATGATCGTCTCGATTCGCACCGGCTCGCCCTTGCCGCGCGCCACGACACCTCTGACCTGCTGGGACATGGGACACAGCCTTCCGCTGAGTGAAGCCTCGTGGGACTGGGTGGGACTGAGTGGGAGCGAGTGGAACTGCGTGGAGCCTCGTGGAGCCGCGTGGAGCGTCCAGGGTCAGCCGCGCAGCCGGTCGGTGACCCACGTGTGGAACGCCCCGATGTGGTGCTCGCTGGGCACCAGGACGCCGCCTGCCCGGTAGGCGCGCGAGTCCATGGCGGGCTGGCAGCGCTCGCAGGCGTCGAAATCCTGCACATTGACCCGGTGGAACAGCTCCACCGAGCGGGAGACGTCGACCCCGGCGTCGACGACGTCCTTGACGAAGAGCCAGTCGCACTCGACCACCGTGCGGTCGGCGGCGAGCGGGAACATCCGGTGCACGATGACGTGGTCGGGGACCAGGTTCACAAAGACCTGTGGCTTGACCGTGATCGCGTAGTACTTGCGGTCCTGGTCGTCGGAGACGGTCGGGATCCGCTCCACGCCCGGGCTGCCGTCGACGGTGAAGCCCTCGGCCTCCCCGGCGAACTCGGCGCCGTGTCCCACGTAGTACTGCGCGGCGTATCCACTGGCGAACTCGGGCAGGACCTCGGTCAGTTCGGGGTGGATGGTCGCACAGTGGTAGCACTCCATGAAGTTCTCGATGATCAGTTTCCAGTTGGCGCACACCTCGTAGCGGATCCGGCGGCCGACCGAGAGCTCGTCGATCTGGTAGCGGTCGATGGCGGCCGGGTCCCCGAGCCGTTCCGTCGCGGCGGCGACCACGTCCGCCTCGAAGGACGGCGGTTCGTCGGCCAGGCAGACCCACACGTAGCCGAGCCACTCGCGCACCCGCACCGGGACCAGTCCGTAGGTCGTGCGGTCCACGTCCGGCATGCTGGTCAGGTTGGGCGCGGCGACCAGCTTGCCGTCCAGGCCGTAGGTCCAGGCGTGGTAGGGGCATTGGAAGGCGCGCTTGACCTCGCCGCTCTCCTCCGTGCACAGCCGCGCCCCACGGTGCCGGCAGATGTTGAGGAACGCCTTGACGCTGTTGTCGCGGGCGCGGGTGACCAGCACGCTCTCCCGGCCGACCTGCACCGTCCGGAAGCTGCCCGGCTTGTCCAGGTCACCCGCGCGGACGGCGCAGAACCACATGCGCTCGAAGATCCGCTCCTGCTCCAGCGCGAAGATCTGCGGATCCGTGTAGGAGGATCCGGGAAGTGTGCGGATCAGGCTCGAAGGGAGCTCGGTCGCGGTCACGGCGGTGTGCCTTTCGTCAGGAGAACGCACGGCTGGAGAAGGCCTGGCTGGAGCCGGCGCGAGCGGAACGACGCGATGGGCTGGTCCCCGCTGTCGACGCGGGGTGCTCGGCGGCGGGCGGTCAGCAGCGGAGCCGGGTCATCTTCGGGTCGAACAGCGGCTCCTGGGCGACCGTGGCCGGCAGGTGCTCGCCGAAGTACCCGACGGTCACCCGGGTACCCGGTTCAGCGGCGGCCCCGGGCAGCCAGGCGTAGGCGATCGAGGCGCCGATGCTGTAGCCGTACGCGGCGCTGGTGACGTAACCGGCGGGGGTGCCGTCGAGGTACACCGGTTCCTTGCCCATGACCACGGCCTGCGGATCGTCCAGCAGCAGGCAGACGAGCCTGCGGGACACGGTCTGCTCGCCGAGGCCGAGCAGCGCGTGGCGTCCGATGAAGTCGCCCTTCTCCATGCGGACGGCGAAGCCGAGGCCCGCCTCGTAGGGGTTGTGCTCGGCGGTCAGGTCGGTGCCCCAGGAGCGGTAGCCCTTCTCCAGCCGCAGGCTGTTGAAGGCGCTGCGTCCGGCGGCGACGACGCCGAGCGGCTGCCCGGCGGCCCACAGGGTGTCCCACAGCCTGGGGCCGCAGTCGGCGGTGGTGTACAGCTCCCAGCCGAGCTCGCCGACGTAGGACAGCCGCATCGCGGTGACCGGGACGTTGCCGAGGCAGGCGTGCCTGGTCTTGAAGTAGCCGAAGCCCTTGTGCGAGAAGTCCGCGTCGGTGAGCGGCTGGACCAGGTCGCGGGCGAGCGGACCCCACAGGCCGATGCAGCAGGTTCCGGCGGTGGTGTCGCGGACCTGCACCGTGCCGTCGGCGGGCAGCTGGCGGGTGATCCAGTCGAGGTCGAGGGCGCCGTTGGCACCGACCTGGAAACGGTCCTTGCCCAGCCGCGCGACCGTCAGGTCGCTGCGCACCCCGCCGGTCTCGTCCAGCATCAGGGTGTAGGTGACGGAGCCGACGGGCTTGTCGAGCTGATTCGTGGTCAGGTACTGCAGCAGGGCCAGCGAGCCGGGGCCGGTGACCTCCAGCCGCTTGAGCGCGGTCATGTCGTACATCGCCACCCGCTCGCGGGTGGCCGCGGCTTCGGCGCCCGCGACCGGGGACCAGTAGCGCGAGGCCCAGGGCCCGCGACCGGGGACGGCCGCGACCTCGGGCAGCTCCCTGTTGGCCTCGTACCAGTGCGGCCGCTCCCAGCCGCCGGCCTCCAGGAAGAAGGCGCCGAGTTCGCGCTGGCGGGTGTGGAAGGGGGAGACCCGCAGCGGGCGCGGCTCCTCCATCGGCTGAAGGGGGTGGATGATGTCGTAGACCTCGACGAAGTTCTGGCAGCTGCGCCGGTGCACATAGGCGGGGGTGAGCTGCACCGGCTCGAAGCGGTTGAGGTCGCACTCGTGCACGTCGGTCCGCGGGACGCCCTCGACCAGCCACTCGGCCATGGCCTTGGCCACGCCCGCGGAGTGGGTCACCCAGACCGCCTCGGCGACCCAGAAGCCGCGCAGCTCCGGGGACTCCCCCAGGAGTGGGAAGCCGTCGGAGGTGAAGGAGAAGATCCCGTTGAAGCCCTCCTCCACCTTGGCCCGGGTGAGCGCGGGCAGCAGCGCCCGCGAGTCGGCCCAGGGCTGGGCGAAGTCCTCCTCGGTGAACGGCAGCATCGAGGGCATCCGCGGCGCCTGCGCCGTCGAGGGCGGCGGCACGTCGTCGATGTCGACGGGCATGGGGCGGTGGGCGTAGGAGCCGATGCCGATCCGGTCGCCGTGTTCGCGGTAGTAGAGGTCGCGGTCCTGGTGGCGCAGGATCGGCTTGGACGCCTCCAGCTCGTCGGTGTTGTGGCCGGCCAGGTCAGGGAGCGGAGTGGTCCGGGCGTACTGGTGCGCGAGCGGGACGAGCGGAACGGTGAGCCCGGCCATGCGGCCGATCTTCGGGCCCCAGAACCCGGCGCAGGAGACGACCACGTCGGCGGGGAAGCTGCCCTGGTCGGTGACGACGGCGGTGACCCGCCCGCCGGACGATTCAAAGCCGGTGACGGTGTGGTGGGGCAGGAAGCGGGCACCGCGTTCGATCGCCCGCCGGGACTGCGCCTCACCGGCGCGGACGGCCTTGGCCAGTCCGTCGGTGGGTACGTGCAGGCCCCCGAGGACCCGGTCGCGGTCGAGCAGCGGGTGCCGGGTGGCGCACTGCTCGGGGTCGAGCAGTGCGGCCGTCACTCCCCAGGAAGTGGCCAGCCCGTGTTTGCGGTTCAGTTCGGCGAGCCGCTCCGGGGTGGTCGCCACCTCCAGCCCGCCGACCTGGCGGAAGCACCACTGGCCGTCAAGGATGAGCTCCGAGTACTTGCGCACGGTGTACGAGGCGAACTCGGTCATGGTCTTGGAGGTGTTGGTCTGGAAGACCAGTCCGGGTGCGTGCGAGCTCGACCCGCCGGTGGCGAAGAGGGGGCCCTGCTCCAGCACGGTGACCTCGGTCCAGCCCCGCGCGGTGAGCTCGTCACTCAGCGCGCAGCCGACGATGCCGGCACCGACGATCACGACTCTCGGTTGGACTGTCAAAGCATCCGTCCCCTCGGGGGTAGCTGCGGCGGACTGGGGGCCGGCCGGCGGTACAACCGGCTGGGGCAGCGGGCCGATCGGCCAGGACAGTGCATGAGTTGCATATTGCGCATCGATGTGCGTGATGTGAAACAGACTCATACTCGCGGCGCACGCTGTCAAGAGCCCGGCATCGGGAGGCGCAGCCGGGGTCGACAGCACCCCGGCCCTCTGCTCCTCTTGACAGGGATATGGGGCCCTTCCATACTCACCGCAAGTTGCGCATGAAGATAAACGTCTCGTATCGCGCAACTGACTGAGGAGGCGGCAGCCTGTGCCCTCATCCACCGACCCAGTGCGCCTGCTGATCGACGGCGTATGGACGCCCGCCGAGGCGGGCCGCCAACGAGCGGTCGTCAATCCCTTCGACGCGTCCGTCGTGACGAGCGCCGCCGAGGCGTCGGCAGCCGACACGGACCGCGCCGTGCGCGCCGCCCGGGCCGCCTTCGACGAGGGCTCCTGGGCCCACGCCCCGGCCGCCCGCCGGGCGGGCGTACTCACCGCGACCGCCGACGCTCTCCAGGAGCACCGTGAGGAACTGGCCCGGCTGGAGACGCTCGACACCGGCAAGACGCTGGCGGAGAGCCGCATGGACGTCGACGACGCCACCGCCGTACTGCGCTACTACGCGGCGCTGACGGCCTCCGACGCGGGCCGCACGGTGGACACCGGACGGCCCGACGCGATCAGCCGCGTGGTGTACGAGCCGGTCGGGGTGTGCGCGCTGATCACGCCCTGGAACTACCCGCTGCTGCAGATCTCCTGGAAGATCGCCCCCGCCCTCGCCGCGGGCAACACCCTCGTGGCCAAGCCCAGCGAGGTCACCCCGCTGACCACGGTCCGTCTCTTCGAGCTCCTGCATGAGCAGTTGACGCAGGCCGGTGCCCCCGGTGGCACAGCCAACCTGGTCCTGGGCGGCGGCGCCGTCGGCGCCGCACTCGCCGAGCATCCGCAGGTCGACCTGGTCTCCTTCACCGGGGGCGCGGTCAGCGGCCGCTCGGTGATGCGGGCGGCGGCCGAGACGGTCAAGAAGGTCTCCCTGGAACTCGGCGGCAAGAACCCCAACATCGTCTTCGCCGACGCCCACCTCGACGCCGCCGTCGACTTCGCGCTCACCGCCGCCTTCCTGCACTCCGGCCAGGTCTGCTCGGCAGGGTCACGGCTGCTGCTGCACCGCAGCCTGCACTCCGGCTTCACCGCCGAACTGGCCCGCCGCGCCGACCTGATCAGGCTCGGCGACGGTCTCGCGAAGGGCACCGAGACCGGTCCACTGGTCACTGCCGAGCACCGCGAGAAGGTCGAGCGCCTGATCGCGGGCGCCGTCGCCGAGGGAGCGGTGCTCCGCGCCGGCGGCGGCCGGCCCACCGAGCCGGAGCTGCAGGCGGGCTTCTTCCTGCGGCCCACCGTGCTGGACCACTGCCACGCCGGCATGACCATCGTCCGCGAGGAGGTCTTCGGACCGGTCCTGACCGTCGAACTCTTCGACGACGAGGACGAGGTGGTGGCCCTGGCCAACGACACCCCCTACGGCCTGGCCGGGGCCGTGTGGACGCAGGACGCGGGACGCGGCGAGCGCGTCGCGGCGCGGCTGCGGCTCGGCACCGTCTGGATCAACGACTACCACCCCTATGTGCCGCAGGCCGAGTGGGGCGGGTTCAAGCAGTCCGGAACGGGTCGTGAGCTCGGCCCGTCCGGCCTCCGCGAGTACCAGGAAGCCAAGCACATCTGGCGCACCGTCACCCCTGCCGCCCAGCACTGGTTCGCCGGCTGACGGCAGCGGCGCCCTCCGCCCTGCTCCCGCTTCCCCGTCGGTCGGCACCACCCAGGCTTCCACCGGTCCTCGCAGCACGCACACTCCCCCACACCCCTGCCTGCCTATGGAGCGACCATGCGCAATCCGGGAACCACCAGCGCCACCGCACCGCCGCCGAACGAGGACAGCACCGACCTCGCCCGCTTCGGCTACACCCAGCAACTGGAGAGATCCCTCGGCTCCTTCTCCAGCTTCGCCGCGGGTTTCAGCTATATCTCGATCATGACCGGCGTGTTCCAGCTGTTCGGCTTCGGCTTCGCCTCCGGCGGTCCGGCCTTCATCTGGACCTGGCCGCTGGTCTTCATCGGCCAGGGAGCCGTGGCCCTCTGCTTCGCCGAGATGGCGGGCCAGTTCCCGCTCGCCGGCTCCGTCTACCAGTGGTCCAAGCAGATCGCGCGACCAGGCACGTCGTGGATGTCCGGCTGGATCATCACGGTGGGGTCGATCGTCACCGCGGCCGCCGTCGCCGTCGCCTACCAGATCATCCTGCCGCAGGTCTCGCTGGTCTTCGAGATCGTCGGCGGCTCCTCCGACGCGGGCGTCACCACGACGCCCGCCGGTGCGCAGAACGCGATCATCCTCGCCCTGGGCCTGGTCGTCTTCACCACGATCGTCAACATCGTGGGCGTCCGGCTGATGGCGAAGATCAACAACTTCGGGGTGGCGGTCGAGTTGATCGGCGTCACCCTGCTGATCATCATGCTGGCCATCCACATCAAGCGCGGCCCCCAGGTGGTCCTGCAGACCCAGGCCACCGGCGCCGGGCACTCCTGGGGCTACCTGGGTGCCTTCCTGGTGGCGTCACTGATGAGCGCCTACGTCTTCTACGGCTTCGACACCGCGGGATCCCTGGCCGAGGAGACCAAGGAGCCGCGTCGCCACGCACCCCGCGCCATCCTCCGGGCCATCACCGCCGCCGCCATCGCGGGCGGACTGCTCATGCTCGTCGGCATGATGGCGGTCGGCAACATCAAGTCGTCCGAGATCGGCACGCTCGGCATGCCGTACCTGATCAAGAGCACGCTCGGCAACAGCCTGGGAGACGTCTTCCTGATCTGCTCGGCGATCGCCATCACGGTCTGCTGCCTCGCCGTACAGACCGCTGCCATCCGGCTGCTCTTCTCCATGGCCCGCGACGGGCGGCTCCCCTTCGGCGCCCGCATCGCCAAGGTCAACCCCAGGTCCGGCACCCCGGTCCTGCCCGCCATCATCACCGGCGTGCTGACCATCGTGCTGCTGCTCGTCAACATGGGCAACCAGCGGGTGTTCTACATCCTCACCTCGGTCGCGATCATCCTCTTCTACATCCCCTACCTGATGGTGACCACGCCCATGCTGGTGCGCCGCCTGCGCGGCAGCTGGCCCCGGCCGGACCACGGTCCGTTCTTCAGCATGGGCCGCTGGGGCGTCGTGGTGAACATGGTGGCCGTGCTCTACGGCGCGGCGATGACCGTCAACCTGGCGTGGCCGCGAGCCGCCGTCTACGGCAGCGACCACTGGTACTACCAGTGGGGGGCCATCGTCTTCACCGGCGTGATCTCGGCCGTCGGCGGCCTGCTCTACCTGCGCTACCGGCACCGGACCGCGCCGCAGGGACCCGCGACAGTACGGCTGGTGACCGACGATGGCCTGACCGCCGAGTCCTGACCGCTCCGGCGGCCGGGGCGGTCGGGGGGGGGCACCGGGACCACCCGGCGCCCCTCCCCGCGATGTCACACCGGACGGAGGTACCCGAGCCGGGCCGAGACCTCCTCAGCGGCGGCCCGCACGGCGGCGGCCACCTCGGGGATGCGCTCCTCAGTCAGCCGGAAGGACGGACCGGAGGCGCTGATGGCCGCCACCACCTGCCCGTTCAGGGCGCGCACCGGCGCCGCGACGGCGTTCAGGCCCTGCTCCAACTCCTCGACACAGAAAGCGAAACCGTCCGTCAGGATCTGCTCCAGCTGGCCCGACAGGAGCTCCGGGTCGGTCACGGTGCGCGGCGTGTAGCGCTCCAGCGGGGCGTCGAGCCGCTTCTTCAGCAGTTCCGCCGGCAGGTGTGCCAGCAGCACCTTGCCACTGGACGTCGCGTGCAGCGGCGTGCGCTGGCCGACCCAGTTGTGCGTGGTCAGCGCCGAAGGGCCGAAGACCTGGTCGATGTTGACGGCCCCGTCGTCGTCGAGGATCGCCACGTTGATCGTCTCGGCCACCTCGACCGCCAGTCGCTCGCAGACCGGCCGGCTCTGCTGCGACAGGTCCATCCGCACCGTGGCCGCACCCGCGAGCCGGACCAGGCCCAGCCCGAGCCGGTACTTGCCGCGCTCCCCCGGCTGCTCGACCAGGCCGCGCATCTCCAGCGCCGCGGTGAGGCGGAACGCCGTCGACTTGTGCACGCCGAGCGCGGCCGCGAGCTCGGTGACACCGGTCTCACCCCCGCGGGCGAGGATCTCCAGGATGGTCACCGCACGGTCGACGGACTGCACCGGGGACGCCGTCTGCTGCGAGCTCCCCGGCCCCTCGGAGGACTTGCCGTACCGACTGTTGCTCATAACGCAACATTATGCACGCCGTCCGGCCACCGCGGGTCGGCCCCTTGACAAGCCCTTGGCAAGCGGAAAGCATGTTGCGTAATCCGAATCGTGTTGTGTAATGCGATACGCGCCCCCATTGACGGGGTGAGGATCCGAAGCTGGAGGTTCCCATGATCACGGTGTGCCGGATCGAAGACCTGCCGCCGGGCGAAGCACTCCGAGTGACCGAGGGCGTACCGGCCCCGGTCGCCCTGTTCAACGCGGACGGCACCGTGTACGCCGTCGACGACACCTGCACCCACCAGGACGCCTCGCTGGCCGACGGCTGGCTGGAGGGCTGCTTCGTCGAGTGCCCGCTGCACGCGTCCTCGTTCGACCTGCGCACCGGCCGGCCGACCTGCCTGCCCGCAAAGCAGGCGCTGAAGACGCACCGGGTCACCCTGGCCGACGGCTACGTGGTGCTGCATGTCACGGTCGGCGAGCCCGCGTGAAGTCGATCACCGTCGTCGGCGCCTCACTGGCGGGCCTGAGCACCGTCCGCGCGCTGCGCGAGCAAGGGTATGACGGGTCGATCACCGTCGTCGGCGAGGAGCGCCACCAGCCGTACGACCGCCCGCCGCTGTCCAAGGACTTCCTCAGGGGCGGGCTGGACGCCGACGCGCTCGCGCTCGGCAGCCCCGACGAGTACCAGGACCTGGCCGCGCGGTGGCTGCTCGGCGAGAGGGCGCTGCGACTGGACCCCATGGCCCGCAGCGTCACCCTGGCGGGCGGCCGGGAGCTGCGCTCCGACGGCGTCGTCATCGCCACCGGGGCGAGCCCGCGCACCATTCCGGGTGCCGAGGGCCTGGCCGGTGTGCACACGCTGCGCACTCTGGACGACGCCCTCGCCCTGCGCGCGGACCTGCTGCACGGCCTGCCCCGGGTCGTGGTGATCGGCGCCGGATTCGTCGGCGCCGAGGTCGCCTCCACCGCGCACGCCCTCGCGTTGGACGTCACGGTCGTCGAGGCCGCCGAGGTACCGCTGGAACGGGCCCTGGGGCGCCCCATGGGGCTGGTCTGCTCCTCGCTCCACTCCGACCACGGGGTGCGCCTGCTCTGCGGCACCGGTGTGGCCGGCCTGATCGGCGACGGCCGCACTCCCGGCGAGGGCCGGGTGACGGGGGTCCGGCTGGCCGACGGTCGGCTGCTGCCGGCCGACGTGGTCGTGGTCGGCGTCGGCGTCAGGCCCGCGACCGACTGGCTGGCCGGTTCCGGCGTGGCGGTGGAGGACGGGGTGGTCTGCGACACCGGGTGCGGCACGAGCATCCCGGGCGTGGTCGCCGTGGGTGACGTGGCCCGCTGCCCCAACCCGTTCACCGGACGGCACGCGCGCATCGAGCACTGGACCAGCGCCACGGAGCAGCCGCGGACGGCCGTCCGCACGCTGCTGTCCGGAAGGCCGGCGACAGCGCCGACCCAGCCGCCGTACTTCTGGTCCGACCAGTACCTGGCCCGGATCCAGCTGGCCGGACACGTCGGGGCCGATGCCGAACCGCACCTCGTCGAGGGCGACTTCGACAGCCGCTCGTTCGTGGCCGTCTACCGGCGGGCCGGGCATTCCGTCGCCGTGCTCGCCATGAACCAGCCGAAGCTCTTCAACCGGCTCCGCCGCTCGCTCACCCCGGCCCCGGCCACCGTCGCCTCGACCGTCTGACCGCGCGGCCACCACCGCGCGGCGCCCTCCCGCGCCACCCGCTGTCGCCCCCGGCAGCGCCAGCTGCCACGCCGCGCGTGGCCGAACCCAGGGAGCCCACCGATGGCCCTTCTCGACCAGTCCCTGCACGCGCTCGACCCCGAGGTCGCCGCCGCCGTGGACGCCGAGCTGCACCGCCAGCAGTCCACCCTGGAGATGATCGCCTCCGAGAACTTCGCCCCCGTGGCGGTCCTCGAAGCCCA
>Ga0302314_10004108_pt1 | contig 26806 bp, 24 predicted proteins | sample III_Palsa_N2_3_FD_200533 | JGI IMG/M metagenome (GOLD analysis project Ga0302314, IMG submission 200533) | Peat permafrost microbial communities from Stordalen Mire near Abisko, Sweden - III_Palsa_N2_3 | ecosystem: Environmental > Terrestrial > Soil > Palsa > Peat permafrost | place: Sweden...
TGTCGGTGGGGGTGTTGCCGGGGGGGGGGGTGGGGGGGGGGGGGGGGGGGGCGGGGGGGGGGGGGCGGCCCGCGGGGGTATGGGGCCTCCTGCGCATGGAGGGCGGGGGCGAGACCAAGGCACAGAGCGGCGGCGAGCAAAAAGGAGCGCATACCGCATTAGACGACGAAGAGAGGGGATGCGTCTGCGGAAAAATGAGGGAGGGCACACGCGCAGGCTCTTTTGGGTTTGGGGGAGAATCGGCGGAGCGGTGGGGGATCGAAGGCCTGGATAGAGAAGCGGATTTCTCCGCTGGGCTGTTCACGATGGGACCGTGAGCAGCTTCGGTCGAAATGACGGTTTTTGGGATGGGGAAGAACGGGCAACAGCAGAGGCCGCAGAGATCGATTACGCAACGTGCGGGGGTGTGGCTGCGTCCAAGGGGTTAAGACTCTTTTGTTATAAGCGCGGATTCAAAAGAGATGGCGGCAGCGGTGGAGCACTGGTAGTCTGTTAGTTGGTAAAGCTTCGGGCCGGAAAGATCTGGCTGGAACGTATGGGGGTTTTGTGGTCAGGAATAGCGTATTGGCAGGGGCTTTGGTATGCATGATGCTCGGACAGCCGGCACAGCAGACGGCAGCGCAGCAGAGTGCAGCACCGCAGCAGGTCATTCCTGATGCGCCGAAGCCGCAGGGACTGCCTTCGCTGGGTCCGGTTGCACCAGGGATCGGAACGACGTCAGACTCGAACGGGGACACAACCAATACGCAGGATAAGGGGCCGGGCAGCACCCTGCCGGCGACGCCTGCCCAGAAGGCGGAAGAACCGGCCGGACCACCACCCGAGCTGCCGGCACAGGGAGAAGGCGTAAAAGCTTTTACGCTGCATGTGCAGACGAATTTTGTGGAAATACCGTTTACGGTGAAGGACAACAAGGGCCGGGAGGTACCGGGGCTGACCTGGCGCGATGTGGTGATCTATGAGAATGGGCTGCGACAGCAGATGAGCCTGTTCAGCACCGACTCGTGGCCGCTTTCGGTGGCGCTGGTGATCGACCAGAGTATGACCTACGACAACATGACGAAGGTCAATAACTCTCTGGAGGCGCTGCAGGGGGCGTTTACGGCGTACGACCAGGTTGCGGTATTCACGTATAACAACGGGCCGAAGCTGGTGACGGACTTTACCGCCGGACCAAGCGCGCGACTGACGGCTGCGCTGGAGCGGTCAAAGGGACCGGGACGCGAACCGCTGCAGGTGCTGGGCGGACCGATGGCGCAGACGAATTACATCAACGGGTATAACCTCGACCCGAATACCGCGCCCGTGCGAAACCGCGCCGGCATCGAGCTGAATGCTCCGAAGGAGCCGCATACGCTGAACGACGCGATTCTGGCAGCGGCGATTGCGCTCTCGAAGACGAAGGGCGAGCGAAGAAGGATTGTTTACGTCATCAGCGATGGCAAGGAGTATGGCAGTACAGCGAAGTACAAAGATGTTCTGCACTATCTGCAGGCCAATAAGATCGCAGTGTACGGAACGCTGGTGGGTGACTCTTCCCTGCCGGTAGTGGGCTTCCTGGATCGCATGCATGTGCCTCTGATGATGCGGGACAATCTTCTGCATTCCTACGTACTCGATACGGGCGGGGACTACGACGGGGAGTTCCGGCAGAGGGGCATCGAGGACAGCTTCGCGAAGATCGCGACGCAGGTACGTACGCAGTACACGGTGGGTTACACCACGCATGAACCATTTATCGATGGCAAGTATCGCACCATCGAAGTGAAGGTGAAGCAGCCGAATCTGCAGATCTCTGCGAAGAAGGGCTACTATCCAACAGCGAGCGATGTGAAGCCGTCGGTGATTTCTCCACAGTAAGGGTCTTTGCCGGGGCTGTCGGGGCGAAGCTCTGCGATGGAAATGTCATGAATCTGCTGCATGGGAATGCGCTGCTGGCGCTGGTGTCGGCAGTGCTGTGGGGCGGTGGGGATTTTTCGGGCGGCATGGGCGTCAAGAACGCCGGCGGCAGGATGGGATCGGCGCTGCGGGTGGTGTTGCTGAGCCATGCGATGAGCTTCAGCGTGCTGCTGACGGTGGCGTGGCTGCGGGGAGATGCATTTCCGCATGGGGCTCCGCTGCTGTGGGGACTGGCGGCAGGGGTTGCGGGCGGGACTTCGCTGACAGCGTTCTATGTGGCGCTGTCGCGGGGGGCGATGGGGGCTTCGGCGGCGCTGAGCGGGCTGCTGGCGGCGGCGATTCCGGCGGTGGTGTCGGCGGTGGCGGAGGGGTCGCCGGGGATGCTGCGGATGGCAGGGTTTCTGGTGGCGGGCGGAGCGATCTGGATGATCGCGGCGGGGCCGAATCCGGAGGCAAAGGCGGCGGATCGAGGAACATTCTGGCTGGCGATGCTGGGGGGCCTGGGGTTTGGAATTTATTTTGTGGCGCTGAAGATGGCCGGGGTGACCGGGGTGATCTGGCCGTTGGCTACGGCTCGTATGGGCAGCCTGAGCGTGTGCTCGCTTCTGCTGGTGGGCACGGCTTTACGAGATGGCGGGGGGGCGAAGATCAGAATGACGCGCACGGTGGTGGGCTGGGCGGCGGCGACGGCGTTGCTGGATACATCGGGGAATCTGTTGTTTATCACGGCGACAAGGGCGGGACGGCTGGACGTGGCTTCGGTGCTGGCTTCGCTTTATCCGGCTTCAACGATTCTGATGGCGGCGTGGATGCTGCGGGAGCGGCCCACACGGCGGCAGGGGCTGGGGATGGCTGCGGCAGCAGTGGCTGTGGTGATGATTACGCTTTAGAAGCTTATGTCCTGCCGGACAGGCCTCCTGCGCGGAGGGCGACCACTTCGTGGTGTGTATGCCTTGTCTCGCAGGGGTGAAATGCCTGGGGCCTCCCGTTGGTCGGCAACGATTGATTCCGACTAACGGGAGGACCTATGCTGTTTGGGTTGGCTCGACAACTTAAAAAGACGTGCGAACGCCCGCCCGCCGCGCAGGAGGCCCGTCCGGCAGGACAGTCTTTCAGAGTTTGATCTCGGCGGCATCGACGGTGGCGTCGGGGTAGCTGAGCCCGAGACGCTGCATGACGTCGACCAATATCCCGGAGATGGCGACGTTGCGGTACCACTTGTTGTCCGAAGGGATGATGAACCAGGGAGCGTTTTTGTGGCTGGTCGTGGAGAGAATGCGATTGTATGCGTCCTCGTACTGCGGCCAGAACTTACGCTCGTGGATGTCAGCTTCTGAGAGCTTCCAGTTCTTTTTGGCCTTATCGATGCGGGACTGAAGACGCCGGGTCTGTTCGTCGCGAGAGATGAAAAGAAAGAACTTGAGGATGACAACGTCGTTGTCGGCGAGCATGCTTTCGAAGGCATTGATGTTATCGAGGCGGCTGCGCATGACCTTGTCGGAGATGAGCTGGTGGACGCGCGGCGAGAGAACGTCCTCGTAGTGGGAACGATTGAAGATACCGATCATGCCACGAGGTGGCACGGCGGCGTGAGCACGCCAGAGGAAGTCGTGACGGGCCTCAAGGGGGGTGGGTACCTTGAACGACGTGACGTCGCATCCCTGAGGATTAATACCGGAGAAGATGTGACGAATGGTGCCGTCTTTGCCAGCCGTATCCATGCCCTGGAGGACGATGAGGAGGGCCTTCTTCTGGCTGGCATAGAAGACCTCCTGCAGATCGGCAAGCTGAGCTCGGTGTTTCACCAGAACCGCAGCAGCAGACTCCTCGGATTTGTAGCCGTCGGTGTCAGAGGCCGGTTTTTTCGCCAGCCTGACATGGGTACGCGGCTTGACGAGCCAGGGAGATTTGATCTTCATGAGGCGATGCCTGCAAGGCGAAGCTATAGCGGAAGCCGCGGTGAAGAGACCGGGTTACTTGACTGATTCTTCAGGCTTGGGGGTGACGGTGTGCGAGGTGTCGGCGGTCTTGTTGACATCGTCGGTGACGCCCTTCAGGCCGTCTCTGAATCCCCTGTAACCTTCGCCGAGACCTTTGCCGAGTTCGGGAAGCTTTTTGCCGCCGAACAGGATCACAGCAACCACAGCGAGGACCATCAGATGCGTTGGTGTAAATAGTTCGCCCATACTTTTCTCCCTGCGGCCGAAACGCTCAGCTTCCGGCTGCCATCCACTATTGTCGCACAGTTACAGTCTGATGATAGATACGACGGGGCGAGTGTAGCAGATGTGGGCTGAACGTTATATCCTGGTTACTGCAGGACATGCAGGAGCAGATGCTGGAAGAGATGCGGAGAAGGATGTTGCGATTGAAGACGAGTGGATTGTGTACCGCTGGATGGAAGATAACTGGGGCGCGGGTGACCGGGTTTCGTGCAATGGCTGGGGTTCTGGCGGCGGGTCTGCTGATGGCGGGCGCAGCGCAGGGACAGTCGACTTCATCATCGACAACAACGACGACGACTCAGACGACAACATCGTCGACATCGACCCTGGGGAAGATCGGACCTTCGGCTCCAGTGACCTATGCCAATCGTTATGAGCTCTATGGCGGGTTGAACTTTATGAACTTCCAGGCCGGACAGAGTCTGCCGAAGCGCATGAATCTGGGCGGCGGCGAACTTCAGGGGACCTATTGGCTGACGAAGAACCTTGGCCTGGCGGCGGACTATCGCGGCGAGGCGGGAACGACGCCGGTGTTTCCTCAGGCGAACCAGTACCCCTACTACATCGTCCGCCCCCTTGTGTATATGAACATGGGCATGCTGGGAGCGCAGTGGCGCGGGCCGAAGAACCAGTTTGTCGCGATCAACTATCACGGATTCTTTGGCGTTGCGGACGGCACCTTCAATGCCACGCAGAAGAGCACTCAGACCAATGCTGATTTCTATGGCGGGACCGGACTGTATACCAATCGCACGAAGCCGATTGCAGCGCTGGGCGGCAGCATCGATTTCAATCGGTCGAAGAACTGGGCCATCCGGCTCTCTCCGGACCTGATCCTCGAACACTTTGGAACGGAGACGCGGGTGTTCGTCGCGGTCTCGGGTGGTGTGGTCTACCGGTTTGGAAAGAAGTAACGATACGCTGCAAAAAAAGGGCCGGAGAGTTGAACTCTCCGGCCCTTTTTTTGGTCTTCGTGCGTGTTCGGCTACCAGGAGTTGCCCTGCTGGAGAAACTCGGGTGAGACCGGGTTCTCGTAGAAGGAGTAGTCGCGGGTGACGACGGTGAGGCCGCTGGGTGAGACGAAGTAGTTCTTCTTGTCTTCGTTGGCGTCGTAGCCGATGACGGTGCCGTCGGGGATGTGGACGTCGCGGTCGATGATGGCGTGACGGATGCGGCAGTGGCGGCCGATGTTGACGTGGGTGAAGACGATGCTGGAGTCGACGTCGGCGTAGGAGTTGACGCGCACATCCTGCGAGAGGACAGAGTTGCGGATGACCGCGCCGGAGACGATAGAGCCTGCGGCGACGATGGAGTTGATGGCCATGCCGGTACGGCCCGGCTCGCCGAAGACGAACTTGGCGGGCGGGTACTGGTAGGAGCGCGTACGCATCGGCCAGGACTTGTCGTAGAGGTTGAAGGTGGGAGAGACGCCGGCGACGTCCATGTTGGCCTCGTAGTAGGCCTCCAGTGTGCCGACATCGCGCCAGTAGAGGGCATTCTGCTTGTTCTCGTCGACGAAGTTGTAAGCCATCATCTTGAAGCGGCCAAGCAGGTTGGGCAGGATGTTGTGGCCGAAGTCGTGTTTGGAGTTGGGATCTTCGGCATCCTTCATGAGTTCGGGCAGAAGGACGTCGGTGTTGAAGATGTAAATGCCCATGGAAGCGTCAACCATGTCGGGCATGAAGGGCGAGCGCATCTTCGTCTCTTTGGGTTTCTCTTCGAAGCCGACAACCTCGCCGTTGCGGCCGACCTCGACGACACCGAAAGAGGAGACCTCATCGGGCCGGATGGGAAGGGTTGCGAGGGTGACATGAGCGCCGGATTCGCGATGCTGTTTGAGCATCAGGCCGTAGTTCATCTTGTAGATGTGGTCGCCGGAGAGGATGATGACGTGTTTGGGCTCCTCGGCGCCGATGGAGTAGATGTTCTGGTAGACGGCGTCGGCGGTTCCCTGGTACCAGCTCTTGGAGACGCGCTGCATGGGAGGAAGAATCTCGATGAATTCGCCCAGCTCATTGGCAACGACAGGGCCCCAGCCCTCGCGGATATGGCGGTTGAGCGAGAGCGCCTTGTACTGGGTGAGGATGTAGACGTGACGGAGATCGGAGTTGATGCAGTTGGAGAGGGTAATGTCGATGATGCGGTACTGACCGGCGAAGGGTACGGCCGGCTTCGCGCGATCGCGGGTAAGGGGGAAAAGTCGTTCACCGGCTCCGCCGGCGAGCAAAACACCAAGGGTATCTCTCATATTCTCTTCTCGTATCCCGACTGACTCTTACAGACGACCAAACTATGCAACAAGTCTGTCGGATGCACAAAAGGACAGACGCGTTACGGAGAAACGAGAGTCTACCATGCGGCTGTTGAATTTTCGCTTTTTTGCGGATTTGTGGGGCTGACGAAGCAACCCGACCCGAACGAGTGGATCAGAGGGAGGCGGCGGAAATTAAATTAAAGCGCCTAGGCTTCGGTCGTGCCGGTAGCAGCGTCTTCGGCGAGGCTGATACGCAGAGATTTCAGGAACGTCAGATCGTTCTGGGTAAAGGGGCCTTGAATGTCTTCGCTGGAATCTTCGAGAACCTCCTCGGATTCCGCCTCAACTTCGTTGAGACCGATGGTGGCCTCAAGCATGAGGAGAACATCAAAACCCTGTTCGCGGATGTTTTTGACGACGCCAGCTATGTCTTCCGACTCCGAAACGGATTCGTGAATTGCTTCGCCAAGTTTTTGTATCAGGTTTTTGACCTTCTGATTCAATGCCACCTCCGGGCTGCCCTGTGGGTTCAAAACTAACCGCGCATCGGGTATTCCCGGCCCCAGTTGACCGGCGGGAACGGCATTGCGGGTACTGCAGATGTGCCTGCGGCACTTCTTAAGAATACGCCCATCTCCGGCGCGGCCGCAATGGAATTGAATACAGGGGAGTTATTTTGGTTCCACAACGGTATGGTGATCGGCCCAGGCCTCCTGAAGGCGGTGCGCGAGCAGATCCACAGGCTGTGCGCGTTTCGGGCTCCAGACCAGAAAGCCGGTCGCGGCAGCGCAGACTCCGCCAACTATCCAAAGCATATTTTTCATCGAGTTGCCCCCTTTGGGTTCCTGCTCTGGCGATTGGATGCAGTTAAAGGGGAAAGCGTTCGTTGCTGTTTGCGACGGAGATTTCGCGGGCAACGGCAGGAACGGCTACACTTTTGTGTATGGATTCCGTTCGCTTCGGTCGTGCGCTTGGTGTCGGGGCTCGTGCTGCGGCCAGGACACTGGTGACGGCGGTGGACGCAGCGACCGCACCCAATCCTTCGAAAGGAACGCCCGTGCCCACACCGAAGACGCCCGAGACGAAGGCGGCAGTTGCCGGCGAAAAGCTGGGGCAGCAGACGGCACGCACGGCCACTCAGGTGCGGCAGACCGGACAGGGACTGAAGCAGGGCAGCAAGCGCTTTGGCGAGGCGGCGTGGGGGCCGTTTGTGAAGCTCTCCGGCGTGCTGTGGCTGGAGGTGACAGGCGTATTCTTCGGGATATTTGCCCTGTTCGCCGGAGTGGGCGCGTGGAAGCTGCGCGGAGACTGGCACCAGACGGCGCTGAATCACGAGGCGCATGTGCACTTTCTTTCGTCGGCGGTGATGGCGGCGGTCTTCGGATATTTCTGCGTGAGCAGCTTTGTGACGGCAGGTCGCAGACAGCGCAGAAGATAGACCGCGAGGCGAGGCGTGGGCGCCAGCAGGTACACTACAGCGTCATGGCAGAACAACCAAAGACCAGTTCCAGTATTCCTGTTGCGCTTGTTTACCGGGCCGAGGATCTTGCAGGCTTCGATGCAGCCACCACGGTGGGTGAGCCGGGGGCGTATCCGTTTACGCGGGGAATTCAGCCGACGATGTATCGCGGACGGCTGTGGACGATGCGGCAGTATGCGGGCATGGGCGACGCCGAGGAGTCGAATAAGCGGTATAAATTTCTGCTGGCGAACGGGACCAAAGGGCTGAGCGTGGCATTCGATCTGCCGACCCAGATTGGGTATGACTCGGACAGCCCGCTGGCGCTGGGTGAGGTGGGGAAGGTTGGGGTGGCGATCGATTCGATCGAGGATATGCAGCGGCTGTTCGATGGGATTGCGCTGGATACGATCTCGACCTCGATGACGATCAATGCGACGGCTTCGATTCTGCTGGCGCTGTATGTCGCCGTAGCACGGAGAACGGGCGCGAACGTAACGAAGCTGAATGGCACGGTTCAGAACGACATTCTGAAGGAGTACATCGCGCGCGGAACGTATATCTATCCGGTGGCTCATGCGATGCGGCTGGTGACGGATATCTTTGCGTGGGCTCAGGTGGAGGTGCCGGAGTGGAATACGATCTCGATCTCGGGCTACCACATGCGCGAGGCAGGATGTACGGCGGTGCAGGAGGTGGCGTTTACGCTGGCCGACGGCATGACGTATGTGCAGGCTGCGATCGACGCGGGGCTGGATGTGGATGCGTTTGCGCCGCGGCTGAGCTTCTTCTTCAACTCGCATAACAATCTGCTGGAAGAGGTAGCGAAGTTTCGCGCGGCACGGCGGATGTGGGCGCGGATTATGCGGGAGCACTTCGGCGCGAAGAAGGAACGAAGCTGGATGCTGCGGTTTCATACGCAGACGGCGGGGTCGACCCTGACGGCACAGCAGCCGGAGAACAATATTGTGCGGACGACGCTGCAGGGGCTGGCTGCAGTGCTGGGTGGGACGCAGAGTCTGCACACGAATGGGTTCGATGAAGCATTGTCGCTGCCGACCGAGAATGCGGCGAGGATCGCTCTGCGGACACAGCAGATTCTGGCGCATGAGAGCGGCGTGGCGCAGACGGTGGATCCGCTGGCAGGGTCGTTCTATGTGGAGTCGCTGACCAATGAGATCGAGCGGCGCGCGGATGAATATATGGCAACCATTGCGGGGTTCGATAAGGGCGGACGGTATGGGATGCTGCGAGCAATCGAGCAAGGGTACGTGCAGCGGGAGATTCAGAATGCGGCGTATGGGTATCAGCGAGCGGTGGATGCGAAGGAGGAGATCGTCGTTGGGGTGAATGAGTTCGCCAGCGAGCAGGAGGTCGCGGTGCCGATTCAGCGGATCGATGAGGCGCTGGAGGGACGGCAGGTGGAGCGGGTGCGCGCGATGCGGCTGCGGAGGGATGCCGGGGTTCATGCTGAGGCGCTGCGCAGGGTAGAGGATGCGACGCGTGGCGGGGAAAATCTGATGCCACATATACTCCATGCCGTGGAGAGCTATGCGACCGTAGGGGAGATCGCAGAGCAGATGCGGACGGTGTTCGGGGAGTATCGTGAGTCTGTTACGGTTTAGTCCGTCCCGAGGCTACGCGAACGCGAGAAACATTTGCCACGAATACGCGTCTTCACTCTGGATGGTCACGGCTTTGCCATAATGGATTGGCTGATTTTTCAGGAGGTGAACATGAGTACCCTTCGGTTCCGATTCATCGCATGCATGTGCGCTGCCGTTCTTCTGCCAGGATTGGCGGCGAATGCCCAACAGACCGAGACTGTCTCGGTGGCGCCGGTACCGTCGCGGCTGCTGAATGCAAAGACGGTGTTCATTTCGAATGCCGGTGCGGACAGCGGACTGTTTCCTCATCCCTTCACCGGCGATCCGGACCGGGTTTACAATGAATTCCATGCGAATGTCGTGAGTTGGGGCCGCTACCAGCTGGTTTCGTCTCCGGACAGGGCTGATCTGGTCTTCGAGATCCAGCTTACGGCTCCCAACGGACCGAAAAATGCCAATAAACAGGCGGGCTCGGCTGATCCGCTGCCAATGTTCCGGCTGGTCATCTACGATCGGCCTTCGCATTACGTTCTTTGGGCACTGACGGAGTCGATTGCTCCGGCGGCTCTGCAGAAGACGCACGACCACAACTTCGATGAGGCGCTGGCGAACCTGGTGCTGGATGCGGGCCGACTGACGAAGTCTCTGCCGAACGGGATGAAATAAGCGCTCGAAGGTCACCTGACCAATAAGTAGCCGGGCAGAGTTTCACAGGATGACAGGGAATCGACCGCGTGGGGCGGACAAGACGTCAAAACCGCGTCGCGAAATAGATAGATGCAATGGCGGCTATTTGTCTGAGTGGTTGGATGCCGTCGCTCGATGCTATCGTTTTAGGGACGGCATTTACGAGAGAGACAGAAGGAAGTACCGCTATGGCAGAGACGACGACTGAACTTCGCAGGACCGCACTGAACGCAGTACACCGGGCGGCAAAGTCCAAAATGGTCGATTTTGGCGGCTGGGATATGCCGGTCGATTGCTGCGGCCTGATCGCGGAACATATGGCGGTGCGGACGGCAGCGGGGGTCTTCGATGTGTCGCACATGGGCGATATTCAGCTGCGTGGACCGGGATCGCTGGCTGCGGTGCAGCAGCTTTGCATGAACGACGCTTCAAAGCTGGCGGTGGGGCAGGCGCATTATTCGGCGATGCTGCATCCGAACGGGACCTTTGTAGATGATGTCGTGGTGCATAAGCTTTCGGACAACGACTATCTGATCGTCATCAATGCTGGCACGCGCGAGAAGGACATTCAGTGGGTGCGGAAGACGATTGGCCACATGCCGAGCGTGCATGTGAACGACTTCAGCGATTACTACACGCAGCTTGCGATTCAGGGTCCGCGGGCCGCGGAGACGCTGCAGAAGCTGACCTCGACCGACCTGAGCACGATCAAAAACTACTGGTTCACGTGGGGGCAGGTGTGCGGTCTGCATAACGTGATGATCGCTCGCACCGGCTACACCGGCGAGGATGGGTTCGAGATTTATATCCCCTCGGACGAGCCGACCAGCGCTCGCGTCTGGGGCGAGATTCTGGAGGCGGGCGCTGAGTTCGGGATTCTGGCCTGTGGGCTGGGAGCGCGAAATACGCTGCGGCTGGAGGCGGGAATGGCGCTGTACGGGCATGAGATCTCGGATACGATCAATGTCTTCGAGGCTGGCCTGGGCCGGTATGCGAAGCTCGACAAGCCCGACTTTGTTGGCCGCGATGCTCTGCTGGAGATTCAGTCTGTGGGCGGACCCAAGCGTAAGCTCGTTGGGCTGGAGATGATCGAGCGCGGCATTGGACGTGATGGCTATCCGGTATTCGCACTCGACGGCAAACGGATTGGCGAGATTACCAGTGGGTCGCCTTCGCCATTTCTGAAGAAGAACATCGCCATGGCGTATGTGCCGGTGGATTACACGGCGCTCGATACCGAGGTCGCGGTGGAGATTCGCGGCCAGATGGTAAAGGCGAAGGTTGTGCCCACGCCCTTTTACAAAAGACCAAAGAAATAGCTTCGACCGAAGAACGCAGTACCAGGGAGAGATTGTGCAATTTCTCGTACTCACGCAACGCCGCATGGACCTGTTTCCCGCGGAAAAATGGACACCCGAGCTGCTCGAAGCTGAGAGTCAGCGGGTGCGCGAACTGTTTGCTGCCGGAGCGGTTCGCTCGATCTGGCGGCGGAAGGATACGCCCGGCGCTGCGATTCTGTTTGAAGCCGCCACAGAGGACGAGGTGCGCGAGGGCGTATCGAGCCTCCCGCTGGCGCAACGAAACATGCTGGAGATCGTGGCTTGACCCAGCTGGAGCCGTACCCAGGCTTTGGACCACGCTAAAACCGGCCTGCCTGGCACGATTTTGCAGTACGGAACACACTACAATGGAAGACGGAGAAACGCCAAAACCATGTCATATCCAGCGAACTACAAGTACACGAAGGAACACGAGTGGATTCAGGTCGACGGCAGCATCGGCACCATCGGCATAACGGACTACGCGCAGAACTCGCTGGGCGACATTGTGTTCGTCGATCTGCCGAAGGTGGGCGATGCAGTTGAAGCAGGCAAGAGCTTCGGTTCGGTGGAGTCGGTGAAGGCTGTCTCGGATCTGTTTGCTCCGGTCTCGGGCACAGTGACGGCGATCAACGAAGAGCTGAAGGACGCACCCGAGAAGATTAATGCGGAAGCGAATACGACCTGGTTGCTGAAGATCGAGCTTTCGGATGCGAAGCAGGTGGATGGACTTTTGACCGCCGCCGACTACGAGAAATTTACCAGCGAAGAGACCGGACACTAAACGATGCGTTATTTGCCCAAGTCCCCTGTGGACCGTCAGGAGATGCTCGCCGAGATCGGCGTGGCGGCGATCGACGATCTGTTTTCCACGATTCCTGCGGAGTTCCAGCTGAAGCGCGATCTTGCGATTCCCCGGCAGCATGGGGAGTCGGAGATTCTGGATCGCTTTCGCGAGTTCGCCGAGAACAATGCAGTCGGCTACGCGAGCTTTCTGGGCGCAGGTGTGTATCGGCACTACCGTCCGGTCATCATCGACTCGCTGGTGCAGCGCGGCGAGTTTTTGACCAGCTATACGCCATACCAGCCGGAGATCTCGCAGGGCACGCTGCAGGCGATGTTCGAGTTTCAGACGATGATCTGCGAACTGACCGGCATGGAGATCGCGAACGCGTCAATGTATGACGGCTCGACCGGCGCGGCTGAGGCGATCATGATGGCGGTTCGCGTGACCGGGCGCGATGGCGCGGTGATTGCGCGGACGGTGCATCCGGAGTATCGCGAGGTGATCGCGACGTACGCGCAGCATCAAGAGATTCCGACCGTTGAGGTTGGCTACACCGCGAATGGCCGCGTGGATCTGGCTGCGCTCGATGCTGCGATCACGAAGGACACGGCGTGCGTGCTGATTCAGTCGCCGAACTTCTTCGGGACGATTGAGGATGTCGCGGCGATTGCGGAGATCGCTCATGCGAAGGGTGCGCTGCTGATCGTGTCGATTGCAGAGGCCGTGTCGCTGGGCATCGTGAAGCCGCCGGCTGAGGCAGATATTGTTTCGCTTGAGGCTCAGTCGTATGGCGTGGCCGTGGGTTACGGCGGACCGTACTGCGGCGTGATCGCCTGCAAGGAGAAGTTCCTGCGGCAGATGCCGGGACGACTGATCGGCGAGACGAAGGATAAAGATGGCAAGCGTGGGTTCGTGCTGACGCTGTCGACGCGCGAGCAGCATATTCGACGTGAGAAGGCGACCTCGAACATCTGCACGAATCAGGCGCTGGTTGCGTTGATGACGACGATCTTTCTGACGGTCTACGGCAAGCAGGGAATGAAGGAGCTGGCAGAGCAGAACCTTGCGAAGGCCGCTTATCTCAAGAGCGTGCTTGGTGCGGAAGCGAAGGTGCTGTTCGACGGTGCGCCGCGCTTCCATGAGTTTGTCGTGGAGCTTCCGAAAAGCGCGGAGGAGACGAACGCTGCGCTGCTCGGAGACAAGATCATTGGCGGATTGCCACTGCAGAAGTGGTATCCCGAGCTTGGCCCAAATGCATCGCTGTGGTGCGCGACAGAGCTGACGACGCGTAAGCAGATGGATGCTGTCGCTGCGGCGCTTGCGCGCAAGAAGGCTTAACGATGGATGTGTCCGCAATCATCGGTGAAGAGCTGAAGGCGGTTGAGTTCGTCGAAGATTTTCTTCAGCTTCGCTTCGAGGCTCCGCTGCTGATTTTTTATGCATGGCCGCATGTGTTGTTTCCGGAGTTTTCGGTGGCTTACGGTGAGCCGGAGTATCGCAATGCACTGTGCGCGCAGATCGGCGATAAGGTTGTGCAGGCTTCGCTCGAAGAGGGCGACGCACTGACGATCGAGTTTGAGAACGGCACCGTGTTTGGACTTTCGTTGCGTGAAGAAGATGTGGATGGCCCGGAGTCCGGAAGCTACTCGGAGACCGGCGATGCAAGTGATGCGCAGGAGTTTTAGCGATGGCAGATGAGAAGTTTATAGGCACGCCGAAGAAGGCGACGACGCACGTCAACCAGAACGAAGACCTGATGTTTGAGAAGTCGTCGCCAGGCAAGAAGGCGTATCGGCTGGCAGAGCTGGATGTTCCGGCGGTGGATGCCGCTTCCCTGCTGGGTGCTGAGGTGCGGACCGACCTTGGCGTCATGCCGGAGCTGAGCGAGATCGAGATTATTCGTCACTTCACGCGGCTTTCGACGTGGAACTATGCAATCGATCTGGGCATGTATCCGCTGGGCAGCTGCACGATGAAGTACAACCCACGCGTGAACGAGGCGGTGGCTCGGATGGAAGGGATCGCCGAGGCGCATCCGTATCAGCCGGAGTCGCTGTCGCAGGGCTGTCTGGGGATCATGAAGACTCTGTCCGATGCGCTGATCGAGATTACCGGCATGGACACGATTACGCTGCAGCCGGCCGCGGGTGCGCATGGCGAGTTCACGGGCATCCTGCTGGTTCGGGCGTATCACGAGAGCAAAGGTAATCCGCGGAAGAAGATCCTGATTCCCGACTCGGCGCATGGAACGAATCCTGCGACGGCGGCGGTCTGCGGGTATGAGGTTGCCAATCTGAAGTCGAACGCTCAGGGCATGGTGGACCTTGCCGAGCTCGAAAAGATGGTGGATGAGGATACGGCGGCGCTGATGCTGACGAACCCGTCGACCATAGGCGTCTTCGAGTCGGACATCAAAAAGATCGCGGATATTCTGCATGCGAAGGGCGCGCTGCTCTACATGGATGGCGCGAATATGAACGCGCTGGTGGGCAAGACGCGGCCTGGCGACTTCGGCGTCGATGTAATGCATTTGAATCTGCATAAAACGTTTTCGACCCCGCACGGCGGCGGGGGCCCAGGCTCTGGCCCGGTGGCGTGCAAGAAGATACTGGAACCGTTCCTGCCAACTCCCGTCGTCGTGACCAAAGCCGATGGAACGCTGGGGCTGGAGTACAACCGGCCGCAGAGTGTTGGTCGCGTGCGGATGTTCTATGGCAACTTCGGCATGTTTGTGCGGGCGCTCGCGTACATTCTGGCCAATGGGCCGGATGGGCTGCGCCAGACGACCGAGGACGCCGTGCTGAACGCCAACTACATTCGGGCGAAGCTGGAGGGTACCTTCGAGCTGCCGTACAAAACGCAGTCGCTGCATGAGGTCGTCTTCTCCGACAAACTGCAGGCGAAGAATGGCGTGAAGACAGGCGATATGGGCAAGCGGCTGATCGACTACGGCTTCCACGCCTATACCGTCTCGTTCCCGCTGGTGGTGCAGGGCGCGATGATGATCGAGCCGACCGAGAGTGAGAGCCGCGAGGAACTGGACCTGCTGATCGATGCGCTGAAGCAGATTGCGCGAGAGGCAGAGGAAAACCCCGAGCTGGTGCAGACGGCGCCGCACTCGACCAGGCTACAGCGGCTGGATGAGACGACGGCGGCCCGCAAGCCCATTCTCCGCTGGAAGGCTCCGGTTGCCGCGACGCCGCTGGTGGCCGATACCGCAGCGAAAGAGTGGTAGGCCGTGTCCGTCTTTTACGATCGGCAGCAGGAGCTTGAAAAGTACGAGTTCATGATGGGTGAGGCGCGCGGACGGCTGGCAGTAACGCTGGATGTTCTTACCGATGCGCTGATTCTGGTGGGACAGCATGGCGTGTACTGCACGAGCGCACGGAACCCGACGGTTCCGGCGCTCGATCTGCAGGCTGTGCTGGCGAATATCACCGGGGCGAAGGAACTGGTGGCTTCGGTGATGGAACGGTTGCGGCTGGAGAAGGAAGCCACGGAGTAAAAATTACTGCGCTTCCACCTTCACGTATTCGTCCGTGGTAGCCCACTTGACGTGAAGTTCGGTGCTGGCCCCTTTGGTGCGCTCGAAGGTGATGGACATGTTCTCCTGCGAGCCGGGGAGGGTTTTGGCCTGCATGGGGGTGCGGCCAAGGTCCATGTTTTTGCTGTATTCGGTGCCCCACTGGCCGGTCTGCTTGTTGATGATGAGCAGCCACTGGTCGGCGTTGGGCAGGGTGTAGATGGTGTAGGTGCCGGCGGGGACGTCGAGAGTGCCGATCTTCAGGTTGGTTGCAGTGATGAGGGTAGTTGCAGGGTTCGCGCCGGTGCGCCAGATCTTGCCGTAGGGGGCGACCTCGACGCCGACCGTGCGGCCCTTGATTCGGGGGGAGTTGTAGTGAATGGTGACGGCTTTGCCGTTCAGGGTGACGTCAGCAGTGGCGGAAGGGCTGAGGAGAGGCTGGCCTTCAGCCTGCAAGGCTGGCTTGATATTGCCCGTCTGATGACTCATCTGGGCGAGACCTGCGGTGGCCAGGAGGGTACAACAGGCAGTGGTTGCCAGGGTGCGAAGGAACATGCGTGATCTCTCTTTCTGGGGTGCGAATGGCGTTGACTGCAGCAGCGAAACGACCTTTAGTGCTGGACTTGATGCTCAACCGGGGCGGTATCGGCTGTCAACCGGGGAGACGATCGTGCTAGGCTAGAAGAGCGCGCCCGTAGCTCAGCTGGATAGAGCGGCAGCCTCCGAAGCTGTAGGTCAGAAGTTCGAATCTTCTCGGGCGCACCACACTCATCTTCCCACCAACGAATGCTTCCAGCCAGCTGGAAAGGCAATCGTTATCTGAGTTCAAAATTCCTGTTTCCGGGGGCTGGTTTAGCCCACCTGGGAAAGAGGATATTTTGAACTCTTTGTATTTTTGGGTCGAGACCTGCCTTCGCCCAAACGGTTGAAGCGCAAAATAGTTTGCCGGGCCGTGTCACGAATGACTCACATTCTGCGCTTTATGTAAGTGAAGGCGGTTATGCCTACTGCCCCTGCACCATAGCGCTAACTGACACAGATGGCCGTGCCTCCGGCCAGCTGTTAACTTTGGCGGGATACGCCGCGGCTGGTTGCCTGCTCCAGGAAACTACCAGCCTCCTCAAGTGGACCGTCATCTGAACAGGAACTTACGATGAATATCTACAAGCTTAGCTATTCCGCCGCGGATGGATGCCACAGCGTTAATCTTGACGGTGACTCTATGTCGATTGGCCGCTCGCCCGGCCAGGATCTGGTGCTGGCCGATCGCTGTGTTTCGCGTCAACACGCGATGATTCTGCGAGAGGGTGATATCTACGCAGTCGTGGATCAGAGCAGCACCTGCGGAACCTTTCTGAATGCCGTGCGCGTTAAGCAGTCAATACTGAGACCCGGTGATGTGCTGCAGATCGGCTCGCTCAAGGGTCCGCAACTGCAATTTCAGCTCCAGCAGAACAGCGAAAAAGAAAGTGGCATTTCACAATCACCGCTCAGTGAACTACTTTCTTCGCGCAGTGAACCTCGCCTGCCTGGCAACGAAATTCGGTCTACCGCACGCGAGATGGAACGGCTGAACTGGCTTCTTCGTGCGGCAAGGCAGCTCAACGAAAGTGGGGCCATCGAGGAGATCCTCAGCGTATTTCTTCATATGACGCTGCAGCTTACCGGCCTGGAGCGTGGTTTCGTCTTCCTTCGAGAGGAAGATGGGATGCGGCTTAAACGAGGACTTGGTGCCGACGGAAAGATACTGGAAGAGGACACAACCATCTCGCGCCGAGCCATGCAAAAAGCAATCGAGAGCGAGTCAACGTTTTCGATCAGCGACACCCTGGCAGACAACGCAGCATCAGGATGGTCCAGTGTGATGGCGAACCAGATTCGCAGCATCTATTGCATTCCACTGCGCATGCACGCCTCGGCGAGGGGGCCTGGCAAGTTGCTCGGACTACTTTATCTCGACAGCCGGATTGGGTTGGGCGATCTCACTGAGGTCGATCATCAACTGCTCGACACAGTCGCCTCGGAGGCGTCTGCATTGCTGCACAATTCGTTACTCGCAGAGGCGGAGTTCAGGGCGCGACAGGCATGCGAGGAGCTTGCCGTTGCGGCAAAGATTCACAGGAACCTGATGTCCATGACGCTTCCAATGCTTCCCTATGCGGTACTTCAGGCGAAGACTGTTCCCTGCCTTGCGATTGGCGGGGACTTCTACGATGCGGTGGCGCTCAAAGACTGTGTATGCGTCGCCATCGCTGATGTCTCCGGCAAGGGCGTTCCGGCCGCCATTGTGGCCGCAACACTGCAGGGAATCATTCACGCCGAGTTGCTTGCGGGCCAGAGCCTGCCGTTGATCGCTGCACTGGTGAATCAGTTCCTGTGTACTCACAACGTTGGCAAGTACGCGACGATGATCCTGCTTAAGCTCTTTCCGGACGGCCGCGTCGAATATATAAACTGCGGTCACATCCAGCCGGTTTCGATTCTGGGAACGGAGGTGCGGCGCCTGACGGAAGGCAATCTGATCGTCGGACTCATCCCCGACGCGAGCTATGCGTCGGCTCGTTGCATATTGCAGCCGGGAGAGCGGCTCCTCCTTGCAACGGACGGCATCACGGAGGCGGAGAACAGCTCCGGCAAGTCGTTTGGCGACTCTGGATTGAACATCGTCGCGCATTACGAGAATCCTGATGCGATCCTCGATCATGTCGCGAAGTTTCATGCGCCGAATCAGGCGCAGGATGACTGCACTTTGCTTGCGATCCAATACGTGGGTACTACGTAAGCTCTGGCAGCGCGCATCAGGGCCATGCCGCTGAAGTGTACGTTTCCAATGGCCGCGAGACGAAAGAGAGCGGGACGAAAGTGCCGGGCACAGCGGCGTATCCACGGTGAACTTGTCGAATTGGGCCCGAAGGTGAGTAAAATGATGCTACCGTACAGCGGGTGAAACAGGCCCTGTATCAATCCCGATAGTCGCTGGAGAGATTGCTTCGATTCTTTCTCTCAACGCAGACACCATCCCGCTCCCCCGGTACTGAAGCCTGGGCCATTTTTGATACTTTCTGTGCCCGACTTTTGAGGCGACCAGAGTTTTCCTTCGTAGTGCTGTCTTTCAAGGGCATAGGTCTTCCCTGGTCGGCGCTTTATGGGATGGAGAATTATGGCTGCTCAACGAGAGTTGGTGGAACGACTTTTCGAGTCCGCACTGGCGCTCAACCCAATGGAGCGCGAGGCCTACTTCGATCAGGTGTGCAGCGGCGACCCGCAGCTGAGGCACATGGTCGAAGACCTGCTGGCCGAGGATGCGCGCGCTGGCAGCTTTCTGAGGCATCCACCCTTTGATTTTCTGGGCAAAGCGAAGGGAGACCTTCATCTCATCACCGAGGAAACTCTTCCTGTCGACGGCAACGGCACTCCTGCAGACGCTGCTCCGGCGGGACGACTCAAGCCTGGCCAGACTCTCAGCGATCGTTTTCTGGTTGTCCGTTTTATAGCAAAAGGGGGCATGGGCGAAGTCTACGAGGCAGCGGATCGCTTTCTGCAAAGCGACCATGTTGCCCTGAAGACAATTCGTCCTCACATCGCCGGCGATCCGGACTCGCAGCAACGTTTCGAGCGAGAGGTATTGCTTGCCCGAAAGGTTATCCATCCCAATCTCTGCCCGATCTATGACATCTTTCACTGTGAAGAGCCGCCACCCGGTTTTCTGTTCTTAACCATGAAGCTTCTTCCAGGCGAAACGCTGGCGGCGCGTTTACAGAGACCGGTTCCAATATCGGTTGAGGAAGGATTGGCAATCCTCAGGCAGATGGTCGCCGGCTTAGCTGCCATTCACGACGCTGGCATCGTTCATCGGGATATCAAGCCGAATAACATCCTGCTCGATGGCATCGGCAGGGATGTGCGGCTGTATATCACCGACTTTGGCTTAGCTCGCGCATATGAGTCTGAAATAACTACTACAGGTCAGGGTGTGGTAGCAGGAACGCCCGGTTATATTGCCCCGGAATTATTACAGGGGCACCCGCCCTCGCAAGCCAGTGATCTCTTCGCCCTTGGCGTTGTTCTGCATGAAATCTTTACGGGGGAAAAGCCGACTGCAGATCCGGCCAACTCCGCTGCTATAGCCAGTCCACGATTGAGTACGTCAGGTGCCCCTTCGTTTTGCGTCCAGTTGGTAAGGGAATGCCTCAATGCGGATCCGAAGCGAAGGTGCGTCGCTTTTGAGCATGCGCTGGACTCACTCAATCTGAAGAAGCAAACGAAAATATTCTGGACTCGGCGTCGCTTTGTGGGCACGGGAGCTGCCGCTGTTTGCACCCTTGCCGGAGGCGCATGGTGGAAACGGGACGAACTGGAGGATCTGCTGCATCCGCTGCCAGGAAAGCGTTTTATAGCACTGCTGAACTGGCCGAGAACTTCGGATAACTATGTAGCGCCCATGCTGACGGGAGTTCTGAGCGCAATCAAGAGTGAACTGGCGCGTGTAGAGGCGTTTGACCGGGACCTCTTTGTAATTTCGCCTGAGGATGTGGGCAGAGACCTTGCGGCGGCTGGCCACCTGAGAGAGGTCTGCGATCCTCTGGGAGCGAATCTGGTACTGGCAGCGTCCGGCTCGCCTTACTCCAAAGGCTTCCAGCTATCCCTGCGATTGTTGAATCCGGTCTCAGGTCAGTCGCTTCGGGAAAGGAAGCTTACCTGTACTCTCGCTGAGATAACATCCCTGCCAACCAAAGCCGTCCAGGCAGCAGCATCGTTACTTAGTTTAAGCCGCTATCTGAGAAGCAATAAACAAATGGAGCCCGGAACGCAGTCAGCCGCCGCCTTTACGGCCTTCCAGTCAGCCGAGACGCTGATGAAGCAGCCAAACGACACGGGACTTAACGCGGCCATCGAAAAGTATAAGCAGGCGGTAGAACTTGATCCTGGCTATGCCATTGCCCATGCGAAGCTGGCGCTGGCGTATGGTCGTTTCTATGGCGTTCGGCGTGATCCCGGGGCTCTCGACCTTGCCCGCGGAAACTGCGAACATGCACTGGCACTCGATCCGGACCTCGTGGATGCCCGGCTCGCGCGGGCATATCTGCTGGAACAAACGGGAAACGTGCGCGGTGCATTAGACGAGATTACAAAGACACTTGCGCTCGATCCTTCGAACCCACGAACGCTGTTGTGGCAGGCGCGAATCTACACTCGTTTGAATCGGTGGGCCGATGCAGAAAAGACATTTCACCGGCTTTTGCAGGAGCGGCCTAACTACTGGGTCACTTACAACGATCTGGGTTTTGCCTTACACCAGGAGGGGAAACATCAGGAGGCGATCCAGGCCTTTCGTGCTGCAAGCGTTGCCGCTCCCGGGAGTTCTCTCGCGTTGAGCAACCTCGGCGTCGAATATCTGCAGATCGGCGATTTCTCCAGGGCAACGGAAAGCCTGAAAAAGAGCCTGGCTTTGCAGCCGGACTTTGATGAGGCGGCGGTGAACACTTCTCTTGCGCTGCGTTACCAGGGCAAGAATGAGGAGGCGCTGCCATTTGCTCTGAAAGCCGTGGAACTGAATCCGGCTGACGATGCTAACTGGTTAGAACTCGGCGAATGCTATTCCTCTTTGCGTAATCACCAGAGCGAGGCGAAAAGCGCCTATCTTCGAGCTGCGAAGGAAGAAGAGCGGCATCTCCGAACCGATGCGACCGATGGCCCAGGATGGATGCTGCTTGCTCTTTACCAGGTCAAATCGGGTAACCCTCGGAATGCTCTTTCCTTCATCGAAAAAGCCGATTCACTAAAAGCCGATGACATGGATTCGCAGCTGTATAAAGCAAGGACATTAGAACTCCTGGGAAACCGTGAGGAAGCCCTGGCCACCCTGGCGGTCTGCTTTGGGATGGGCGCCACAGCCCTCCAGGTTGAGTCTTTTCCCGACATGCAATCGCTTCGAAAGGATCCCCGTTATCAGGAGATACTGCAGTCGAAATCCAGCACGACTGCAACCACTTAATTGCCGGATTCGGCTCGCGATAATTGCCTACGTCGTGCGTCTGTGCTATAAGTTTTGCGAGCGATCCTATCAGCTTCAGCTACCCGGGCCAAGTGCAACCGCATAAATCTCCCAGAGAGCGAGGCTACTATGCCAAACAACCCTGAGCCTGACAGCAGACCCTGCAGTGTAGTCATCACAGTTCCCGATCCCGATAGCATGCCGGTTTCGAGCAATGTCGAGCAGGGAGGCACCATCGAATGGCGAACGGACACACATAACTATCCGAATTTTGAAATACGGTTTCAAGGCGCCAATCCGTTCGATACAACGCCGGACCTTGTACTTACTGGAAGCGATGAAAAGCCAGTGATCCTGCGCCTCAATACGCTTGGCCATGATTATGCGTACATGGTTCGTCATCACCACAAGAAAGATCGGTCCCATAGAGATACAGGAGTTTTTAGATTTAACGTCAACCCGTGCCGGGGCTGTCCGTAGTTTCTGTGGGAACTGATACAGGAGAAGCGCCAGGAGCCGCTGGGGCTTGCCAGAATCAGGTGCGCCTTCCCGAGGAAGCGTGCAGGTGGGCAAGGAAGTCACAGAAGTGCCGGGGGCCGCTCCTATGATGAGCGATGGCGGAGACGTTACACAACTCCTGAAGGCGATGACGAGCGGCGATCCCGCTGCTGCGGAGCGGCTGCTGCCGCTGGTCTACGCCGAACTGCATCGCCTGGCGACGGCCTACATGCGACGGGAGCGGCAGGACCACACGCTGCAGCCTACGGCGCTGATTAATGAAGCTTACCTGCGGCTGGCCGGAGACAATGTCAATTGGCAGAATCGAGAACACTTCATCGGTGTGGCTGCGCATGTGATGCGACGGGTGCTGGTCGACTATGCAAGAGCGCATAAGGCGGAGATGAGGGGAGGCGGTCTCAGGCGGGTGGAGTTCGACGAGGGAGTTGCGATCTCTGTGGAACGCTCGGAGGAGCTTCTATCGCTGGACGAAGCGCTCAACAGATTGATGCAGTTGAATCCTCGGCAGGCAAAGGTGGTGGAGTTGCGATACTTCGGTGGGCTGTCGGTGGAACAGATCGCAGGCATTCTCGCGATTGCTCCACGATCGGTGAAGCGCGACTGGGCTTTGGCGAGAATCTGGTTGTTTAAGCAGCTTCGCGTGAATGTCGAATAGAGAGAAGTTCAGAAGTTCAAAGGAGTGCAATAAATATTTTGCACGCCTTTGGCCCTTTATAGAGTGCGGCTGCGCCTTCTATGGTGAAGGCAGTCAGAAAGACGGCCTTCCCACAAGGAGATAAGGCCATGACAAGCGTATTCGTTTCTAAACTTCAGCGCAGTCTTTTTACAGGCGTCCTTGCCATGGGCGTCTTCGCATCAGCTTCTCACGCAGTGGCGCAGGAGGCAGCGATCGTAACTGTGCCGTTTGCCTTTCAAAATGGCGCACAGCACCTTCCAGCGGGTACCTACCGTATTGATATGAAGCCTGGGCATGTCATGCTCCTGCGCGGTACCGGCCCCCACTCGTCCGGATTTGCGATGATAGCTCCAGAGGAACGGTTGAAGGCGCCTGAGACAGGGAAGGTCGTCTTCCGGAGGTATGGCAATCATGCTTATCTTCGCGAGCTCTGGATAGCGGGCGAAACCACTGGTTACAGATGCTTTACGAGCAAAGCAGAGAAGTACGATCAGGAGCAGCTTCAGACTGCGAGGACCACAACGGTTCCGACCAATGTTGAAGTGGCGCTGAATACAGCTCGGTAGTTTTTTGAACGGGAGAGTGGCTCGGAGAATATTCCGGGCCACTTTTTTTTGCGTCCCGCAAACTATTTCGATCAAAAAAAGTTCGGAGGCTGGTTGGGTGGTGTTTTCTGCTGTTTTTCGGGCGTTTTTTGAGGGGGGTTGGGGAAAAACAGGGGTAAAAACGTGGTGTTTCGATGGTAAAAACGTGGTGAAATGTGTCATTTTCGTGGACGCTAAAATGCGTTTTTCGGAAGGCTGAAACTACGCCATTTTTTTGAACTATTTTTTTTTAGTATGAAAGTATGCAACAACGCCAAAGCGGCTCCGGAAGATCCGGAGCCGCTTTGCGTTGGTTGAAGGATGGAAGATTCCGTCAGGATTCAGAAGAGTCAGGGTTTAGAAGAACAGCTTGGCGACGAACTGCATCTGGCGAGCGCCGTAGAAGGTGCTGCTGGTGCCCGAGGTGACGCCGAAGGCCGAGAGGCCGGTGCCGCTGTAGGGCGAGATGCAGCCCTGCAGGGCGGAACCTGCGGGGACCGTTCCGGCGGTTGCCGAGCCTGCGGCGGCGCTGCAGGCGGAGGTTGAGGAGGTGGAGGATGCGGCGTACTGCGAGAAGGTGCCGTTCACCCCGGAGATGATGGTGTGGTTGAGCAGGTTGAAGGCATCGGCCGAGAGCTGCAGATAGATGGCGTCATGGATGGGAATGTTGCGGGAGACGCGCAGATCCACATCGTTGTAGCCGGGACCGTAGATGCTGTTGCGTCCGATCTGCGGCGGCCGGCCGGTGCTGGGCAGACCGGAGCCGGAGCTGATGGAGCCGCCGTAGATGTTGCCGTCCGCGCCGTAGCTGGTGCCGGTGCCGTTGTAGACGGTGCCGGACATGCCGAGGTAGATGGGCTCGCCGCCGGAGGCGATCTCCGCGCCGGAGAAGGTGAAGTCATCGAGGATGTGCTTCACATATTTGTTGTCGGAGAAGATCTGCGGCTTGTAGACGAAGCTGAGGGTGAAGCGATTGCGGATGTCGGTGTCCGACGGACCGTTATCGCCGCGGGGGTTGTTGGGGTCGAGAGGCTGGTCGCCGCCGTAGAAGGTGCCGCTGGCTCCGCCGACCTGGCCGGTGTCGGTGGCACGCGCCCAGGTGTAGTTGCCGAGCACCTCAAGACCGTTGCTGAAGGGGCGGCGGACGGTGACAGCCATGGAGTTGTACCAGGTGTTGGCGACGCTGAAGCCGGTGTTAAGCGAGGTGAGGTTGGGATTGACGCGATCCTGCTGCCGATAGACCGGCACCGTGAGGACCTTCGTGATCTGGTTGGCGGCGTTGAGCACATCGTAGGTACGCAGCCCGGTCGGGGTTTTGCCGATGAGGTTGGCATCGACGAAGATGGGCAGACGCATACCGCGTGTGCCGACGTAGCCGACGGAGAGGGACATCTTTCCGGGCAGCGTCTGCTCGACCGAGAGGTTCATCTGATGGGCGAAGGGGGGAACGAAGTTGGGATCGAGACCGTGGAAGCCCTGTGGCCCGAGGGTTGCCGGACCGGCAACCGTGGGAGTGGCACCGCCTGCGGGAGCAAGCGCGCCGGTGAGCGAGGGACCGGTGACCGGGAAGGGAACGTTGGGGTAGCGGAGGTTGTTGCCGGGAACAAAGGATGCCGGGCAGGTGGCCTCGCAGCCGGTGTAGTTGTAGTTGATCTGAACGACGCCGTTCTCTACCCGCATGGCGTAGTAGGTGCTGCCCTGGTTGAGAGCGGAGAAGAGACCGTATCCGGCACGGACGACGGTACCGTCGTAGGGCTGCCAGCTAAAGCCGACGCGGGGCTGAACGCGGTCGAGCACATTCTTGATGGTTCCGCTGTATTGCGTCGCCAAAGCCGAGCTGTTGTTGACCAGACCGGGGGGCGGGGTGAGCTGAACGTCGTAGCGAACGCCGGCGGTGAGGGTGAAGTTAGGACGAAGCTTCCAGGCGTCTTCGGCAAAACCGTCAAACATCTTCATCCAGAAGTCGTCCTTACCCTCGGTCAGCGGAGTCTTGTTGACGGTATCGATGGTCTGGACGAAGGTGTTGTAGTGATACCCGGCGTAGGGATCGGTGTCTCCGCCCTGTCCGGCGAAGGCGTCCTGAATCCAGTCGCGGAAGTTGGCTACGGTGGTGGATTCGCCGTAGGCGTAGACGCCGCCGCCCTGGTAGAGGTTGATCATGACCTCGTGGACGATGTTGGCGTCGCCACCGAATTTGAAGGTGTGATGGCCGCGGGTGGTGGAGAAGACATCGGTGAACTGGTAGCGATGCTCATCGGGCTCGGCGACGCGGGGCAGCGCATTGGGCATACCGAAGGTGAGGACGCCGGTGGCTACGCTGGGTCCGGAGGCGTTGGCTCCGGCGGTTTCGAGATCGCGTCCAAACTGAAAGCGGATCTGGTTGACCGAGGCTTTGCCAAGCTGTGTGGTGAGACCGGCTACGAGGAAGCGCTCGTGGTAGCTGGTGGGACCGTTGGTGCTGGGCGAGCTGTTGGAGAAGGTGTTCGCCGGGCTGTAGCCGTAGGTGGAGTCGAAGTCGGCAAAGTTGTAGTCGACGAAGACGTCGTTGCGCTGGTTGATGTGGTAGTCGAGGCGCGGGAAGAAGAGATTTTCTTTCTGGTAGCGCGAGGGCGGAGCGTTGCCGGCGGCGATGTTGCCGGTGTTGAGAAGGAACTGGATGCCGGCGCTGCACTGCGCGGCGGAGATGGTGGCGGGGCACTGCGTCGGAGTCACGGTGGTGGTGCTGGTGGTGGCTCCCGACGGGGTCAGCGAGATGAAGTTGGAGTTGGAGTAGAGGACGCGGCCGACCTTGCGGAAGCCATCGTAGGTGAAGAAGAAGAAGAGGCGGTCTTTGAGGATGGGTCCGCCGACGGAGCCGCCGAACTGTTGCTGCTGATGAATGGGCTGGGTGAGCAGGAAGGAGGTCGCGCCGTTGTGCAGGGCCTGGAATTTGCTGTAGGGATCGAGCGCGTTGAGGGCCGGGTAGCGGAGGTAGTAGAAGGCGTCGCCGTGGAACTGGTTGGTGCCGCTGCGGGTGATGGCGTTGACCTGGCCGCCGGCGGACTGGCCGAACTCGACGGAGTAGTTGGAGGTCTCGGCCTGGAACTCCTTGATGGAGTCGATGGAGTAAACGTAGGGGGCGCCGGAGGAGCGGCCACGGGCCTCGGAGAAGAGCATCTGGTTGTTGTTGGCGCCGTCGACGTAGTTCTGGTTATAGAGGCCGCTGATGCCGTGGAAGCTGACGAGGCCGGTGGTGCCGTCGGGAGTGACGTTGGGGGTGTTGAGGACGAAGG
>Ga0302314_10004109_pt1 | contig 26805 bp, 20 predicted proteins | sample III_Palsa_N2_3_FD_200533 | JGI IMG/M metagenome (GOLD analysis project Ga0302314, IMG submission 200533) | Peat permafrost microbial communities from Stordalen Mire near Abisko, Sweden - III_Palsa_N2_3 | ecosystem: Environmental > Terrestrial > Soil > Palsa > Peat permafrost | place: Sweden...
GCTCGAGGAATTGCAGAATCGTTGGGTACGGGTGCAGCGCGCGCGCGCCACAGTGCCGACCAATACCGGGGAATTCGCCGACCGCATCGCGGCACTCGCCGCGCGCATCCAGGCGGTGCGTGCGCGGCTGGTGGATACGGCAGGCAAGCAGAGCGATTATCTGCAGGACGTCGCCGCATCCGAGCTGGGTGCGCAGAAGGACCGGCTGGCCACCTACGCCGAACAGGCGCGCTTCGCGCTGGCCGACATCTACGACCGTGCGGCCGACCAGGCCGACGGAGCGTCGGGCGCCGGCGCCGCCGCCCCCGCGCCGCCCGACGCACCGGCACCGGCGCCAGTACCGGCGCCGGCGGGGCCGCCGGAGCCGCCGGAGCGCTGATGAGGGCGCCCTCCCGCCCCAGGCTGCATTGGCAACTCGCAGCGCTGCTGTGCGCCGCGGCGCTGCCCACCGCGCGAGCGGCGCAGCCGAACAATGCGCCGCCGACGATCGGTGATTTGACCGGCAAGTCGGTACCGGTACAGCCCAACACCATGCCGAGCGGCGGGGCCGCCAAGGCAATGGAGAACTACCGCCAGTTTCTCAATCTGCAGAATACCGACCCGAAGCAACGCGCCGAGGCGCTGCGCCGGCTGGGGGATCTGAACCTGGAGTCGGGCGAGCTCGAGCGCATGGCCAGCGAGGTCACGCAGCTCGACATGCAGGGCGCCGAAGCGATCCGCCTCTATGGAACGCTGCTCAAGGCCTATCCGAATTATCCACGCAACGATCAGGTGCTCTATCAGCTGGCGCGCGCGTACGAGACCACCGGCCAGAGCGATCGGGCGCTCGAGACGCTCGATACTATCGTCGCGCGCTATCCGCAGAGCCGCGATATCGCCGAAGTACAGTTTCGCCGTGGCGAGCTATTGTTCTCCAACCGGCGCTATCCCGACGCGAAGCGCGCCTATGAGGCGGTGCTCGAGCGCGGCCACAGCAGCTCGAATTTCTACATCCAGAGCCTCTACAAGCACGGCTGGTCGCTATTCAAGCAGGGTCAGAACGAAGACAGCCTGAAGTCCTTCGGCGATCTGCTGGATCTGATGCTGATCGAGCCGCAGAACCACGCGCGCATGCGCGACTGGAATGCGCTCGGCCGCGCCGATCGCGAGCTGGTGGACGATACGCTGCGCGTCATGAGCATCGCCTTCGCCTACCTGGATGGGGCGAAGTCGATCGATGAGTTCGCCGGGCATCGGGGGCCGATGCCCTACGCCTATCTGCTGTATTCGCGTCTTGGGGATCTGTACGTCGAGAAGCAGCGCTATCAGGACGCGGCCGCGACCTATCGCGCCTTTGTCAGCCGCGATCCGGTGGACGAGCACTCCCCGGCATTGACCAACGCCGCGATTGAGGCCTACCGCAAGGGCGGCTTCGCCGATCTGATGCTCGACGGCAAACTCGAGTATGTGCAGCGTTACGGCTTCGACGCGCCGTTCTGGAAGGGGCGTGACCGGCGCGCCTATCCGCAGGTGATCGAGGAACTCAAGACCAACCTCAGGGACGTGGCGCAGTACTATCACGCCAGCGCGCAGAAGAGCAAAAAACCCGAGGACTACGTCGCCGCGGCGCACTGGTATCGCGTCTACCTGAGCTCGTTTCCGGGCGAGCCGGATTTGGCCGCGACCAATTACCTGCTGGCCGATGCCCTGTTCGAGAGCAGGCAGTACGCGGACGCTGCAACCGAATACGCGCATACGGCCTACGACTTTCCGAAGAACGCGCGTTCGGCCGAGGCCGGCTATGCCGCGGTGGTGGCCGACCAGAAGAACGAGGATGCCCTGCCGGCCGAGTCACGTGCCGCCGCGCATCAGCTGGCGACGGAGTCGGCGCTGAAGTTCGCGCAGACGTTTCCCGAGCACCCCGAGAGCGCCGTGGTGCTGACACGCACGGCGCAGGACCTGTATGCGGCCGGCGATCAGGCGCGCGCGGCGCAGAGCGCCCAGGCGCTGCTGGCGCGTACGCCCGGGGTCGACGCCGCCAAGCAGCGCATCGCCTGGACCATCATCGGTCAGGTCAAATTCAACCAGGGTGATTTTCCCGAGGCCGAGAGCGCCTTTGGCCACGCGCTCGCGGCCGCGTCCGCCAATGATCCCGAGCGCCCCGACATCACCGAACGGCTGGCCGCCGCCATCTACAAGCAGGGCGAGAGCAAGCGCAGTGCCGGTGATCAGGCGGGCGCAGCCGAGGACTTTCTGCGAGTGGCGCGGGTCGCCCCCGGCTCTAAGGTGATCCCGACGTCGCAATTCGATGCCGCGGCCGCGCTGATCAACGCCGAGCAATGGACTCACGCAATCGAAGTGCTCGAGGCCTACCGGCGCGATTATCCCAAAGGGCAATACAGCGCCGATGTCGGCCGCAAGCTTGCCGTGGCCTATGTCGCGGCCGGCCGCTCCGGTCCGGCAGCCGATGAGTTCGCACGCATCGCCGGCGATGCGCATGAAGACCCCGCGGTCGTGCGCGAGGCGCTGAGCAAGTCGGCGGACCTGTATCAGCAATCGGGCAATACGGCCCGCAGCGTTGCCGCGCTCGAGCGGCTGGTCAGGGATTATCCGACACCGGTGCCCGATGCGATCGAGGTGCGCCAGCGGCTCATGGAAATCGCGGCTAGGAATGGCGACCTCGAGCGCCAGCGCTACTGGCAACGCGAGATCGTGAAAGCCGATGCCAACGCGGGTGCGGGGCGCACCGATCGCACGAAATACCTTGCTTCCAAGGCCCAGCTCGCCCTGGCGGTGCCGGTGCGCGATCAATTTCGCGGCATCAAACTGGTCGCGCCGCTCAAGCAGAGCCTGGTGGCGAAGAAGAAGGCCCTCGACATGGCGGTGCTCGCGTATAAAGAGGTCGCCGGCTATCAGGTGGCCGAGACCACCACGGCCGCGACCTATGAGACTGCCGAGCTCTACCGCACCCTGGCGCACGATCTGCTGACATCCGAGCGACCGAAGAAGCTGTCGGGCGACGAGCTGGAACAGTACAACGCGCTGCTCGATGAACAGGCCTTTCCAATCGAGGAGCAGGCGATAGCCATTCACGAGATCAACGCCAAGCGCGTGCAGGACGGGGTGTATGACGATTCGGTGCGCGCCAGCCTGCAGGCATTGGCCGAACTCAAGCCCGCGCGCTATGGTAAAACCGAGCTGAGCGCGGGCTGGGTGGCGACACTGGCCGCGCCGGCGGGCAGCGCCGGCGCTGCCGGCGCGGCGCCGAGCGCCGCGCCGCTGGCCGATTTTCAGCGCGCCACCGATCTGGCCAACGCCGGCAAGGATACCGATGCCGCCCTGGAGCTCAAGCAGTTCGAGCTGCAATACCCCGCGTTTGCCACCCCGGCGCTCGATCTGGGACTGCTCGCCCGTCGCCAGGACAGGCTCACCGACTCGGAAGCGGCGCTGCGGCGGGCGACCACGCTGGATGCCGCCAACGCGGCGGCGTGGAGCGAGTTGGGCATCACGCTGCGGCGCGAGGGCAAGTTCACCGAGGCGCGCGCAGCCTACGAGCAGGCGATTGCCGTCGACGACGGCTATGCGCCGGCCCATCGAAATCTGGGTGTATTACTCGACCTGTACCTTGGCGATCCGGCCGCGGCGCTGCCCGAGATGGAGCACTACAAGGCGCTGACCGCCGAGGACAAGCCGGTCAGCTCGTGGATCGCCGAATTGCGCGCACGCACCGGCATCAAGCCCGCGGCGGCGCCGCTGCCGGCCGGCACGCCCGAGCCCGCCGCACCCGAGGCGGCGGCGGCGGGAGATCACGGAGGCCCGACATGAGAGCATTCAGTACTGCCCTGGCCGCGCTCTGCATGGCGCTCAGTGCGCATGCGGCCCGCGCGCAGGATGTGGAACCCGGCGTCCAGACCTCGAGTGCGGCCGCACCCACCGGCGGGCCGGCCAGCGGCCCGAGCGCTGGAGCGGGCACCAACAGCGCGCGGCCTGCGGTGCCGGCCCCCAAGCCCGGGGCAGCGGGCGCCAAACCCGCCGGCGTCGCCTCGAGCGCGGCGCCCCCGGCCGCCAAGCCCAGCGATCGCATCCAGCTCGACACCACTCAGATCAGCGGTAATCGCGAGCTGCCGAAGGTGATGTACGTGGTGCCGTGGCGCAAGGCGGACCCGGGGGAATTCACCGGCCGGCCGCTCAACAGCCTGCTCGATGAGGCGCTCACGCCGGTGGATCGGGACGTGTTCAGGCGGCAGAACCGCTATTACGCGGCGCTGCAGGCGGATCCCGGGTCGGCGAAGTCACAGCTTGCGAGCCCCGCCGCCGCGCCGGCGGCCCCAACACCCAAGGATGAGAAGTAAGTCGCGGTTCGAGTATTTACGTCACTTTAGTTTGGTCAACTTAGGTAGACCATAGCGGCATGGCATGGGAGTGAATGAGTATGTTCGATCACATAGTACGGTTCTTCCAGGGCGGCGGGTTCATGATGTACCCGATTGCCGTGGTGCTGGTGGTGGGTCTGGCGATCGCTGTCGAACGCTGGATCTACCTGACCGTCACGGCGGTGGGCAATCGCACGCTCTGGAACGAGATCTCGCCATTACTGGCGCAGGGCAATTTCCGCCAGGCGGTGCAGATCACCTCCAGGTCGACCGCCGCGATCGGCCAGATCCTGAGCTACGGCTTGGCGCGCATCGCCTCCGCGCGCCGGCGCGAGGATATCGAGAAGGCCATGGAAGAGAGCCTGATGGATATCATGCCGCGTCTGGAAAAGCGCACCCACTACATCGCGACCTTTGCCAATATCGCGACCCTGCTTGGCCTGCTTGGTACGGTGATTGGGCTGATCAACGCCTTCGCCGCGGTTGCGACCGTCAATCCGGCGGAAAAAGCCAATCTGCTATCGGCCAGCATCTCGGTGGCGATGAACTGCACCGCCTTCGGACTCATCACCGCGGTGCCGCTGCTGCTGATACACGCGCTGTTGCAGACCAAGACCACGGAGCTGATCGATAGCCTGGAGATGGCCTCGGTCAAGTTTCTCAATGCCGTGACCGAGCGGCCGCCGACTCCGGCAGTGGCCTGAGCGGCAGCCCGGTCGACCCAGCCAGAGGCACAGCATGCGCCGGGCCCACAGCGTTCGCAGAATCCAGCGCCACCAACACCGGCCCTCGCAGCTGATGCTGGTGTCGATGATCGACATCTTTACCGTGCTGGTGACATTCCTGCTGATGACGGCGGTGTTCTCACGCACCGTGATCCTGGAGCTCAAGCTGCCGCCCGCCAATGCCGAGTTCCAGGAGCCACCACCCGGATTGCAGCTGGAAGTCACCGTGCGTAAGGACACCTTGCAGGTGGGCGATCGCAACTCCGGGCCGCTGGCCGCCTTTCCGAACAAGGGCAACGCCTATGACTTCGACGGCCTGTCGGCCTACCTGCAGCAGGTGAAATCAAAGTTTCCCGACAAGACCGATGCCACCATCCTGCTCGAACCGGACACGCCGTACGACACCGTCGTGCAGACGATGGACCGGATTCGGGTGCTCGAAGTCAATGCCGGACTCAACGTGGTGCAGTACGAGCTGTTTCCCGATATCTCGATCGGCGACGCTCCCGTGATGGCCGCGGTCGGCGCGAGCCCGGCCCCGGCCGCCAAACCATGACCGGAGCCCACACATGAGCATGTCCCATCGCGCCCAACGGATGCTGCAGCATCAGATGCGCCATCGCGCCGATGCCGAGCTCAACCTCATTCCGATGATCGACATCCTGAGCGTCATGGTGTCCTTTCTGCTGGTGTACTCCACCAATGTCGAGCTGCTGCAGAACACCAAGGCGATTGAAATCCCGCAGTCGATCGCGGAGCAGCAAGCGCGCCAGACCGTGGTCGTAATGCTCACGAAAGACGAACTGTTCGTGCAGGGCGAGCCGATCGCCTCGGTGGCCGAGATCAGCGCCACCAACGGCGACATCATCGCGCCGCTGCGCGAGGCGCTGAAACGCCCGACGCTGGTGGGCCAGGAGGTCACGGAAAAAGACCTCGCCGAGCGTGAGATCACGGTCATGGGCGACAAGGCGCTGCCCTACGAGGTACTGAAGAAAGTCATGAGGACCTGCACCGACGCCGACTACGGCAAGATCTCGCTGGCGGTGCTGCAGAAAGACAAGCCGGTGCCGCCGGGAGCGGTGCGCACCTCCTGATGCAGGACCAGCCGCATGCAGCTCACTGAGTACTACCGCAGCTACGAGCTGCCTTGGGAGAGCGATCCCGAGGACCAGCGCCGCTTGCGCCGGCCGTTGATAGCTGGCTTGTTGCTGTTCGTGCTGCTTGGCCTGATTGTGCCGTTCATCCACCTGCCCAAGCCGAGCGAGGCGCCGGCCGAAGCCGTGCCGGAGCGCCTGGCGCGGCTGATGGTGGAGGAAAAGGCCAAGCCGCCGCCGCCGGTGGTGGAACAGCCCAAGCCCAAGCCCGAGACCAAGCCGGTGCCGGTTCCAAAGCCGGTGGACAAGACGGCCGAGGCGCGCAAGAAGGCACAGAACTCGGGCTTGCTCAAGTTCCAGGACGAGCTCGCGGATCTGCGACAGAACGTCGATCTGACGCCGCTCGGGCAAACAAAAAACCTGCAGGGCGCGGTCGGCCAGGACAGCCACGCTGAACGCTCGCTGATCGCCTCGAAGGCGGGCGGGGCTTCGGCCGGAATCACCACGGCGAGCGCCAGCCGCGGCTTCGGCACCGGCGCCGGCTCGCTGACCGGCCACGACACGACCGCGGTGAGTTCGCGCATCGTCGCCGCCGGCGGCGGCGGCAATGTCTCCAAGGGTGGCAGCGGCAAGCCCTCGCGCAGCCAGGAGGAAATCGCGCTGGTGTTCGACCGCAACAAGGGCGCGATCTACGCCCTCTACGGGCGCGCGCTGCGCGATACGCCCGACCTGCAGGGCAAACTTGTGCTTGAGTTCACAATTGCCCCGTCCGGCGAAGTGACAGAATGCCACGTCGTGTCGAGCGAACTGAAAGACCCTGAGCTGGAGGGCAAGATCGTGGCGCGCGTCAAGCTGTTTCGCTTCGAAGCCAAGGATGTGGCGGTGATCACCAGCACCAAACCGATCGAATTCGTACCGGCGACCTGACCGCAAAACCGTGAATCTGCAGTCCGAAATCCAATACTTCAGTGAAGTGCTGCCGGTGGATCAGGCGCGGCTGCTGTCGGTATTCCTGCACGAGCTGGCACTTGAGGCCCGCACCACCTACGGCGTCGCTGCCGACCAGGTACGCGATGGAGCGCGGCTGCGATTCGTCAACGAGATCGTCTGCCGGCTGTCGGGCTTCATCGAGCAACTGCTGGCCGACGATCAGACGCGGCCGGCCGATGATGTGGTGCTGCGCATGCTGCTGTCGCCACGCGCCGATACCGTCGCGCAGGATCTGGTGCTCAACGCCTACCGTCGGGCGATCCACGCCTTCGACCGCTACGATGCCACGGTGGCGATGGACAACTGACGCGCACGCGCCGTAACGTCACGGTGTGCCCGTACAGTCGCTCAGCCAGGTCCTGATACTCCTGCTCGCTTCGGTGCTGGTGCTGGCGTTGGCCCGGCGCATCGGGATGCCGGCGATCCTGGGTTATCTGATCGTCGGCATCGTGCTCGGGCCGTTTGCGTTCGCGGTGCTGCCCAACGGCGCCCAGACGCAGGCGATCGCGCAGATCGGCGTGGTGTTCCTGCTGTTCACGCTGGGGCTGGAGTTCTCGTTCCCGCGCATGGTGGCGATGCGCCGTGAGGTGTTCGGGCTGGGCTCCGCGCAGACCATCGCGGTCGGCGCCGCCGGCGCGCTCGCGGTCCATGGCATCGGTGTCGCCTGGCCGAGTGCGATCGTGGTCGGCGGTGCGCTGGCGATGTGCTCGACCGCGATCGTGCTGCAGCAGCTCGGCGACCAGGACGAACTCAACAGCACGCATGGCCGCCTGTCGTTCGCCGTGCTGCTGTTTCAGGACCTGGCGTTTGTACCGTTGCTGGCGCTCGCCACGGTGCAGACACAGGGCCACACGGAATCGGGCGCGGCGCTGCTGCTGCGTCTGGTGGCGCTGGGATTGCTCGCCCTGATCGCGGTACTGGCGATCGGGCGCTGGCTGCTGCGGCCGTTACTGTATGAAATTGCGCACAGCCGGCTGCGTGAGCTGTTCACCCTCACCGCGCTGCTGATCGTGCTGACCGCGGCCTGGATCACCCAGCGGCTCGGGCTGTCGATGGCGCTGGGCGCATTCCTCGCCGGCATGCTGCTCGCCGAGACCGAATACCGTCACCAGATCGACGCCGTCATCCGGCCGTTTCGTGAGCTGCTGCTGGGATTGTTTTTCATCACGGTCGGCATGCTGCTCGATCTGAAGGTGCTGTTCGCCGACTTCCCGCGCGTCGTGGCCCTGCTGCTGCTGCTGATAGCGGCCAAGGCGCTGCTGTCGGCGTTGACCACCAGCATGTTCGGCGTCACGCGCTTCAAATCGCTGCGCACCGGGCTGGTGCTCGCCGGTGGCGGCGAGTTCGGCGTCGCCCTGCTGACGATTCTGGCGCGCGGCCCGGATCTGATGCCGGCGCGTCCCACGCAGCTGCTGCTCGCCGTCGTCGTGCTCGGCATGATCGTGAGCCCGGTGATCATTCGCTACAACAAGCGCATTGCGCGCCTGATGCTGCGCGAGCAGGGCCCGCCCGCCACCGCGATCGAGCGCGAGCAGGCCGCCACCACCGAGCTCACGCGGCGCGAGCACGTGATCGTCTGTGGCTTCGGCCGCGTCGGCGGCCATCTCGCGCAGGTACTCGATTCCCAGGGTTTCGAGTACCTGGCGGTCGATCTGGATCCGGCCAACGTGCGTACCGCGCGCCAGGCGGGCGTGCCGGTGGTCTGGGGCGACTGCGCCGACGAACAGCTACTGCAAAACCTCGGTCTCAATCTGGCGAGCGTCGTGATCATCACCTTCGCCGACCCGACCGTCGCGATCAGCGTGATACGCGCGGTGCGTCGCCTGCGTGCCGACGTGCCGGTGCTGGTGCGCACTGCGGATGACTCGCGGCTCGCCGAGCTGTCGGCGGCCGGCGCCACCGAAGTGGTTCCGGAGACCTTCGAGGCCAGCCTCACGCTGGTTTCCCAGGCGCTCACATTGCTGCAGCTGCCGGCGGCGCAGGTCGGGCGCATCATCCAGACGCTGCGCCAGCAGCGTTATGCAACGCTGCGCACGCGCACCGGGGCGCGGCTCGACCCGGACGACGAGGCCTCGGCTGACCAGCTGCGCTCGGTGGTACTGCCCCCGGGCGGCTGGGCGGTCGGCCGCCGGCTCGAGGAGATCCGGGCCCGCGGCGCCGAAGTCGCCTTCACCGCAATCCGCCGCCAGGGGATCACCGGGCGCGAACCGGCCGGGGACACCGAGCTGCGCGAAGGCGACGTGGTGGTGATTTACGGCGTGCCCGAGGCCCTCGAGCATGCCGAGGCGGTGTTGCTGGCAGGGTAGGGCGGGGCACGCTGCCGACCCCGCTTGCAGGTAGAATTCCGCCCCCCATGAATCACGAAGACATCCAGTTTCCGACGCGCCACCACCCGCTGCGGGAAGACATCCGTGCGCTTGCGCAGCTCATGGACGACGTGCTGCGCGAGCAGGGCGGTGCCGAGCTCTGGCAGCTGGTCGAGCAGGACCGGCTGACCGCGATCCGCTGGCGCGAAGGGGTGGCCGGTGCCGCCGAGGCGCTCGCGGTGCGGGTGCGCGGGCGCCCGCCGCGCGTCGCGCGCGAGCTGGTGCGGGCCTTCTCGGCCTGGTTCCAGCTGGTGAACGTGGCCGAAAGGGTGCACCGCATCCGGCGCCGGCGGGCATATTTTCAGCAGGACAGTGAACGGCCGCAGCCCGGGGGGGTGGTGGATGCGCTCTCCGAACTCAAGTCCTCGGGGCTGAGTCTGCAGGAAGTGCTGGCGCTGCTCGCGCAGCTGTCGATTGAACCGGTGCTGCTGGCGCACCCGATGGAATCGACGCGGCGCACCAGCCTGCGCCGCCAGCAGCGCATGGCCGCGCTGCTGGTCGAGCGCGACAATGCGACGCTGGCGCCCAACGAGCAGCGCGCACTGCTCGAGCGCATTCGCGCCGAAGTCAGCGCCGATTGGCAGACCGAGGAGCATCCACGCGAACGCCTCACGGTCGCCGACGAGCGTGAGCATGCGATTTTTTATCTGGTCGAAATCCTCTATACGATCATTCCCGCGTTCTACCAGGAGATCGCCGCGGCGCTCGGCAAGCTCTATGGCGTCGCGCCCGAGACCATCGACCTGCCGGTAATCGTGCGCTTCGGCACCTGGGTCGGCGGCGACATGGAGACCTCGGCCGACGTGCACGCCAAGAGCATCCGCGACACCCTGGCGCGCGCGCAGCAGGTCATCATCAACACTTATTACGACGAGTGCCTGAAGCTCGCGCAGACGCTGTCGCAGAGCGCCAGCCGCATCGGCATCTCCAGCGCGGTCGTGCGCCGGGTCGAGGAATACCGTACGCTGCTGCCCGGCGCCCAGGCGATCACGCCATCGCGCCATGACCGCATGCCGTATCGCGTGCTGCTCGGACAGATCGCCGAGCGCCTGCACGTCACCTACGACGGCCGCTCCAACGGCTATCAACAGCCGGCGCAGTTCCGGGCCGACATCGCGCTGATTGCTCAGAGCCTGCTCGCCAATCGCGGCGTCAACGCCGGGTACTTTCAGGTGCGCCGCCTGCTCTACCGCATCGATACCTTCGGCTTTCACCTGGCAACGCTCGATGTGCGCGCACACACGGCAGTGCATCACGCGGTGCTGGCGCAGGGATTGGACGATCCGGACTGGCCCGGCCGCAGCGCCACCGAACGGCACGCGCGCCTGATCGACGTCCTGGAGCGCGATATCGGTCCGACCGGCAGCTTCGATGCGCTCGCCAAGCGCACGCTCACGGTGTTCGACGCCATCATGCAATGCCGCCATCGCTACGGCGATGAGGCCATCGGACTGTATATCGTTCGCGGTGTAGCGCAGGCGGACGACGTGCTGGCGCCGCTGGTGCTGGCGCGCTGGGCCGGCGCCTACGACAAGAGCAAGGGTGAAGTGGCCCTGGACGTCGCGCCGCAATTCGACCGTGTCGAGACGCTCGAGCGCTGCGGTGCGGTCATGCGTGAGCTGCTGGAAGACGGCGTCTACAAGCGTCATCTGGAGGCCCGCGGCCGGCTGCAGACGGTGCTGATCGGTTTTTCCGACAGCAATCAGGAGAGCGGCATGATCGCCTCACGCCTGGCCGCCTACCGCGCGCAACGTCACCTGACCGACGCGCTGCGGCAGGCGAACAAACAGCATGTTCTGTTTTACAGCCGCGGGGGCAGCATTGCGCGCGGTGGTGGCCGCATCGATGCGCTGCTGCGAGCCGCGCCCGCCGAGTCGATCAACGGTGTGCTGCACTTCACCGAGCAGGGCGAGAGCATCAGCCAGAACTACGGGCTGCGGCCCAATGCCATGCGCACCCTCGAGCGCGCCTTCAGCACGCTGGCGCTGGCGACGCTGGCGGCCAAGCGCGGTATTGCGGTGCGCGAGAGCGCCGCGCTGGCCGAATGCGTCGGCCTGGTCGCAGAGCGCAGCGCCCAGGTGTGGCGGGCGTTGATCTACGAGCAGCCGCAGTTCCTCGACTTCTTTCGCGCGGTCACGCCGATTGACGTCATCGAGCGCATGCAGATCGGTTCCGCTCCCGTGCAGCGCAGCGAGCGCGGCGGCGTCGACGCCATACGCCCTGCGCTCTGGGTGCTCGCCTGGTCGCAGTCTCGGCACATGCTGCCGGCGTGGTTTGGAGCCGGGTCCGGCCTCGAATTCGCCAGGGGCGAGCGCGGCATCGAGTTGCTGCGGCGCTGCTACCGTGGCTGGCCGTTTTTTCGCAGCCTGATCGACGATATCGAGGCCATGCTGGCGCGCGCGGATCTGAGCGTGGCGGCGCATTATGACCGGCTGGCGCCGCCGGACCTGCGCCCTTACGGCCCGCAGCTGCGGGCGGAATACGAGCGCAGCTGCGCTCTGGTGCTGGAAATCAAGGAGTGCATGACCCTGCTGGACACCGATCGCACGCTGCAGCGGGGCATCATGGTGCGCAACCCCTACATCGACCCGATGCACTTCATGCAGGTGGATCTGCTCGAGCGCTGGCGCGCCAGCGGCCGGCAGAATCGCGAGCTGTTCGAAGCCCTGCAGGCGAGCGTAAGCGGCATCGCGCGCGGCCTGCAGACCACGGGCTAGCACGCGCGCCCCCGAGGGCGGACGCCCTGAGGCTCGGGCGGTCCATATAACAAGCGCAGAGGATGATCATAACCGTCCCGGCGTTTAAGCGGCGGCCCTGCACCCTTAGAGTAGCCTGTAGCCAATTAGAGTGTGAACGTGTACCGATACGACCAAATCGATCAGACCCTGGTGAACGAGCGGGTGGCCCAGTTCCGCGATCAGACCCGTCGTTTTCTGGCCGGTGAACTGAGCGAGGACGAGTTCCGGCCGCTGCGGCTGCGCAACGGGCTGTATATCCAACGCTTCGCACCGATGCTACGGGTGTCGATTCCGTACGGACTGCTGTCCAGCCGGCAGCTGCGCATGCTGGCGCACATCGCCCGCACCTACGACCGCGGCTACGGGCATTTCACCACGCGGCAGAATATCCAGTACAACTGGCCGCAGCTCGAGCGGGTGCCAGATATCCTTGCCGATCTGGCCAGCGTCGAGATGCACGCCATCCAGACCAGCGGCAACTGCATCCGCAACATTACCGCCGATCATCTGGCCGGGGTGGCCCCCGATGAAATTGCCGATCCGCGACCGTACTGCGAGATCATCCGGCAGTGGGCCGCGCTGCACCCGGAATTCAGTTATCTGCCGCGCAAATTCAAGATCGCCGTGACCGCATCGCCGGCCGATCGCGCCGCGGTCGAGATCCATGATATCGGTGTGCGCCTCAAGCGTGGCCCCAACGGCGAGATCGGGTTCGAAATTCTGGCTGGCGGCGGCCTGGGCCGCACGCCGATTATCGGAAAGGTGATCCGTGCGTTTCTGCCCCAGGTCGATCTGCTGGCATACCTGGAGGCGATCCTGCGCGTCTACAACCGCCACGGGCGGCGCGATAATCTGACCAAGGCTCGCGTGAAGATCCTGGTGCGCGCGCTGGGCGCGCAGGAGTTCACGCGCCAGGTCGAGGAGGAGTTCGAGGCCAATCGCGAATTCGCCCCACGCCTGGAAGCACGTGAAGTCGAACGCATGGCCGCCTTCTTCGCCCCACCGCCGTACCGGCAGCTCGAGGACAGCGCCGGCGGCGGTACCGGAGCCGGCGCGCCGGCCTATGAAGCCTGGCTGCGCTACAACACGCGCCGCCACAAGATCGCCGGATATCGCGTGGTCTTCGTGTCGCTGAAGAAGCACGGTGAGGCTCCCGGTGACATGACCGCCGGGCAGATGGAGGCACTCGCGCAGCTCGCCGATCGCGTGAGCTTCGGCATGGTACGCGCCACGCATGACCAGAACCTGGTGCTCGCCGACGTGCCGCAGGCGGCGCTGCCTGAAGTGTGGCGCGAGCTCGACGGGCTCGGGCTCGCGACTGCGAATATCGGCACGCTGACCGACATGATCTGCTGCCCCGGTCTGGATTTCTGCAGCCTCGCCAATGCCGGATCGATCGACGTGGCCAAGCAGATACATGCGCGCTTCGACGACCTGGACTACCTGTACGACCTCGGTCCGATCGAGATCAAGATGTCGGGCTGCATGAATGCCTGCGGCCATCACCATATCGGCCACATCGGTATCCTCGGCGTGGATAAGCACGGCAAGGAGTGGTATCAGATCACGATCGGCGGCTCGTCCACCGGTCCGGCGGCGCTCGGCGAAGTCATCGGCCCATCGGTACCGAAAGACCAGGTGTCGGAGACGATCGCCCGGCTGCTCGAAGTCTACGTGCGCGAGCGGCACGGGGATGACGAGCGTTTCGTCGATGCCGTGCGGCGCATCGGCATCGAACCCTTCCAGGAGCGCGTGTATGAGACGCATCATTTGCCGGCGTGAGCTGATCACCGACGATGTGCGTTACCCCGGCGAGACGCCCGGCCCGGACACCCGAGCGGTGCAGCCGCTGGCGCAGTTCATCGGCGCACTGACCGCGGGGCAGAGCGCCGGTCCGCAAGCCGCCATCCTGATCGGGCCCGCCGATGAGCTCGAAGGGCTGGCCGTGCATCTGGCGCTCGTGAGCCTGATCGTCGTCGAGTTCCCCAAGATCGGGGAGGGCCGCGGGCATACGCAGGCTCGAATGTTGCGGCAACGCTATCGTTACACGGGCGAGCTGCGCGCTCGTGGCGCGCTCAAGCGCGATCAGCTGTTCTTCCTCGCGCGCTGCGGCTTCGATAGCTTCGATCTGGATCCGGCCGAGGACCTGCAGGCCGCGCTCGCCGCGTTCAGCGATTTCAGCGTCGCCTACCAGGACGGCAGCGACGCGGTGGTGCAAGTCCGGCGGCGCGCCGCTGCCACCTGATCCGGCGTCCCCCACGCCGCACGCGCGTTCTCATCGGACCGATTCCGCGTTTGTCTGACGGCACTTGTCAGCCGGACCGCAGGCCGGGGCTGCGGCTGATTGCGCTATCATGGCGCGGCACTCTTCGCCATCGGCTGGGTTCGAGGCACGGGATGTGAGTGCGCCAGACAGTCGTCGGGGTGATCGTGCAAGATGAGACAGGGTCGGTTACGGATCTTGAACGGCTGATCGGGTCTGCACCGCCGGACCCCGTGCTGCTGAGCGACCCGGAAGCAGTCGAGGCGCTGATCGAGGGCCGGCTCGGCGATCCGTTTGCGCTGCTCGGCCCGCACCCGTGCGCGCGCGGTACGGTGGTGCGTGCTTTTCTGCCGCCCGCGGAGAGCGTGGCTGCGATCGATGCCGGCGGCGTGGTGCTGGCGCGGCTGCGGCCGCTGCAGGCCCCGGGCCTGTTCGCCGGCGTAATCCCGGCGGCCACGGCTTATCGGCTGCGCATCCACTGGCCCGGCGGCCTGGTGCAGGAGACCGAGGATCCGTACTCCTTCGGCCTGCTGCTCGGCGAGCTCGATATCTACCTGCTGGCCGAAGGCAGCCACCTGGAACTGGGCCGCTGCCTCGGTGCCCAGCCCATGAACATCGAGGGCGTCGCTGGCGTGCGTTTCGCCGTCTGGGCGCCCAATGCCCGGCGCGTCTCCGTGGTGGGCGATTTCAACGGCTGGGACGGCCGGCGCCACTCGATGCGCAAACGCGTCGAGGCCGGGGTCTGGGAGCTGTTCATTCCGCGGCTGCCGGCCGGTACCCTCTACAAATATGAAATTCTCGGTGGCCACGGCCTGTTGCCGCTCAAGGCCGATCCGGTCGCGCTACAGGTGGAAGCCCCGCCACGCAGCGCCTCGGTGGTGTCCGACCCGACGCCGTTTCACTGGAACGATGCGCGCTGGCTCGAGGCGCGGGCGGCCAACAACGCGCTGCTGCACGCGCCGCTCTCAATCTACGAGGTGCATGCCGGATCCTGGCGACGCGTAGCCGGGCAGGGCTGGCGGGCGCTGAACTGGGATGAACTCGGCGATCAGTTGATCCCCCATGTGACCGGCCTGGGCTTCACCCACATCGAGCTGCTGCCGGTCATGGGGCATCCGTTCAGCGGCTCCTGGGGCTACCAGGTACTCAGTCAATACGCCCCCCAGGCGACGTTCGGTGCACCGGCCGCGTTCGCCCGCTTCGTCGATCGCTGTCACAGCGCCGGTGTCGGCGTGATTCTCGACTGGGTGCCGGGACACTTTCCGACTGACGCGCATGGGCTGGCCTGGTTCGACGGCACCGCCCTCTACGAGCACACCGACCCGCGCGAGGGGTTTCATCAGGAGTGGAATACCGCGATCTACAACCTCGGCCGGCGCGAGGTGCATGCGTTCCTGGTCTCTAGCGCGCTGCACTGGATCGAGCGCTATCACGTCGATGGGCTACGTGTCGATGCGGTCGCCTCGATGCTCTATCGCGACTATGCGCGCCGCGAAGGCGAGTGGATTCCGAACAAGTACGGCGGCCGCGAGAACATCGAAGCGATCGACTTTCTGCGGCATCTGAACGACGCCGTAGCGCAGCGATTTCCCGGAGCGCTGATGATTGCCGAGGAATCCACGGCGTGGCCCGGTGTGACGCGCTCGACGCGGGATTGGGGCCTGGGATTCTCCTATAAATGGAACATGGGCTGGATGCACGACACGCTGCGCTACATGAAGCTCGATCCGGTGCACCGCTCCTACGATCACCACGACATGACCTTCGGACTGCTGTACGCGTTTTCCGAGCGCTTCGTGCTGCCGCTCTCGCACGATGAAGTGGTGCACGGCAAAGGCTCGCTGATCGGACGCATGTCGGGCGATACCTGGCAGCGCTTCGCGAATCTGCGCGCCTACTTCGGCTTCATGTGGACACAGCCGGGGAAGAAGCTGCTGTTCATGGGTGGTGAATTCGGCCAGGACTGGGAATGGAATCACGACGGTGAGCTCGACTGGGTGGCGCTCGAGCATCCCCTGCACCGCGGCGTGCAGCTGCTGGTCGGCGATCTGAACCGGCTCTATCGGCAGGAGACCGCCCTGCACGTGTTCGACAGCGACAGCGCCGGGTTTCGCTGGATCGTCGCCGACGACAACAGCAACAGCATCTTCGCCTACTACCGCCAGGGCCACGCCGACTCGCCACCGGTGATCGCGGTCTGCAACTTCACGCCGGTACCACGCCTGCACTACCGGCTCGGTGCTCCGCGCGCCGGAGCCTGGCGCGAAATCCTGAACACTGACTCCGAACTCTATGGCGGCTCGAACCTGGGCAATGGCGGGCAGCTGCAAGCCAGCACGATGCCCTCGCATGGACAGCCGTTTTCGCTCGAATTAACGCTACCGCCCCTGGCCACTGTATTGTTGCGCCACGGGGGCTGATCGCCATCAAGGATCGCCGTGCATGCAGCCCAACCTGCCGAAAGCCCCGCTAGCCGGTGCCGCCTACCCGCTGGGCGCGACCTGCCAACCCGAAGGCTGCAATTTTGCCGTCTTTGCCGGTAGCGCCGAGAAAGTCGATCTGTGTCTGTTCGATGCCGGCGGACGTCAGGAGCTGCGACGGCTGACGCTGCGCGAATGCACCGACGGTGTCTGGCACGGGTACGTCACCGGGGTCGCGCCGGGCCAGCTATACGGCTACCGCGCGTATGGGCCGTACCTGCCGGAGCAGGGTCATCGCTACAACGTCAACAAACTGCTGCTCGATCCCTATGCGCGCAAGCTGAGCGGCTCGATTCGCTGGAGCGACGCACTCTATGGCTACCGGCTCACCTCGCCGCGCGTCGACCTGTCCTTCGATCGGCGCGACAGCGCCTTTGCGATGCCCAAGTCGGTGGTCGCGCGCGATCATTTCGACTGGGGCGATGACCGGCCACCGCGCACCGCATGGACCGATACGATCATCTACGAGACGCACCTGCGCGGCCTGACGATGCGACTCGATGGCATTCCGGAGCAGCTGCGCGGCACCGCGGCGGCGCTCGGCCACGAGCGCACCATCGGCTATCTCAAGAGCCTCGGCATCAGCGCCATCGAGCTGCTGCCCATCCAGGCCTTCGTCAATGATCGCGCCCTGGTGGAACGCGGGCTGGCCAACTACTGGGGCTACAACACGCTGGCTTTTTTTGCCCCCGAACCGCGCTATCTGTCCGACGGCAGTCTCGATGAGCTCAAAATCGCCATCAAGGCGTTGCACGCCGCGGGCATCGAAGTGCTGCTCGACGTGGTCTACAACCACACCGGTGAAGGCAGCGAGCTGGGTCCTACCTTGAGCATGCGCGGACTCGACAACGCCGCCTACTACCGCCTGCTCCCAGACAACATGCGCCACTGCATCAATGACACCGGCACCGGCAATACCGTGAATTTTTCGCACTCGCGCGTGATTCAGCTGACGCTCGATTCGCTGCGCTACTGGGTGCAGGAGTTTCACGTCGACGGATTTCGCTTCGATCTGAGCGTGACGCTGGGGCGCGAACTGGGCGGCTACGATCCGGGTAGCGGATTCTTCGATGCCCTGCTGCAGGATCCGACCCTGGCGCGCGTCAAGCTGATCGGCGAGCCCTGGGATCTGGGTCCCGGCGGCTACCAGGTAGGCAACCACCCGGCCGGGATGGCCGAGTGGAACGACAAGTTTCGCGACGATGTGCGCCGCTTCTGGCGCGGGGATTCGGGTCTGCGTGGCGCGCTGGCCGCGCGGCTGCAGGGCTCGGCCGACCTGTTCGATCACGACGGGCGGCGTCCCTGGGCGTCGTTGAATTTCATCACTGCGCACGACGGATTTACCCTGCAGGACTGGGTGAGCTACAACCAGAAACATAACGAGGCCAATGGCGAGGACAACCGCGACGGCACCGACAATAACCTGAGCAACAACTGGGGCGTCGAAGGGCCCACGAGCGATGCGGCGGTGCAGGCGACGCGCGAGCGCGTCAAGCGGGCGATGCTTGCGACCTTGCTGTTTTCGCATGGCACCCCGATGCTGCTCGGCGGCGACGAGTGTGGCCGTACGCAGCATGGCAACAACAACCCCTATGCCCAGGACTCGGAGCTGTCCTGGTTCGATTGGGCGCAGGCGCTGTCGCCGGCCGGTATCGAGCAGCGCGCCTATGTGACGCGGCTGATCAGGTTGCGCCGCGAATTTTGCAGCCTGCGCAGTGACTACTACCAGCACGGGCGCGTCGAGCCGTTGCCGCAGGTACGCGACATCGAGTGGTTCGACGAGAGCGGCGACGTCATGCGGCCGGAGGACTGGCAGTACGGCGAGGGACGCTTGCTGTCCGTGCGTCGGGCGCGGCGACTGGACGAGGCGCGCGTCGAGATCAGCCTGATGTTGACCAACAACACGTCCGATTCGCACAGCTTTCAGTTGCCGGACCCGAGGTTTCGCTGGAGGCTGGCTCTGAACACCGCCGACCTGCAGGGCGGCGAGCAGGAAATCGAGCATCCGGCGATCGACGTCGCGCCACACAGCGTGCAGCTGCTCACCGCGATCGTGGCGGCGAGTGTGGCCGACAGCGTGTCGGCGACCGCGATCAACCGGGCGGCGCCGTCCGATCCTGCGCCGTTGCTCAAGGAAGCCGAGGACGCCTCAGCCGCCGCCGTCGCCGCGGATGACTGAGCCCTGGAGCGCCAGCAGCGCCGCGGCGAGTGCATCGACGTGCGCTTCGGTGTGCGCCGCGGACAGAAATCCGACTTCATAAGCGCTCGGCGGCAGATAAATCCCACGTTCCAGCAGCGGATGAAACAGCGCCGCGAAGCTCTGGCCGGCATCGGCGGGCAAGCTTCGCGCTGATCGCATCGGTGCGGCCGGGAAGCCGCCCCGGGAGCAGCAGATCCAGAACACCGAGCCTGCGCGCTGTATCGCGAGCCCGGGCACCGCGCTTAGCGCGCGCTGCAAGCGCGCCCCGAGCTCTTCGAGCCGCTGGTAGATCCTGCCGTCCTCGAGGCGCTGCAGGGTGGCGAGGCCGGCGCACATCGCCAGCGGATTCGCGCTCAAGGTGCCGGCCTGGTAGACCGGGCCGGACGGTGAGACCAGTTCCATGAGATCGCGGCGGCCGCCATAGGCGCCGACCGGGAAGCCGCCGCCGATCACTTTGCCGTAGGTCGTAAGGTCCGGGCGGATGCCGCTCAGGCCCGCGCAGCCCTGAAACGCAAGCCTGAAGCCGGAGATGACTTCATCGAAGATCAGCAGTGCGCCGTGGGCGCGCGCGCCACGTGCGATCGAGCGCAGGAACTCCGGCCGCTGCGGCAGCAGGCCGTAGTTTGCCGGCAACGGCTCGATGATCACCGCGGCGATCTCGCTCCCATGACGCGTGAACAGCGCCTCGAGTGCGGCCTCGTCATCCAGCGGCGCGATCAGGGTCTGCTGCACCACGTCGGGGGCCAGGCCGGCGCTATCGGGCAGCGGCGCCTCGGCCAGGCCCGAACCCGCGCGCAGCAGCATCGAGTCGGTGTGGCCGTGATAGCAGCCCTCGAATTTCAGGATCTTCGCACGCCCGGTCGCGGCGCGCGCCACACGCAGTGCGGACATCACCGCTTCGGTTCCGGAGTTGACGAAGCGGATGCTCTCGACCCAGGGCACGCGGGCCGTGATCAACTCCGCCAGCTCCAGGCTGTAGGGTTCGGCTGTGCCGAGGCTCCAGCCGCGCGCCAGCGCGGCTTCGGCCGCGAGGCGGACCTGGGCGTCGGCGTGGCCCAGGATCAAGGGCCCGAAGGCCATGCAGAAATCAAGGTAATCCCTGCCATCGACATCGTGCAGATGAGCGCCGCTGCCCCCGCTCATGAAGCGCGGCGTGCCGCCGACGCCGCGAAAAGCGCGCACCGGGGAATGCACGCCGCCCGGTGAGACGCGCCGTGCCCGCGTGAACAGCTCTTCGGAGCGGCTGCTGCCGGCGCTCAAGCCGACAGCCAGTCGCGCGCATAGCGCGCACCGTAGGTGATGATCATGCTCGCGCCGGCGCGCCGGAACGCGATCAGAATCTCCCGATGCAGTGCCGCACGATTGGCGAGGCCTTGGGCGGCCAGCGCCTCGAGCGCCGCGAATTCGCCGCTGACGTGATACACCGCCCACGGCTTGCGAATCGCGCGCGACAGCTCGCGCAGCAGATCGAGATACGGCAGCCCGGGTTTGATCATGAGGATGTCGGCGCCCTGTGCGGCATCGCGCTCGGCGCACAGCCAGGCGTCGTTGGGCCGCGCCGGATCGAGTTGATAGCTGGCCCGGTCCTGCAGCGACGAGCCGGATTTGGGCGCCGAATCGGCTGCGATCCGAAATGGACCGTACAGCGTCGAATGAAATTTGACCGCGTAACTCATGAGAATGGTGCGCTCGAGTCCGGCACCGTCGAGCGCGGAGCGAATGGCGCCGATGCGCCCGTCCATCATGTCGCTCGGAGCGACGCAGTCGGCGCCGGCCTCACCGTAGGCCAGCGCAGCCTGCACCAGCTCGCCGATGCTGGCGGCGTTGTCCACATGATCGCCTTCGGCACTGAGCACGCCGCAGTGGCCGTGCGGCGTCGATGAGCACAGACAGACGTCGGTGGCGAGCCAGATGTCGCGGCCAAAGCGCGCCTTGAGCGCCCGGACCTGGCCGGCGGTGTAGGACCAGTCGATCTGCCGCTCGGCCCGCGTTCGTGGAACTCCGAACAGCAGGAATTTGCGTACCCCGGCGGTAAGGTCCTGCTCGACCTGCCGCAGCAGCGACTCACCGCTTTCCTGGTGCACTCCGGTGAGGCCCGGGATGGCCTGCGGGCGCGTTGCCTCCTCGGCGACGAACAGCGGCTGGATCAGCTGATCGAGCTGCACGTGCACCTCGCGCGTCAGGGCGCGAACGTGCTCGTTTTGACGCAATCGCCGCAGATCGAGTGAGCTCATGCCGTCCGGTTCGAATCGAAGTAAACGTCTGACCTTGCAGTGTGCCGCGAGGCGCCGCGCCGGCGGTCACACATTGTCACATCGTCCGTGCGAGCGTCACGGCCAGCGATGTTTTGCACCCTGGCCGGTGCCGGCGCGGACGCGCGGCGGCGCGCCAGGGCTCTGGCAGTACGCCAGGGCCTTAACTTATGAGCCAATGTTATGAGGCCGGCGGTCAGAATTGAAGCATCATGCCTGCGGCCGCCGGTCAGCTCACCACCATCGATCCGGCGCTCGCCGCCAGGGTCGCGGCCAGCCTCGCGCTGCTGCGCCAGGGGATGCGTGATTACGGCCGGGTGGTGTACGCCAGCAGCCTGGGCGCCGAGGCCATGGTTCTGACCGATCTGATCTGGACCCAGGTGCCGGGGATCGACATCGTCAGCATCGACACCGGCCGGCTGCCGGAAGAGACCCTGGTACTGCTCGAGCGCCTCGAGCGCCGCTACCACCGTCGGATCAAGCTGTACTCCCCGGATGCGCAGGCGGTGCAGGCTTATGTGCGTGACCACGGCGTCAATGGCTTTTACAACAGCCTCGGCGAGCGCATCAGCTGCTGCCAGATTCGTAAGCTCGAACCCTTCCTTCGTGCCGTCGCCGGGTACGGTGCGTGGGTGACCGGCGTGCGGCGAGAACAGTCCGAGCGGCGCGCCGAGACGCAACCGATAGCCCGGGACGAGCAGTCCGGCATGCAAAAGATCAGTCCGCTGCTCGATTGGACGGAAGCGCAGGTCTGGGCGTACATCCGCGGCCACCAGCTCTATTACAGCGCGCTGCATGACCGCGGTTATCCGAGCATCGGCTGTGCGCCCTGCACCCGAGCCGTCGAGCCCGGACAGGACCATCGCGCCGGCCGCTGGTGGTGGGAAAATCCCGACTCGCGCGAATGCGGCCTGCATCCGCGGCAGCGGCTGCGGGATACTCAGACGGGCCCCTGACGGCTCTTCGGCGCGCGCTGCCGGGCGGGTGGACCTGAGGTTGCCGGGGTCAAGCGCCGCCCGATCCGCTAAAGTCTGTCCATGGACTATCTGCCGGTCTTTCTCAATCTGCGCGATCAGCTGGCACTGGTGGTCGGTGGCGGCGCCGTGGCGACGCGCAAGGTCGAGATGCTGCTCAAAGCGCATGCGCGCGTGCGGGTGGTGGCGCCGCGCCTGCATGCCGATCTGGCGCTGTATCGCGACGCCGGCCGGATCGAGCACCTGGGTTGCGAGTTCGAGCCGCAGCATTTCGCCGGCGCGATATTTGCGATCGCCGCCACCGATCGCGGCGAGGTCAATCGGGCGGTGGCCGCAGCCGGAGCCGCGCGCGGTATTTTCGTCAACGTCGTGGACGACGGCGCCGCCTCGTCGGCCGTGATGCCGGCCATCGTCGATCGCTCGCCGCTGCTGATCGCGATCGCCACCTCGGGACAATCCCCGACGCTGGCGCGCCGGGTGCGCGCCCAACTCGAGGCGATGTTGCCCGAGCGGCTCGGGGACCTGGCCCGACTGGCAGGCTCGGTACGCGGGCGCGTGCAGCGCGCGCTGCCCGACATCGAGCAGCGCCGGCGGTTCTGGGACGGCCTGTTTTCCGGCAGCATTGCCAGCAAGGTTTTTTCGGGCAGCACCCACGAGGCGCAGGCGCTGCTGGAGGCTGAGTTGCGCGCCGCCGCCGATGGCACGCGCCCGACCCGCGGGGAGGTGTACCTGATCGGCGCCGGACCCGGCGACCCGGATCTGCTCACCCTGCGGGCGCTGCAGCTGCTGCAACAGAGCGACGTCGTGCTCTACGACCGCCTGGTGAGCGAGGCCGTGCTGGCACGCGTGCGCCGTGACGCCGAGCGCATCTTCGTCGGTAAGGAGTCGGGCCGGCACCGGGTCACGCAGGAGCGCATTCATTCGCTATTGCTCGAATATGCCGGCCGCGGATTGCGTGTGGCGCGTCTCAAGGGCGGCGACCCCTTCATCTTCGGTCGTGGCGGAGAGGAGCTCGACCTACTGCAGCGGGCCGGCATCCCGGTGATCGTGGTCCCCGGCATTACCGCGGCGCTGGGGGCGGCCGCGTCGGCCGCGCTGCCGCTGACGCAGCGCGGCCTGGCACCGTCGGTGACATTCGTGACGGCGACCGGCGAGGGCGCCGAAGGCCTCGACTGGCATGCACTGGCGGCGCCGCTGCAGACCGTCGTGTTTTACATGGGCGTGGCGCAGTTGCCGCGGATCGTGGAACTGCTTCGCGCCCACGGAGCCCCCGCCGAGCGTCCGGTCGCGATCGTCGAGCAGGCGACGCTACCCGGGCAGCGGGTCATCCCCGGCTGCCTGGGCGACATCACGCCCCGGGCACAGCACGCACAAGTCGCGGCGCCGGCGTTGCTGATCGTCGGTGAGGTCGCCGGGCGCGCCGCGCGCTCCGCGGAGCAGGTCCAGGCAGCGCTCGTCACCGGAACCGCCGACCCATGAATATCACGAGGGACTTCGTCGACGCGATCGGGCGCACGCCGCTGATCCGGCTGCGAACCGTGAGCGATGAGACCGGCTGCGAGATTCTCGGCAAAGCGGAATTCATGAATCCGGGCGGCTCGGTCAAGGATCGTGCGGCGCGTGCGATCGTGCTCGATGCCGAGCGCCGCGGGCTGCTCAAGGCAGGCGGTACCGTGGTCGAAGGCACCGCCGGCAATACCGGGATCGGGCTGGCACACGTGTGTAACGCGCGCGGGTATCACTGCGTGATCGTCATGCCGGATAACCAATCGCCAGAAAAATATGCGTTGATCGAAGCGCTCGGCGCCGAAGTGCGTCGCGTCAAGGCGGTGCCTTACAGCGATCCGAATCACTATCAGAAGACCGCCGGCAGACTGGCGCAAGAGTTGCCGGACGCGATCTGGAGCAATCAATTCGACAACACCGCCAATCGCCGTGCCCACCTGGAGACCACCGGCCCGGAGATCTGGCAGCAGACCGGCGGGCGCATCGATGCCTTCGTGTCCGCCAGCGGCACCGGCGGCACGGTGGCAGGCGTGTCCGAGTTTCTCAAGTCGCGCAATTCCGCGATCCGAACCGTGCTGGCCGATCCGCCGGGAAGCTCGCTCTATGAATTCATCCGCCACGGGGTCCTCAAAAGCACCGGCAGCGGCTCGATCACCGAGGGCATTGGCATCGGGCGCATCACCGCCAATATGCAGGATGCGCCCATCGACGATGCGGTACATGTCGAAGACGCTGAGACCGTGAGGTACGTTTACCGCTTGCTGCGCGAGGAGGGTCTGTTCGTCAGCAGCACCAGCGGCATCAATGTCGCGGCCGCGGTGCGCGTCGCGCGCCAGCTCGGGCCGGGTCATACCGTCGTCACGGTGCTGTGCGATACCGGCGCGAAATATCTGTCGCGATTGTTCAATCGGGACTGGCTGGCGCAGAAGGGCCTGCTCGCAGCCGCCGGACTGGCGGGCGCGCCGCCATGAACCGCTGCGCGTACACGCTGCTGCTGAGTGTGCTGGCCAGCGCGCCGGCCCACGCGCAGTGGCTGTCACGCACGGTCGACGGCATCATGGGTACGCGCATTTACGTCGAGATCTGGGCCGAAGATCCGGTCAAGGGCGAGGCGGCGATCGATGCCGTGATGGACGAGATGCGGCACATCGATGAGACCATGAGCACCTATAAGCCCACCAGCGAGGTGTCCAAGGTCAATGCGCTGGCGGCGACGCAGGCAGTGCCGATCAGCCCGGAACTGTTCAAGCTGCTCGGTACGGCGCTGGAGTACTCGCGCATCACGGAAGGCGCGTTCGACATTACCTATGCCAGTGTCGGCTACATGTACGACTTTCGCGAGCGCAAGCGGCCGACCGAAGAGCAGATCGAGGCGGCGTTGCCGGCGGTCAACTACCGCCATGTGCTGCTCGACCCCAAGACGCACTCGGTGCGCTTTTCGCAGCCGGGCGTGCGCATCGATCTGGGCGGCATTGCCAAAGGCTATTCGGTCGACTGTGGGATCGAGATTCTGCAGGCCCGCGGCTATACGCATGCGCTGGTCAACGCCGGCGGCGACAGCCGCGTGATCGGTGATCGCTTCGGCCGGCCCTGGGTGGTGGGGATCCGGCATCCGGATCACCCCGACCAGGTCATCACTCGCATACCGCTGGTGGACGCCGCATTTTCGACCTCCGGCGACTACGAGCGCTACTTCGACGAGAACGGTGTGCGCTATCACCACATCATCGATCCGCACACCGGTCATTCGGCCAGCAAGGTGCGCAGCGCCACCGTCATCGCCCCGACCGCCACGCGCACCGACGGGTTGTCGAAGACCGCGTTCGTGCTCGGGCCGGATGAAGCGATGCGAATCTACAACCAACTCGATGACGTCGACGCGGTACTGGTGACGCCGGACGGGCGGATCCTGTACTCCAAGGGCCTGCAGCCGGGCGCGACGCCGTCGGCCGGCGCAGCGCCGCCCCGTGCCGCCGAACCTGCGGCGCCGGTCGCGCACTGACGGGTCAGAAATGTCTGGCGAAGCCGATCGTCAGACCGCGCGGCAGGATCTGCACCATCAGCGGCGTCTCGCGGTTGGCGGCCCAGTAACCGGCCGCGGAGCCCAGCGCCCAGCCTGCAATCGTATCGCTCTGCCAGTGGTCCTGATGTTTCAGGCGGGCAAGTGCGTCGTAGACCGGCAGGATCTCCAGCGCCCAAATCCAGGGCTCGCTATGCGCGTAGCGCAGGATGATCGGCGTCACGAAGCTTGCCTGCAGCGTCACCTGTCCGCTCGGAAAGCTATCGCAGCAACTGCCCTGGAACCATTTGTCTGGTCCGAGGCCCTGGTTCGGTCGCGCCCGGCTGAACGCGTACTTGAGCACTTCGGCGCTGATGCCGGATACTACCGACGAGTCGACCGATTGCCACAGCGTATGGCCAAAGCCGCCGTCGTCGTCGCCGATCCAAAAAGCGCCAGCGGCCTCGAAGATTATGGCACCGTATTCAAGGCCCTGTTCGTAGCGCGTCGCCCAGACGCCATGATTGTCGTAGGTCCATTCATGATCGATGCCCAGCGGGCCGCCGCCGGCCTGCGCCATGTTCGAGCCAAGCCCGAACAGCGCGAGGAACAGGATCGCCAGTGCCGGCTGCATGAGCCTTGCGGGCGAAATCACTCTGCGCTTGAAATTCACGGCATCCAACATTTCCGTTCCGTCATCACGAATGCAGCCGCGTATCATAGCAAGGCGGCGCTGCCGGGTTCGGCGGTGAGAATCTAAATGAGCATGCGTATCATTCCGTGTGGCCGCGCACATGCCGGCGCAATCCTGGCCATCCTGAACGAGGCCATCGAAAACTCGACCGCGTTGTACGACTACCAGCCGC
>Ga0302314_10004111_pt1 | contig 26798 bp, 27 predicted proteins | sample III_Palsa_N2_3_FD_200533 | JGI IMG/M metagenome (GOLD analysis project Ga0302314, IMG submission 200533) | Peat permafrost microbial communities from Stordalen Mire near Abisko, Sweden - III_Palsa_N2_3 | ecosystem: Environmental > Terrestrial > Soil > Palsa > Peat permafrost | place: Sweden...
CCGCGCGTTTGCGGCCTCCGCTCGGTTGCTGCGGCCACGGTGCAGGTATCATGCGCCGCATGAATCGGCTGCTCCTGTCGGGACTTCTGCTGCTGCTGCTACTGCCGCCTTTCGCGAGCGCCGCCGACACGCTGTTGCCGCGCCCGGCGGAGCTGGAGCCGGACGTGCAGTTCTGGATCCGCATCTACTCGCAGGTATCGACCAACGAGGGCGTGATCCATGACCAGCACCGGCTGTCGGTGGTGTACGAGACGCTGCATTTCACTGCCGATATGCCGTCGTCCGAGCGTGCACGCAAGGTGGACTTCGAGCGCGAACGCATCCAAGAGATCCTGCGACACCTGGCGCGTGGCGAGGAGCCGCGCGACGATGATGACCGGCGGGTGCGCAAGCTCTGGGGCGATGACGCGACGCCCGCGCAGCTGGAAGTGGCGGCGCAGGACGTGCGCTTCCAGCTCGGTCAGTCGGATCGCTTTCGTGCCGGCCTGGTTCGCTCGGGCGCCTGGGAGCCGCATATCGCCGAAGTGCTCGCCAACCTCGGCTTGCCGGCCGAGATCGCGGCATTGCCGCATGTGGAATCATCGTTCGATCCGTATGCGTATTCGAAAGTCGGGGCGGCGGGCCTGTGGCAATTCATGCGCTCCACCGGGCGGCGATTCCTGCGCATCGATGCTGCCGTGGACGAGCGGCTCGATCCGTACCGCGAGACCGAGGCCGCGGCGCAGCTGCTGAGCTACAACTACCGGCTGCTCGGCAGCTGGCCGCTGGCCATCACTGCCTACAATCACGGCGCCGAGGGCGTGCGTCGCGCCCGCGAGCTGCTCGGCACCGACGACATCGTACGCATCGTGCGCGACTATCACAGCGCGAGCTTCGGCTTCGCCTCGCGCAATTTCTATGTGTCGTTCCTGGCCGCGCTGAGCATCGCGCAGGAGCCGGATAAGTATTTCGGCGGCGTGGTGCGCGACCACGAGTTCGGTTTTCGCGAACTGAAGATGCCCTCGACCGCAAGCCTTGCCACGCTGGTGCGCGCGCTCGGGATCGATCGCGAGACATTGCACGGCCTCAATCCGGCGTTGCGGCCGGCCGTATGGGGCGGCCAGCGCTCGGTGCCGGCAGGCTACGTGCTGCGGCTGCCCCAAGCCGGTTCGCAGTGGACCGCGGAACTGCTGGCGCAGCGCCTGGGGGCCAGCCAGGCCATCACCGTGGCGGAAGCGGCAAAGCCGGCGAAGGGCGCTCCCGCCGCCAGCGCGCCTGCGCCGGCTGCACCGGCTGCACCGGCTGTGACCCTTCCGGAGGTAGTCGTGGCCGCCGCATCGCCAGGCGCCGCACCCGCCGCACCTGCACCCGCTGCAGCTACCGCGGCGGCCGCCGCGCTACCCGCGGCCAGCGCGCTCGAGAGCTCGCAGTATTACGTGGTTGAGGCCGGAGACAATACCTCGACGATCGCACAGCGCACCGGTCTGCCGGTGTCGAAACTCATGACCCTGAACTCGATGCGCGATCCGGACGACATTTACGAGGGCGAACACCTGCGGCTGGTGGCGGCGGCGGCGGAACCGGAGACCGTGACCACTCGCGCCAACGTCGCCGCGGCGCAGGCGGCGGTGCAGGAGAGCCTGGAGGAAAACATCGCGGTGGCGGCCGCGAGCCGCCAGGCCGCGAGGAGCGAGCCGGTGTCGATGGCGCAGGCGCAGGCCGAAGGTCCACAGCTGGTGCCCGGCGCCACCGGGCCGGAGTCGGCCGATCCGGAGGATTATTCGGTGGCCGCCGACGGCACTATCCGTGTCGTGGCTGCCGAAACCCTGGGTCATTACGCCGACTGGCTGGGTACCTCGGCGGCGCGGCTGCGTGCCATCAATCATCTGCACGGGCGCACCCCGGTGGTGATGGGGCGGCGCATCAAACTGGAATTCGCCGACATCACGCGTGATGAGTTCGAGTCCCGCCGGCGTGATTACCATGAGCGCCTGCAGGCGGCTTATTTCGCGTCGCACCGGATCGCGGGCACGGAAGTTTATATCGCCCGCCGCGGCGATTCGCTCTGGAGCATCACGCAGAAATCCCTGAAGGTGCCGGTGTGGCTGCTGCAGCAGTACAACCCGGACCTGGATTTCAGGGATTTGCGTCCCGGCACCCAGATCTCGCTCCCGAAAGTGGAGGATGTCTCGCCGTTGTGAACCCTGCACGCTCGCGGTTGAAATACAGCATGCCTATAATTTGCGGCAATGCGTCTTAGTGCACTCATAGCCTCATCGATACTGCTGGCCGGCTCCGCAGCGGCGCTCGGCGATGGCGCGGGCACGGCGGGTAGCAATGCCGTGGCCAGCGTGGTGGCGCCGGCGTCGGCGGTGGCCACCGACTCGGATGTGGCCCCGACGGTGGCCCCGACCGTAGCCCCGGTGATGGCGCCGGCGACGCTGGCGCCGAGTCTGTCCGGCACGGTGCCGTTCGCCGACCAGGTCGTGGTGCGCAAGTCCGAGCGGCGGCTGTACCTGCTGCGCCATGGCGAGGTGCTGCGCAGCTACCGGGTCGCGCTCGGCCTGATCCCTGAGGGGCCCAAGGAGCGGGCCGGCGACTTTCGCACGCCCGAGGGCCACTACCAGCTGACACGCCGTAACACGCGCAGCGACTACTTTCTGTCGATCCAGGTGTCCTACCCCAATGCCGATGACCTGCGCCGCGCGCAGCGCGATCATGTGAATCCGGGCGGCTCGATCATGGTCCATGGCCTGCCCAACAATCAGCGCCATCCACCCGACTACTACGCCGCTTCGGATTGGACCGACGGCTGTATCGGCATGTCGAATGCGGATATGGTGGAACTGTGGCTCATGGTCCAAGACAATACGCCGATTCAGATCCTGCCTTGAGCGCCGTCCCACCCATCGCGCCGACCGGCGCCGCGGCAGCTACTGCCGACGCACCGCAGGGCGTGGAAAGCGTGGTCATTGCCGAGTCGGTTGACGCGCGCGTCGGACCGCGCGGCAGCCTTGAGATCCTGTCGCAGGCCGAGATCGACAAGCTGCTCGACACCAGCCACACCGGGCTGTACACGCTGTTTCGCAACTGTGCGCTGGCGGTGCTCAATTCCGGCAGCGAAAGCGACAACGCCAAGGAGATCTTTGAGCACTACCGCAGCTTCAACGTGCAGATCATTCCGCATGCCTGGGGCATCAAGCTGGAGATGACCAATGCGCCGGCGGCCGCGTTCGTCGACGGCCAGATGATCCACGGGATCAAGGAGCACGTGTTCGCGGTACTGCGCGACATCATCTACACGGCGAATGAAATCATCAGCGCCGGCAGGCTCGACAGCAAGGATCCGGCCTCGATCACCAACGCCGTGTTCCATATCCTGCGCAATGCGCGGGTACTGGACGTGAAGACGCGCCCCAATCTGGTGGTGTGCTGGGGCGGCCATTCGATCGGCGACGCCGAGTACCGCTACGCCAAGCGCGTCGGCTACGAATTCGGCCTGCGGGCGCTCGACGTGTGCACCGGCTGCGGCCCCGGTGCGATGAAGGCGCCGATGAAAGGTGCCGGCGTCGGCCACGCCAAGCAGCGCATCACCGACGGGCGCTTCCTCGGCGTGACCGAGCCCGGCATCATCGCCGCCGAGCCGCCGAACGCAATCGTCAATCAACTGGTCATCATGCCGGACATCGAAAAGCGGCTCGAGGCGTTCCTGCGCCTGGGGCACGGCATCGTGGTGTTTCCGGGCGGGGTCGGCACCGCGGAGGAAATCCTGTATCTGCTGGGTGTTTTGCTCGATCCGGCCAACGCGCAGCAGCCGCTGCCGGTGGTGCTGACCGGCCCGCGCGCCAGCGCTGCCTACTTCGACAACATCGCACGCTTCATCGAAAGCACACTGGGCGCCGCGGCGCTCACGCGGCTGAAGGTCATCATCGACGATCCGGCCGCGGTCGCGCGCCACATGGTGCAGTCGTTCGAGCAGGTGCGCGCATTTCGCCGCAAGCACAACGATTCGTACAATTTCAACTGGCTGCTGCGGGTACCGTACGAGCTGCAGCAGCCGTTCGGGGTCACGCACGCGTCGATGCGCGCACTGCAACTGCACCGGGCGCAGCCGCTGCACCTGCTGGCGTCGAATCTGCGGCGCGCGTTTTCCGGCATCGTTACCGGCAACGTCAAGGAAAACGGCGTCGCCGCGATCGAGCGGCTCGGGCCGTACGAACTGTCGGGCGACGCCGATATCATGCGACTGCTGGATGAACTTTTGACCGGCTTCGTCGCCCAGGGACGCATGAAGCTGCCCGGCAGCGCCTATCGTCCCTGCTATCGCCTGGTGGCTTAAGGCTGCCCCGGTGCGACCGGATCGGACACGATCCGACCAGTTCTGACAAGGTGCGCCAACACCGCATTTAACCCTTGCGTAGCCGGTATTCGCGCCGCCGCGGGAATGCGAGGCGCGACGCTGCCGGTTCAGATTCGATGTGACCCAGTTCCTGTCGAGCGCGATCCTGGCGCCCTAGTCTCTTAGCAACCAGGAGTGCACACGATGAGTAAGGAAGATCCAAGGGTCGAGACCGCCGAAGAGGCGCGAATTCGGACCATGGCGCCCCCGAGCGGTGCGGAAGCCTACGCGCGCTGGCTGGAGCACATGCAGCGCACGCGCACGCGCCACGCCGCCATCACGCGCAACCTGTACACCTGGTCGAACTACAAAAATTGGGCGGACAAGGTTCGCCACGAATGGTTGGCCGAGGACTCGAAGCCCTGAGGTTTTGAACAGCCCGGGCGTGGTTCAGGCCCGGCGCACCGATTGCACCATGCTTGCGGCCGGGTTGCTGCGAGTGGATGGCACCTCCAGCCAGTCGAGCATCGGTTGCCAGCCCGCCAGGTCTTCGGCAACGTCGTACGGATTCATTTCCTGCAGACCCCAACCCGACTCCGCGGCGCGCACGTAATTCTGCGAGTCACGCAGCGTGGCGACGATCGGGATGCGCAGTGTGCCCAGAAAACGCAGCAGCGCCTGGTAGGTTACGGTGTTGCGGCGCACGCGGTTGGCGATGATCCCGAGGCGATGGTCATTGCGATGCACCTTCGCCACCAGCAGCAGATTCTGCACGCAGCGCGAACAGGCATGAATGTCGATGTCCGAAGGCAGCACCGGCACCAGGATCTTGTCGGCAGTGCGGGTCAGCTCCGGCATCTCCTGTGCTTCGACCGCCGCCGGCGTATCGACGATCACGCGGCCGGTGCCCTCCGGGATGCGCAGCTGAAAGCTGCGGGTGATGCGCGGGTCACGCTCGAAGGCCTTGATCAGGTGGATGCGGGCCTGGGTCTTGTCGCGCTTCGCGGCCCAACGGGCCGATGAGCCCTGCGGGTCATAATCCATCAATACCGGGCGCTCCCCTTGCATAGCAAAGTGACTCGCCAGATTGATGGCGATCGTTGTCTTGCCTGAACCGCCCTTTGGATTCAGCACGACGATACGCTGCATGAATGTCCCTGTGCTGCGCGAATATTATGTCGTTCCGCAATTTAGCATAGCCCGGCCGCGCCGCAAGCAGCGCGCCGTATTTTGAGATGCCGTTCTTACGAAATCGTGTCACGTCACCGAATCGTCCGTGGGCCTGTGAGGCGCAACACGGCAGACGATTACCGCGCCGCCTAACATGATCATCACAGCCTGCAACGCGGATGCCCACTTGGAAAGATTCCTTCTACTCTGGGATGAGATGGACGACTGGCTGAATGCCGCCCGGCACCTGCTGGGTCGCTCGATGGCTTGAAACCTTAAGCTTTAGGCCCTATACCACTGGTTTCCCCGATGAGTGGAGACGGTGGGCAACATGTCGAGCGAGCGCGAAACGCTGGGCTTCCAGGCTGAAGTCCGCGAACTGCTGAGTCTGATGATCCATTCCCTGTACAGCCACAGGGACATCTTCCTACGCGAGCTGATCTCCAACGCCTCCGACGCCAACGACAAGCTGCGCTTCCTCGCATTGTCAAACCCAGAACTGCTGGGCAAGGACAACGACCTGGCGATCTGGATCGACAGCGACCCCAGCGGCGCCACGCTGACGGTACGCGACCACGGCATCGGCATGAGCCGCGAGGAGGCGATCACGCACCTGGGGACCATCGCCAAGTCCGGTACCGCCGAATTCTTCAAGCGTCTTACCGGCGACCAGCAGAAGGATGCGCAGCTGATCGGCCAGTTCGGTGTCGGTTTCTATTCGGCATTCATCGTTGCCGACCGGGTCGAGGTATTGACGCGCCGCGCCGATGCCGCGCCCGAACAGGCGGTGCGCTGGGAGTCGAGCGCCGACGGGCAGTTCACCGTCGAGACCATCACGCGCGCCGAGCGCGGCACCAGCGTGGTGCTGCACCTGAAGGACGACGCGAAGGAATTCGCCGACCCGATGCGGCTGCGCGCGCTGGTGCGCCGCTACTCCGATCACATCGCCTTTCCGGTGCGCATGCAGAAGCAGGGCGCCGCCTCGCTCGACTACGAGGACGTCAATCAGGCGCAGGCGCTGTGGACGCGGCCGCGCAGTGAGATCAAGGACGAGGAATACCGCGACCTGTACGGCCACATCGCGCACGACGGCGCCGAGCCTCTGGCCTGGAGCCATAACCGGGTCGAGGGCAAGCGCGAATACACCAGCCTGCTCTACATTCCGGCCCGTGCGCCGTTCGACCTGTGGCAGCGCGAAGCCACCCGCGGCCTGAAGCTGTACGTGCGGCGCGTGTTCATCATGGACGACGCGGAGCAGTTCCTGCCGCTGTACCTGCGCTTCGTCAAAGGCATCGTGGACTCGAACGATCTGCCGCTGAACGTGTCGCGCGAACTGCTGCAGCAGGATCGGGAGGTGGAGGCGATGCGCGCCGCGCTGACGCGGCGCGTACTGGAGATGCTGGCGAAACTGGCCAAGGACGAACCCGACAAGTACGCGCAGTTCTGGCGCGAATTCGGGCGCGTGCTCAAGGAGGGCCTGAGCGAGGATCCTGGCAACCGCGAGCGGCTGCTGCCGCTACTGCGCTTCGCCACCACCGCCAGCGCCGCCAACGATGAGACGGTAAGTCTTACCGAGTACGTCGCACGCATGCGCCCCGGACAGGAGCGCATTTATTACATCGTCGCCGACACCGTGGAGAGCGCGCGCGCGAGCCCGTACCTGGAGCTGCTGCAGCAGAAGGGCGTCGAGGTGCTGCTGATGGCCGATCGAATCGACGAATGGGTCATGGGCCAGGTGACTGAATTCGAAGGCAAGCGCTTCAAGGAGGCCTCGCGCGGGGATCTGGAGCTCGGCGGTCTGGCCGATCAGGCGGAACGCGCGCGCATCGACGAGGAGCGCAAGGAAAACAAGGCGCTGCTCAAGCGCTTCAAGGATGCACTCGGGGATCGGGTGTTGGAAGTGCGGGTCAGCGAGCGGCTGCGCGACTCTCCGGCGCTGCTGGTGCACGGGGAGGGCGAGCTGTCGGCACAGATGCGGCGTCTGCTGGCGGCCAATGGCCAGGCGCCGCCGGCGAGCAAACCGGCCATGGAGCTCAACGTGACGCACCCGCTGGTGCGCCACATGGACGGTCTGACGGCGGCGGATGAATTCCAGGAGCTGGCACTGCTGCTGTACGACCAGGCGGCCATGACCGAAGAGGGTCAGGTGGCGAACCCGGCGGATTTCAGTCGCCGGCTGAACAATCTGCTGGTGCGGCTCGTGGCGGCCCGCTGACAGGAGCGCGGACTTTGCGCTAACCTTGCGCCATCCAGGTTGACAACTCCAGGGGTGCGGCTATGAGCGCGAATCCACCCGACGATGCGCAACTGCGGGCGCGGCTGACGCCGCTGCAGTACCACGTCACGCAGAAGAAAGGCACCGAGCCGGCGTTTACCGGCAAGTACGCCTACAACAAGGACACCGGCGTCTATAGCTGCGTGTGCTGCGGGCAGGAGCTGTTCAGCTCCGACAGCAAGTATGACTCCGGTTCCGGCTGGCCCAGTTTCTGGCTACCGCTGGCGGCGGACCGGGTGCGCACCCGTGTGGACGCATCGCATGGCATGGCGCGCACCGAAGTCACCTGCGCGGGCTGCGGCGCTCACCTGGGCCATGTATTCGAGGATGGACCGGACCCTTCAGGCCTGCGCTACTGCATCAACTCGGCGGCACTCGGCTTCCAGGGCGCGCCGAGAGCTTGAACCTGCGTCCGCTGCGCGTCGAAGCGCTGATGATCGACGGGCCGGCCGGCAAGCTCGAGACGTTGCTGGAACAGCCACCGCCGTTGGCGGACTCGCAGCACGCCTCCCCAGCCGCCTTTGCCGTGATCTGCCATCCGCATCCGCTGCACGGTGGCAGCATGCACAACAAAGTGGTCTTTACCGTCGCTCGGGCTTGCCAGGAGCTCGCCATGCCGACGCTGCGCTTTAATTTCCGCGGGGTAGGGGCCAGTGCCGGCAGCTACGATGAGGGTCGTGGCGAGACCCAGGACACGCTGGCGGTGATTGCCGCCGGCCGGGCGCGCTGGCCGGGTGCAGCGCTGACGCTGGCCGGTTTTTCCTTCGGCGCCGTCGTCAGCCTGGTGGCCGCAGCTGCGGCGGCGCCGTCGCGCCTGATCAGCGTCGCGCCCGCGGTGGCGTACGTCGGGTTGGCTTCGATGGCACGACCGGCCTGCCCGTGGTTGATCGTACAGGGCGATGCCGACGAGGTGGTCGACGCGCGCGAAGTGCAGGCGTTTGCGGCGCGTTTCAGCCCGCCGCCGCAGCTGGTGCTGCTGCCGGGCGTGGGACATTTCTTTCACCGCCGGCTGGATCAGTTGCGCGACGCCGCAATCGCGTTTCTGAGCGCAACCTGAAAGGCAGCGCCTGCCGGCCGCTGCGCAGATGAAGAAGCCCGGTAAAGCTGGGCCTTACCGGGCTTTCTTAAAGCGGTTCGCCTGCAGCAGCGCGAACCGGGAACCGATCAATTCACCATCGACTTCAGGTTCTTCAATGGCAGTGCGCGCACTTTCTTGCTGGCGGGCTTTGCCTTGAACGTCATCTTCTCGCCGGTGAAAGGGTTGATGCCTTCGCGCGATTTGGTCGCGGGGCGCTTCACCACCTTCAGCTTGAGCAGACCGGGAAGAGTGAACAGGCCGTTGCCGCGCAGGCTCTTCTTGATGATGCCGTTGAGGGATTCGAACACTTCACTCACCTGCTTGCGGGAAAGTTCCGAATCCTTGGAAATCTGGGCCAGTATTTCCGACTTGGTCGGTGCCCCACCTTTTTTTGCCATTGGCGAATCTCCTGGAGTTTGTGCGGACGTCAGTCTCGTTCGACGTGAAAAGATCAAAAGCTGTATGAAACGGCGCGCAACATAGCACACCGCTGCGCCAACGCAAATCTTTTTTCGGTAACACGCGCTGCGAAAATGCCTTTTTTTATAGGCTCGCGCGCATCGCGTTTAGCAATCAACGCCGCCAGTGAGGCGCTGCGTGTCGACGCTGCGTCGCAACTGTGCGCGTCAACGCAGCAGAATCAATAGCATTTGAATCACAATGCACGCCCACAGCGGCGACCAATCGAGTCCGCCCAGCGGCGGAATTACGCGCCGGAACGGACGCAGCACCGGCTCACACAGTGCCACGAGCAAGCCTTGTGCCGGCGAGTAGGTGCCGGGCGCAACCAGCGACAGCAGCGTGTAGGTCAGGATCGCGAAGAAATAGGTCCACAGGGTGGTGCGCAGGATTTCGAAAGCCGCCAGTTGCAACCACACCAGCGCCGGCGGCGGCCCTAAGCCGCTGAGCAGCCACGAAACCGATACCTGCAGCAGCGCGAACACCGCCACCGCGACGCATGAGGCCGTGTCCAGTCTACCGATCGAGGGCAGCAGCCGGCGCAGCGGCACGATGATCGGGTTGGTCAGATGAATGATGGAACGCGCCAGCGGATTTCTAAAGTCGGCGCGCGACCATTGCAGCAGCAGCCGCAGCAGTACCGCGATCAGGCACAACGACAGCAGGGTCTCGATCAGGTAGATCAGTGCGGCCATTGATGGATTGTCACTGGTGCTCGGTGTGCTGCGCGCTGCTGAGCATATCCGCGAGCTGCACGCTGCGCTCACTCGCAGCCTGCAGCGCGCGCGCGACCAGGGCGTCGAACCCGCCCTGCTGCAGCACGCGCAGCGCCGCTTCGGTGGTGCCACCGCTGGAGGTCACCGCGGCGCGCTGTTCGGCCAGCGCCGTGCCCTGGTGCGCCAGCAGCCCGGCGCCGTACAGCGTCTCTGCGGCCAGCAGCGCGGCCGTGTCCGGCGCCAGGCCGAGCGCTGCCGCGGCCTGCGCCATCTGCTCGGCCAGCAGAAAGAAATACGCCGGACCGCTGCCCGACAGGGCAGTGACCACGTCCAGCTCAGCCTCGGTGCGTAGCCACACCGCGCGCCCGGCGGCCGCACCCACCAGTTCCGCGAGGTCACGTTGTGCTGCCGTGACCGCGGCTGGTGCGTACAGGCCGGTGACGCCGGCGCCGAGCAGCGCCGGCCGATTGGGCATCGCGCGCACCACGGCGGTCCCAGGCGGACAGGCGCGGGCGAGATCTGCCAGCCGCAGGCCGGCGGCAATCGACAGCACCACCGGTTTGCGTTCCAGCAGGGTCGGGTAGAGTGCGCGCAGCGCCTGGCCGGCTTGCTGCGGCTTGACGGCCAGCACCAGGAGGCTGGCATCGCGGGCCGCTGTGGCATTGTCGGGGCTCGATTTAACGCCCCATTCGCGCGCCAGTGCCGCCCGGGCCTGCGGCTGCGGCTCGCCGACATGGATCTGAGCGGGCGCCACCGTCCGGCGCAGCAGGCCCGCGATCAGCGCGCGCGCCATGTTGCCGCCGCCGATGAACGCAATTGTGGCGATTTGCGGGGACTGCATCCGCCGCATTCTATCCAAGGTCCGCGGCCGGCCGCGGACCGAAAATGGCCGTTCCCACCCGGATCAGGGTCGCGCCCTGGCCAATGGCCTCGCAAAAATCCGCGCTCATGCCCATCGACAGCGTGTCCAGTTCGCGCCCTTGGGCATTGAGCTGCTGCAACAGCAGCTGCAGGGCACCGAAGCTGGCGCGGTTATCCTGAGCGCTCAGTCCGGGTGGCAGGATGCACATCAGCCCGCGCAGTTTCAGCCGCGGCAGTGCCGCTACTGCCTGCACCAGGGCCGGCGCCGCCGCCGGTTCGATCCCGGCTTTGGCAGCCTCCCCGGCAATGTTGACCTGGATGCAAACCTGCAGCGGCGGCGCATAGTGCGGTCGCTGCGCCGACAGCCGTTCGGCAACCTTAAGCCGATCGACGCCATGCACCCAGTCGAAGCCGGCCGCGATGGCGGCGCTCTTGTTGGCCTGGATGCGGCCGATGAAGTGCCAGGTGAGCGCCAGATCACGCAGCGCGTCAATTTTCGGCAGCGCCTCCTGCAGGTAGCTCTCGCCGAAGTCAGTCACGCCGCAGGCCGCCGCCGCACGCACTCGCTGGTCGCCATGGCCCTTACTGACCGCCACCAGTGTGATGCAGTCGTCACTCCGGTGCGCGGCGGCCGCCGCGGCACCGATCTCGGCGCGCAGCGCCTGCAGATTGTTCGCGATTGCGTCGTCGGCTGACGAAATTTGCGGACCGATTAACATATTGGTGGTCGAGTACCTCCGCTATACTGCGTTGGCTTGCCGCTGCCACCAGCGGGAGGGAGCGAGAACCCGAATGGCTGTCGACATTGCGCAATTGCTGGCGTTCGCCGTCAAGAATAACGCTTCCGATCTTCATCTGTCGGCCGGTGTGCCGCCGATGATTCGTGTCGACGGCGACATCAAGCGTATCAACATGCCGGCACTTACCCACAAGGAAGTGCACGCCATGGTGTATGACATCATGAACGACAAGCAGCGCAAGGCGTACGAGGAATTCTTCGAAACCGATTTTTCGTTCGAGATTCCGAAACTGGCGCGCTTCCGGGTCAATGCCTTCAACCAGAACCGCGGCGCCGGCGCCGTGTTCCGCAACATTCCCTCCGCCATCCTCAGCCTGGACGACCTGGCGGCGCCGAAGATCTTCCGCGACCTGTGCATGCTGCCGCGCGGCCTGGTGTTGGTCACCGGCCCGACCGGGTCGGGCAAATCGACCACGCTGGCCGGCATGGTCGATTACTGCAACGACAATCGTCCCGATCACATCATCACGATCGAGGACCCAATCGAGTTCGTGCACGAGTCCAAGCGCTGCCTGATCAACCAGCGCGAAGTCAAGCGCGACACACTCGGCTTCAGTGAAGCGCTGCGCTCGGCGCTGCGCGAGGACCCGGACATCGTGCTGGTGGGCGAAATGCGCGACCTGGAGACCATCCGCCTGGCGCTGACCGCCGCCGAGACCGGCCATCTGGTGTTCGGCACCCTGCACACCAGTTCGGCCGCCAAGACCATCGACCGCATAGTCGACGTGTTCCCGGGCGAGGAAAAGGACATGGTGCGTTCGATGCTGTCGGAGTCACTGCGCGCGGTGATTTCCCAGACGCTGCTCAAGCGCAGCGGCGGCGGCCGCGTAGCCGCGCACGAGATCATGATCGGTACCCCGGCGATCCGGAACCTGATCCGCGAGGGCAAGATCGCCCAGATGTATTCCTCGATCCAGACCGGCCAGTCGGCGGGCATGCAGACGCTCGACCAGTGCCTGACCGAACTGGTGGCCAAGGGCGTCGTCAACAAGGAAGAGGCACGCTACAAGGCGTCGAACAAGGACGCAATGTAATAGCGCGGCGGCTTCTGACCTTGGGAAGTCGGCGCGCATTGACGAGGCAGCCATGGATCGCGACCAAGCCATCAAACTGATGCAGGAACTGCTCAAGCGCGTCGTGGAGAAAGTCGCGTCTGATCTGTTCATCACCGCTAATTTCCCGCCGGCGATCAAGATCGACGGCGAGATCCGGCCGCAGATGGAGCGCGCGCTGACCGCCGAGCAGTCGGGCATGCTGGTGCGGGCCATCATGAACGACCGCCAGACCAAGGAATTCGACGCCACCAAGGAATGCAATTTCGCCATCGCGCCGCCTGGCATCGGCCGCTTTCGCGTCAGTGCGTTCGTGCAGCAGGGTCACGTCGGCTGCGTCATCCGGCTGATCAACGCCAAGATCCCCTCGTTCGAGGAACTGGATCTGCCCCCGATCTTGAAGGAAGTCGTGCTGTCGAAGCGCGGCCTGGTGCTGGTGGTCGGCGGTACCGGCTCGGGCAAGTCGACCACGCTGGCCTCGATGCTCGGCTACCGCAACGACAAGACCCGCGGTCATATCGTCACCATCGAGGACCCGGTCGAGTACGTGCACCAGCACAAGGGCTGCGTGATCACGCACCGCGAGGTCGGCGTGGACACCGAGTCCTGGCACGCGGCGCTCAAGAACACCCTGCGCCAGGCGCCCGACGTCATCCTGATCGGCGAAATCCGCGACCGCGAGACCATGGAATACGGCATTCAGTTCGCCGAGACCGGCCACCTGGTGCTGGCAACGCTGCACGCCAACAGCTCCAACCAGGCGCTCGACCGCATCATCAACTTTTTCCCCGAGGAGCGCCGCGAGCAGCTGCTGATGGACCTGTCACTCAACATCCGGGCCCTGATCTCGCAGCGCCTGATTCCGCGCGAGTCCGGCACCGGCCGCATCGCCGCGATGGAGATCATGCTCAACTCGCCGCTGATCCAGGACCTGATCTTCCGCGGCGAGGTCGCCAAGATCAAGGAAGTCATGGCGCGCTCGAACCGCATCGGCATGAAGACCTTCGACCAGGCGCTGTTCGACCTGTACGAGCAGGGCAATATTTCGTACGAGGATGCGCTGCGCAATTCGGATTCCAAGAACGAGCTGCGGCTGCGCGTGAAACTGGAGAGCAAGCGCGAGAACAAGCCGGTCGAGGCCGATGGCGACCTCAGCATCGCAGAAGAAGTCGAAGGCAAGAGTTATTAGATCCAGCATGGCAGCAGATCCGCTCGAGATGACGGGCGCCGAGCAGGCGCCGCAGGTCAACACCAAGCCGCTGTTCAAGCTGATGGTCGAGCGCAAGGCGTCCGACCTGTTCTTTACTTCCAACGCGCCGATCAAGATCAAGATCGAAGGCCAGATCTATCCGATCAACAAGCAGGTGCTGCCGCCGGCCGCGGTGCGCTCGGTGTGCTTTGGCCTGATGACGCCGCAGCAGATCGAAATCCTGCAGCGCGAGCTGGAGATCGATTTTGCGATTTCCGAGCCGGGGCTGGGCCGCTTCCGCGTCAACATCTTCTACCAGCGCGGTTACCCGGCCATGGTGCTGCGCTATATCACCGCCGATATGCCGCGGCTGGATTCGCTCGGCCTGCCGGACACGCTGATCGAGCTGGCGATGCTCAAGCGCGGACTGATTCTGCTGGTCGGCTCCACCGGCTCGGGTAAGTCGACCACGCTGGCGGCGATGATCAATCACCGCAACGAGAACGCCTCGGATCACATCGTCACGATCGAGGATCCGATCGAGTTCCTGCACACCAACAAGCGCTCGATCATCAACCAGCGCGAGGTTGGCCTGGATACCAAGAGCTACGAGCGCGCGCTGCGCGGCGTGATGCGCGCCGCGCCCGACGTGATCCTGATCGGCGAGATCCGCGACCGCGAGAGTATGCAGGCATCAATCAACCTGGCCGGCACCGGACATCTGGTCCTGGCGACGCTGCACGCCAACAACTGCGCCGAGATGTTCGACCGCGTCATCAATATGTTCCCGCTCGACCAGCACAAGCAGGTGACCCTCGACCTGTCGCAATACCTGCGCGCCGTGCTGGCGCAGCGCCTGGTGATGGGTGTCGACAACAAGCGGGTGGCGGCGGTGGAGGTCATGCTCAACACGCCGCACATCGCCGAGCTGATCAAGCGCGGCGACGTCAGCGGCATCAAAGAGTCGATCATGCAGAGCGGCGACAAGGAAGTGTTCAGCTTCGATACCTCGCTGCACCGGCTCTACCAGGAAGGCCGCATCAGCCTGGACGAGGCGCTGGCGCACGCGGATTCGCGCACCAATCTTGAGGCCAAGATCAACTTCGGCTAAGACCGTTGGCGACTCTCCATTCGGAGAGGAGCATTACTGCGGATGGTACGGGTACTTTTTAATGGTGCGCGACACCGTGAGTTCGTAGCTGCCCTCGACGTCACAGCGCACGCCATCAGCCGATGATGCGCAGCCGTAGGTTCCCTTGCCCATAACGCCCGTGAGTGTGCCGGTGCCGCCGGTGAAGGCCCAGGTTCCCTTCGATCCCACCAGCGCGCCGTCCTTCAATGTCTCCTTACCCCAGTACGATACGAAGACTTTGTCGCCACTCTGCATCGTCGTCATATGCCAGCCGTTGGCGCGCTGCACGTTGCCGTTTATTTCAATGGTCTCCACATCCTCGGCGTCTTTACTCGCATCCGAGCCGATTTGCATCGGCGTGGTCCACTGGCATTTGAAATGCAGCAGGCCCAGAGCGTGACCGGGGCGATCGCCCACGGGGATGATCAGCTGCGGATCGGGCTTGGCGCACAACTCAGATGCGGTAAAGCTCGTCTGTGCGCGCGCCGTCGTGGCACCCAGACAGCCAACGGTCGACAACACGAGGATCGCGAAAAACACGCGCATTTGGAGCTACTCCTGATCGGTAGAGAATTTTCTTATGACTCGCAGCGAATGGTTTGCTGCAATCGAGCGTGGAGCCTATCCCCGTGCTCTCGGCGGCGTCAATCCTGCCTCATGCCGCCGCGTGATGTGGCATATTGGCTGCGCCGTTCCACCCACCGACGGCGAGCGGCCGCAAAGTGCTCGTGATAATACCCCAGCAGCTCGAGCGGGCCGTCGCTACGCCAGAGGTGGTCGCTACGCCAGCGGCGGCCGCGCAAGGCAACCGCTTGCATCGCAAGCTGTCCTTATTCGGCGTGCTGCTGCTGACCTTGTCGTGTCTGTCGCCGGTGTTCTCCATCTACGGCGTCGGCTCCGATGTATTGGTGCATGCCGGCACCGGCGCGGCGGCGGTGTTCATTTGCGGAATCGGAGTAGCCCTGGTATGGGCAGTCGTTTATGCGGAGTTGGGTTCGGCGTACCCGTACGCGGGCGGGGACTATGTGGGCGTGGGCTCGATTCTCGGTCCGTGGGCAGGCTTTGCGAGCCTGACGGTCTGGGGTGTAACTCTGGCCCCCACCATCGCCTTTCTGGCGAAGACGATCAGCGTCTACGTCGGCGACTTGATGCCGGCGGCATCACCGACCATCGTCACGTTCGGTGCCCTCGGCGCCGCGCTCGCCGTCGCATTGCTCGCAGTACGCACCAGCGCCTTCGTCACCGGAATTTTTCTCGCGATCGAGATGCTCGCGGTGCTGGTTCTTATCGGTGCCGGGCTGTGGCACCCGGCTCGCAGTCTCACCGACGTCGTGTTGCATCCGGCGACGCTCAGCGCCGCCGGCGCCATGGGGCCGGTCTCGCTTGCAGCATTGGCATTAGCGGGCGTCAGTGCCGCCTACGCGACCGCCGGCGGCAACCAGGCGATCGTGTTCGGCGAGGAACTGGCCGAGCCCCACCGCCATATGGGTCGCGTGATTCTGGTCGCGGGCCTGATCGGAGCCTTTGCCACCGCTGTGCCGGTTATTGCCGTGGTCCTCGGTGCCGGCGATCTGCAGGCGATGCTGAAAAGTCCGGCGCCGTTCAGCGCCTTTGTTGCGTCGGTCGCGGGGCCGGCCGCAGGCCACGCTTTGAGTGCCGGAGTCATCCTGGCGATCTTCAACGCTCTGATCGCCCAGATCATGTTTTCGGCGCGCCTGTTGTTCAGCTTTGGCCGCGACGAGATCTTTCACCCGAGCGTGAATGCGACGCTCTCAAGAGTGCATTGCTCCTCAGGAGCACCACGGGTGGCAACCTGGGTCGTCAGCGCAATGGCCGCAGCCTGCTGCTTGCTTGATATGCACCTGCTGCTTGTTTTCATTTCCGGTCTTACGGTCTACAGCCTCGGCCTCGTGAGCTTCGCCGTGCTGGTCGGTCGATCGCGGCGATTGACGGGGCAGCCCGGATACTGGCGATCGCTGCTGTATCCGGTGGCGCCGGTTTTGGGCCTGATCCTGGCGCTCGCATTCGGTGTCGCGGACCTGCTCGATGCGGATGCCGGCCGGCCCAGCCTGTTGCTGCTCGGCGCGATGATCGGCGTCGCACTGCTGTGGCATCATTTCGTGCTGAGTCCACGCCCCGGCGGCTGGGCGCCGCGAATCGAGTCGATACCGCCTGCGCCGGCGGTGTGATCAAGCGGCGGCGAGCGCAGCGCGTGCGCGATCACGACTTCTGCTTGGCCGCTGCCTCGCGCGCTTGCTTGAGCTGCTTCCAGTTGGGTGCGTACTGCAGCGCCTGATCGTACTTCGATAGCGCCTGTCTGGTGTTGCCCTGTCTGACCAGCACGTCGCCCCAGGCCTTGAGCGGGTCGGCCCAGTGCGGCCCGCGCTGGTTGGCGTCCTTGAGTTTTGCCTCCGCGCCCGCCAGATCACCGTGACGGGCGAGTGCGAGGCCCCACGAGTAGTAGCCCGCAGGCAGGTCGGGCGCGAGTGCCACGGCGTTGGCGTAGGCTTGTTGCGCGCCCGGCCAGTCGCCGCGGCCGTCGAGGATGTCGGCACGGAACCGGTAGCAGTCGACGAAGGGGTCGGCCGCTTTCAGTACCGCATCCGCCTTGTCAGGATGACCAGCCGCTTCCTCGGCCGGCGCGATCCAACAGCTGTAGCCCGGATTGCTGGTGGAGACTATAGGGTCGGCGTTGGCCGCACCGAAGGCTTCCATCTCGGCTACGGCGCGCGCGCTATCGCCGTCCTCGGCCGCCAGAACGCCGCGCACCCAGTGCGCTATCGCGCCGATGCTCGGATCGTGTGGGTCTTCCCGCATCGTCTTGAGCGCCAGGTCGGCGGCCTCGGTGTCGTGCAGTCGGGACTGGATGTCCGCGATTGTCGGGCCGGAAGTGGTAAGACCGGTCCCTACACCGGCGTTGGCCTCGGCGTCGGCGACCATGGCATTCAGCCACGCCCCCAGGTTGCCGGTGAGCGTATCCAGGTTCTGGTAATAAAGTTCGGGGGCGCGGCCGGGGCGACCGCCGGCGGCCTTGAGCATGGCTTGTCCGGTGCGCCACGCGCCTTCCTCGTCACCCTGGATCCACAGCTCATTCATCACGTTGTTGTAGCCGATCCAATAATCCGACTTGAGCTTCAGTGCGGCCCGATACAGCGCCAGCGCTTCATGCGCCGAACCGCCGACGTTGTTCAGGGAGTTGGCCCAGACATTGAGCAGGTATGGTTGATCGTCGAGGGTCGCGCTTCCGACCACAGCCCGGCAGAACGCGATCGCATCCTCGTTGCGGCCGATGTTTTGCAGGTAGTACGCCCAGCGCACCGGCTGCGATTTGGAGTAGGCGTACTCGGCCGCTGCGACCGTGAGCTTATCGAGTTCCATCGCCGAGCCACTGAAGGTCTTTGGCGGCACACCATTGCCGCGGATCGTGAGCGCCAGGCCGCCGCTCGCTGTCTGGATCAGATCGCCGTCGATGTGCACGTCGTGGCCAAAGCGCTCCTTGAGCAGCCGCGAGACCTCTTCGATGGAAATGCCGGTCTCGGGCACATCCAGCCGGATGTTGCTGGTCCAGGCTCCCGACAGGCCGCGCGCGGCGGCGGAGCTGCGGGTCTCAGTCTGCAGGCGGCTGAGTTCATCGAGCAGTTCTCCAGCGACGATTTTTCCGCTCGGGACATGGGCGGCGACATTGGTCGCAACCTCGAACGGTTCGACCACCACGCGTCGCGACGTGACGGCATCGCGAATCAGGATCGCGATCCCGACACCAATGACCGTCGCCACCAGAACCAGAAACAGCTGGAAGCTCACGCGCAGACGCATGCCCAGCCGGCGCAGGCTTTCCTCGCGCAGCTGGTTGTGCAAATGCTCCAGCCGCAGCGGGTGCTCGTCTTTAAGATGCTCGGCCTGGATCTGCAGCAGCTGTGCCTGCTTGTTCAGGAACAGGGAGGTGTCGCGCGCGACCTGTGGATCGTTGCCCGAAAGCCTGGCGGCGACCGCCGCGGCAAAGGCCTCGCTGCCGGCGGCCGGCTCCGGCGGCTCGACTTCGCTCTTGCCGTCCTCGTCACCAAGAATGCCGCCGAGCATGCCTTCAGCCATGGCTTACTCCGGAAACACAGCGCTGGCCTCGAATACCGGGCCGTCCACGCACACGCGTTTCATCGCTGGTCCGGCCGGCGTCTGCACCGCCACCGCGCAGCCGGCACAGCCGCCGACCGCGCACACCATGAATTCCTCCAGCGCAACCTGGCAGGGCAGGCGGAATTCGCGCGACAGACGGGCAGTGGCGGCGAGCATCGGCGTCGGGCCGCAAGCGAAGATTTCCGTTTCCGAAAGCGCGCCGGCCGGCAGCGCCGACAGCCAGGCGCGCGCCAGCTCGGTCACGTAGCCGTCGAAGCAGCCGGCGAAGCCCGACAACGTCGCCAGCCTCGACGGCACACCCGAGCCTTCGAGCAGCGGCATGGCGGCGATCACCGCTTCGGGCATGCCCGGAACCAGGATGGTCGATGGGCGGCTGCGAAATGGAAAGGCGATCTCCGAGCCCATCAGCACCAGCGGCTTCCAGGCGATGTCGCTGCGAGCGGCGAGATGCTCGGCCAGGAACACCATCGGCGGTATGCCGACGCCGCCGCCGATCGCAAGCACGCGCGGACGCTCGGCATGCGGCACGAAACCCTGGCCGATGGGCCCGAGCACGCTCAGCTGCTGTGGCGGCTCGACCAGCGACAAAGCGCGCGTGCCGGGTCCCACCACTTTGTAGAGCACCTCGATCCAGCCGGCGAGCGCGTCGGCGCGCATGATCGACAGCGGCCGGCGCATCGGCAGATCGGCGCCGCAGCGCAGATGGACAAAACTTCCGGGCGTGGCGCGTGCCGCGCAGCGCGGCGCCCCAAGGCGCAGCACATGCTGCTCGGCGTCGAAGTGGCTGTGGGCCAGCACCGGCGCATCTTCCAGCATGATGCTGGCGCGATGCGCCCGGGCGGCGCTGTCGTTCGCGGCCCCCTTGCCGTCCACCCCCTTGCCGCCCAGTGGCGCCGCGGCGCTCATTGGGTCAAGCCGCCCGCGACGCTCTCGAGCACCGCCATGCGCACCGCGACGCCATTGCTGACCTGGGCGCGGATCACCGACTGCGGCCCGTCGGCGATGGCCGAGTCGATCTCGATGCCGCGGTTCATCGGCTGCGGATGCATCACGATCGCATCGGGGTGCGCGCGCGCCAGGCGCGCCGGCGTCAGTCCGTAGCGGGTGAAGTACTCAGCGCCGTCAGGGATCGCGGTTTCGGCAAAGCGCTCCTTCTGAATCCGCAGCATCATCACTACATCGACGCCCCCCAGTCCGTCCTCGAGCGTTTCGAAGCGCGGGCAGCCGGGAAACTCCTGCGCGTCGGGCATCAGCGCCGGCGGCGCCACGATGCGGATCTCGCGTGCCTGCAGAATCCGGAATACCTGGTAGGCCGAGCGCGCGACGCGCGAATGGCGGATGTCACCGACAATCGCGATGCGCAGCGCCTCGATACTGCCCTTGTGCTGACGGATGGTCAGCGCATCGAGCAAGCCCTGGGTCGGATGCGACAGGTGCGCCTCGCCTGCCGACAGCACGCTGACCGAAGGGGACACATGCGAGGCGACATGCGCGAGCACGCCGGGCTCGGCATCGCGGATCACGAACACATCGAAATGCAGCGCCTGCAGCGTGTAGATGGTATCGAGCATGCTCTCGCCCTTGGCGCGCGAGGACAGCTGGACTTCCAGATTGACCACCTCGGCACCAAGCCGCCGGCCGGCGAGCTCAAACGACACGCGCGTGCGGGTGGATGGTTCGGTGAATAAATTCGCAATGGTCACGCCCTGCAGCGTGTCCCCGGTCGGCGGCCGCTCGCCGAGGCTGCGGGCGAAATGCTGCGAGCGCTGCAGCAGCGCCTCGATTTCCTCGCGACGAAGGCCCTCCAGCGTGATCAGGTGACGCAGCGAGCCGTCGGCGCGCCTTTGCTCAATCATCAGTGCGACCTTCACCCCGAAGCCAGCGTTCCAGAATGATAGCGGCAGCGGCGCTGTCGATGTCAGCATGTTGCACCCGGCGGCGGCGCTGGCCACTGGCGCGCTGGCTGGTAAGTTCCGCCGCGGCCTCGAGCGAGGAGGCGTATTCGTTGGTGCGGTGTACCGGGAGCTTCGCGCGCGCGCCCAGGGCGGTGGCAAACTGCTCGGCGCGCGCGCTCAACCCGGATGCGGTGCCGTCGGCATGCTGGGGACTACCGACCACCAGCAGCTGCGGCTGGTATTCGTGCAACAGCCGATCTATGGCAGCCCAGTCCACGCCGCGGTCCGTGACCAGGATGGTGCTGCGGGGTGCGGCGGTGTTGCTGACGGTGTCGCCCGAGGCGACTCCAATACGACGTAGACCGAAATCGAAGGCCAGGACGACCCGGGCTTCTCCCTCAGGCATGACCTGCGGTGAAACTGACGCGCGAGCTGTCCACGCCCAGCAGCCCCCAGGCGGCCTGCCAGCGATCCTCGAACGGCAGCTCAAACACGATGCGCTCGTCGATCGGCAGGCTCAGCCAGGCGTTGTCGAGCATTTCGCGCTCCAGCTGGCCGGCGTCCCAGCCGGCATAGCCTAAGGCCACGAATGCCCCGTGCGGGCCCTCGCCGCGTGCGATCGCCGCCAGCACGTCACGCGAGGTGGTGACCTGCACGTTGTCGGAGATGCGATGGGTGGAATCCCAGGAGCCGCCCGGACGGTGCAGCACGAAGCCGCGGTCGGTGTGCACCGGGCCGCCACGCAACACCGCCTGCTCGCCGATGCGTATGTCGGCGGGCTCGAGCTTCATCTGCGCCATAACGTCGCCGAGCTTCATGCCCATCGGCTTGTTGAGCACAATCCCCAAGGCACCGCGATCGCTGTGTTCACAGATCAGCGCCACCGTCTGCGCGAAGTTGCCGTCCGACAGTGAGGGCATCGCAATCAGGAGGTGATTGGCCAGTGATTCAGTAGTGCCCATGCAAGCCAGTATGCGGGCACTACCGCGGGCTCTCAAGGTCCCTTTGAAGTATCTGACGATACGGTCACAGCCCCGGAATGCAGCGCCCCGCCGACGAAATCCCATTGATAAGCAAAGCGTAGTTGCGAGTAACCGGCGGCCAGATCGGCCGGGAAAGGTTCGAATGGACTGGCGAGCTTCAAAATCGTGAGCGCCGCCTCATCGAGGGCCCCGGAGCCGCTGCTGCGTCGCACACTGGCCTCGCGCAGGCGTCCGCTGGCGGCAATTTCAACCTCCACCACCGGGCTGCCCGACAGCCCGGCATTACGCACGGCGGACGGCAGGTTCAGGTTGCCGACCCGTTCCACCTTGCGCTTCCAGGACGCCAGATAGGGCGCGAGCCGGGAGGCGCGGGTGTCGGGCGTGACCCAGTGCTCCTCGTTACCCTTGCCCCGAAGCAGCAGTTCGACCGCATCGCCGTGGCCACTGCGCGGCTCGCCGGGCATGTCACCGATCATTTCAGGCAGCGCCTCGGACGCCGGCAGCGCCGGCGCCTCGCCGATGTAGCGAATGTCGGAGCTCGGGGCGCTGCTGGCGAGCACCGGCTTGTCTGGGCGATTGGCGGCGCCGGGGTGGTCGCTGTCATGGGCCGCCTCGGCTCGCGTATTGGCTGCGCCACGACTGGCAGGGCTCGCGGCCGCCAGCGCCATGTCGGTGTTACCGCTGCCAATCTGGGTGCGCTGCGCGAGGTAGACCGCCTGCTCGTTGGACTGCGCTTCGGGAACTTCGTTCGTGACCAACAGCACGTCGAGCTGTGGCGCCTCGCCGCCGCCGCCGTGTCCTGGGCTGGCAAAAGTCAGGCCCAGGATCACGATCGCATGCAGCAGCGCGGCCAGCAGCAGCATCGCCGTCAGCCGCTCGCTCACCGGCGCCCGGCCTTCACGAAGCGGCTGCGCCGGCATGGCTTGCTTGAGCTGCGATACGGCCGTCACGCCGGCAAGTATAGCGGTCGATAAGGCCGCTTCAGCGCGACCGGGTCGACATCCGGCGCTCGATGGCCTCCATCAGCAGCCGACCAGTGTCGAGATCGAACTGGCGGTCCAGCTCGCGGATGCCGGTGGGACTGGTGACGTTGATCTCGGTGACATAGCCGCCGATCACGTCCAGTCCGGCGAACAGCATCCCGGCAGCACTCAGCGCCGGGCCGATCTCTCGGCACAGCCAGCGGTCGCGCTCGTTGAGCGGCCGGCCGACCCCGGTGGCGCCGACGGCGAGATTGCCGCGATTGTCGCCGGCGTCCGGGATGCGCGACAGCGCATACGGCACCGGCTCGCCATCGATCAGCAGTATGCGCGAGTCGCCGCCCACGACGATGTCGGCCAGGTACTTCTGCGCCATCGCGAAATGGCTGCCGTCCGCCGTCAGCGTCTCGAATACCACGCGCGAATTCTTGTCGCCCGGTTCGAGCACGAAGATCGATTGCCCGCCCATGCCGTGCAGCGGCTTGACGACGATCTTGCCGTGGCTGTGCGCGAAGGCTGCCATCTCCTGCATGTCGCGCGTCACCAGGGTCGGTGCGCAGCACTGCGGGAACCAGGCGGTGTACACCTTCTCGTTCATGTCGCGCAGTCCGCGTGGCCGATTCACCACAAGTGCGCCCGCGTCCTCGGCGCGCTCCAGGATGTAGGTGAGGTAGATGAATTCGGTATCGAACGGCGGATCCTTGCGCATCAGGATGACGTCGAAGGCGCCCAGGGCCTGCACCTGCGGCGGCCCGAGCGTGTGCCAGTGCTGCGGATCGGCCTTGACCGAGAGCGCCCGTACGCGCCCTTCCGCCACGCCGTCGCGCAGTCGCAGATCGCCAGGGGTGAGGTAGCTGAGCGTCCAGCCGCGCGCCTGCGCCGCCAGTAGCATCGCCAGCGTGCTGTCCTTGGCGAACTTGATGTGCTCGATCGGGTCCATGACCACGGCGAGGCGAACATTGGTGCCCATCATTGCTCCTTTGGAGCCAAAACCCGTGCTACAGCGTACAGGGGCGCGGCCTCGTAAGATTATGTTCCGCGAGGCGCTTTCGGGCTCTCAAAAACGTGACGGAGACGGCATAGCCGGGGGTGTGCCGATATGTTAAAACACGATGCTAATTGCGCGCACCCCAGGTTAGCGCCGGCAGGCGTTTTTGGGCTTCGAGTGCGTGGCTTTCCCGGAGGTTCTTGAGCATGGGATCGACGACAGAAGAGCGGGCTGGGTCGGTAGCGCCAAGCGGCGGCTCGACGCTCAAGGGTCTGAAGGTCCTGGTGATCGACGACAGCAAGACCATCCGCCGCACGGCCGAGACGCTGCTGGCCAAGGAGGGCTGCGAGGTGTTTACGGCGGTGGACGGATTCGACGCGCTCGCCAAGATCGCCGACCATCAACCGGACATCGTGTTCGTCGATATCATGATGCCGCGGCTCGACGGTTATCAGACCTGCGCGCTGATTAAGCACAACAAAGTCTTCCGCTCCATCCCGGTGATCATGCTGTCGTCCAAGGACGGTCTGTTCGATCGCGCCCGTGGACGCATCGTCGGGTCGGAGCACTACCTGACCAAGCCGTTCACCAAAGATGAACTGCTCGGCGCGATCGAGTCGCACGTCGGGAGATGAAGCCATGGCACTGATCCTCATCGTCGATGACTCGCCGACCGAAGTGCACGTGATGCAGAAGGCGCTGGAGCGGCACGGTTATCGCACCGCGTGGGCCGGCGACGGCGCGGAGGGTATCCGGCTCGCGCGCCAGATGCATCCGGATCTGATCTTCATGGATATCGTGATGCCGGGAATGAACGGCTATCAGGCCACACGCACCCTTCTGAATGATCCCAACACCAAGCAGATTCCGATCGTCATGGTGACTTCCAAGGGACATGAGGCCGACCGTGTCTGGGGATTGCGCCAGGGTGCGGTCGACTATTTGATCAAGCCGGTGTCGCCTGACCAACTGGTCGAGAAGGCACAGGCCACACTTGCCGCCTGACATGCACGAGGGTGCAGCACTCAAGAGCCTGCGCGATCGGCCGTTCGAACTCCTAGCCGAGCTCGAGCGCCGTGGTCGTGCGGTCACCGCGAGTGCCGCCGCCGATGCGGAGAAGGTCGGCGAGTGGGTCGGCGTGGCGTTGCGTATGGCCGGGGAGCTTTATCTGGTGGCACGCGAAGAAGTGCGTGAGGTGCTGGGGGTGCCGGCACAGCTCACGCGCGTACCAGGAGCCAAGAGCTGGATTCTTGGTCTCGCCAACGTGCGCGGTCAGCTGCTGCCGATCATCGACCTGCGCGCCTACCTGGGCAGCGGCCCGACACCCAACGCGCGCGCGTCGCGCGTCATCGTGGTCAATCATCGCGACATTCCGGCCGGGCTGGTGGTGGACGAGGTGCTGGGCTTCCGCCGCTTCGCCGATGCCGAATTCACCGCCGACGTGCCGCCGACCATCGTGCGCTGCGAACGCTACATCGCCGGCTCTTTTCGCCGCGCTAGCGAGCAATGGCCGGTGCTCGGCCTGCGCGCGCTGGTGGAAGACCCGGGCTTCAGCGAGGCCAGCTCATGAGTGCCGCTGACGCATCGATGCGGCTGCGCCGGCCGCAGCGGCTGGTGGTGGTGGCCGCGGTACTGGTAGTGCTGGCGGCGGTCGGTAGCCTCGTGGTGCCGCTGCTGCACCTGCCACCGGCGCTGCTCGCACTGCCGGTGCTGCTCGGGCTTGCGGCGCTGCTGCCGATCGCGCTGCTGTTCTCGCACCTGCGGCGTGCGGCCGAGCTCGCGGCACACGCGCAGCACCTGGCCGAGACGCAGCGGCTCGAGTCCGAGCGCAACCAACAGGCCATCATGCGGCTGCTGGACGAGATGTCGAGCCTGGCGGAGGGCGATCTTACGGTGCAGGCGACGGTCACCGAGGACATCACCGGGGCGATCGCCGATTCGGTCAATTACGCGGTCGAGGCGCTGCGCAAGCTGGTGACCACGATCAGCCAGTCCGGCATACAGCTCGACGGGGCGGCACGCCAGACGCAGGCGCTGGCCTCGCACCTGGCGCGCGCCAGCAACGCACAGTCCAAGCAGATCGGCTCGGCGACTGAATCGATCGGCGCCATGGCGTCCTCGATCGAGGAGGTCTCGGGCAATGCCGAGCGCGGCGCCGACGTGGCGCGCCACTCGGTGGACGTGGCGCACAAGGGCGGCGATGCCGTGCGGCGCACGATCGATGGCATGAACACCATCCGCGAGACCATCCAGGAGACCAGCAAGCGCATCAAACGGCTGGGCGAGAGCTCGCAGGAGATCGGTAACATCGTCGAGCTGATCAGCGATATCGCCGAGCAGACCAATATCCTTGCGCTCAATGCCTCGATCCAGGCGTCGATGGCGGGCGAGGCCGGCCGCGGCTTTGCGGTGGTGGCGGACGAGGTACAGCGCCTGGCGGAGCGTGCCGCCAACGCCACCAAGCAGATCGAGGTGCTGGTGCGTACCATCCAGACCGACACCAACGAGGCGGTGGTGTCGATGGAGCGCAGCACCACCGATGTGGTCGGCGGCGCGCTGCTGGCGGAGAATGCCGGGGCCGCGCTGCAGGAGATCGAGCAGGTGTCGAATCAGATCGCAAGTCTGGTGCAGAACATTTCCGCCAGTGCCCGCAGCCAGTCGACCGCGGCGCAGAACATCGCGCGCAACATGCAGGTGCTGCGCGAGATCAGCGCGCAGTCGGCCGATTCCACCAGCGCCACCTCGCACGCCATCGCCAAGCTGGCGGAT
>Ga0302314_10004112_pt1 | contig 26797 bp, 26 predicted proteins | sample III_Palsa_N2_3_FD_200533 | JGI IMG/M metagenome (GOLD analysis project Ga0302314, IMG submission 200533) | Peat permafrost microbial communities from Stordalen Mire near Abisko, Sweden - III_Palsa_N2_3 | ecosystem: Environmental > Terrestrial > Soil > Palsa > Peat permafrost | place: Sweden...
TCCGAGGTGAGCGCTGGCGCCGACGCCCGTGATGCCCGCGAGTCCCAGGCGCAGTCCGAGGTGCTGGCCGGCGCCGAGCGGCGCGGTGCCCGGGAGGCGCAGGCGGAGTCCGAGGTGAGCGCGGGAACCGACGCGCGCGACGCGCGCGAGTCCAAGGAACGGTCCGAAGTGAGCGCCGGCGCCCACGCCCGCCGTGCCCGCGAGGCGCAGGAGAGGCGCGAGGTGGCCGCCGCCGCCGACCGCCGTGATGCCCGCGAGGCGCAGGAGAAAATCGCGGTGGCCGCCGCCGCCGACCGCCGTTATGCCCGGCAGGCGCAGGAGAGGTCCGAGGTGAGCGCCGGCGCCGACCGCCGCATCGCCCGGGAAGCACAGGAGCTGAATGACCGGTCGCTTCAGCAGGCTCAGCGCCTGGAGAGCCTCGGTCAGCTGGCGGGCGGGGTTGCCCACGACTTCAACAACCTCCTCGCCGTGATCTTGAACTATCTGTCCTTCGCCGCCGAGGAGGTCGCCGCGGCGACCGGGCCGGACCCGGCCTCGCACCTGGAGGCGGCCGGCGCTGACCTGGCGGAGGCCGATAAGGCGGCCCGGCGGGCAGCCAGTCTCACCCATCAGCTACTCCTGTTCGCGCGCCGCGATGTGGTCCGGCCGCAGGTCCTCGACTTCGACACCGTCATCAGCTCGGTCGAGGAGATGCTGCGCAGGACCCTCGGCGAGCATGTCGAGCTGGTCATCACCCTGGCCGGCGACCTGTGGCCGGTGCTGGCCGACCCCGGCCAGCTCGAGCAGGTGCTGGTGAACCTGGCGGTCAACGCCCGCGACGCGATGCCCGACGGCGGCACGCTGACGATCGACACCAGCAACATCACCGTGGACGCGGACGCGATCGCCGGGGGATCCAAGGCGAGGATGGGACGCAACGTGCGGCTGCGGGTCAGCGACACCGGCGTCGGAATGACGGCCGAGACCGTGGAGCACGTATTCGAGCCGTTCTTCACCACCAGGCGGGACGACGGGGGGACGGGGCTGGGGCTGGCCACCGTCTACGGGATCCTCATGCAGGCCGACGGGGACATCCGGATCTACTCGCAACCCGGGACCGGCACGACGATCACCATCACCCTGCCGGTCACCGCGGAGGCAAGCACCCCGCTGGCTGATCCGGTGCCTTACCGGCGCAAGACCAGGGGGGAAACCGTCCTGGTGGTCGAGGACGAGGCGGCGCTGCGCGAGGTGACCAAGCGGATCCTCACCCGCAACGGCTATCAGGTGGTCACCGCCGCCAACGGCCCCGAAGCCCTCGCCCTCGCCGTCGCCCACCCGGGTGAGATCCACCTGCTGGTCACCGACGTCGTCATGCCGCACATGCTCGGCAAGGAAGTCGCGGAGAAAATGCGGGCAGTCAAGCCGGGTATCGAGGTGCTGTTCATGTCCGGCTACGCCCGGCCGGTCCTCGCCTCCCAGGGCAGGCTCGAACCCAACGTGGCCCTGGTAGAGAAGCCGTTCTCCGAGGCCGACCTGCTGGCGATGGCCGGGCAGGTGCTGAATGGCCACTTCCCCGGGTTCACGACCACCGGCGGCGGACCGGCGGACGAGTCGGCACCGCAGCAGGAGCGGGGGTTAGATGGCGAGGATCCTGGTGGTGGATGACGAGCCTGCCCAGCGGTTCGCGCTGCGGAGGATCTTCGAGCGGGCCGGGCATGATGTGACCGACGCCGGGGACGGGGCGGCGGCGCTGCGGACGGTGCTCGAGTCGCCGCCCGACCTGGTGGTGACCGACATGATGATGCCGGTGATGAACGGCGGCGAGCTCATCGAGCGACTGCGGGGCGAGCCCGCCACGGCCGGCATCCCGATCCTGGCGGCGACCGGCGACTGCCATCTCGCCGTCGGCGCGGACGCGGTCATACCAAAGCCGTACAAGTGGGAGCACCTGATCGAACTCGCTGATGGCCTGCTAAGAGAAGGACGTGGTGCGGAGTGAAGCGGATGACCACCGGAGTTCCCGGTCTTGACCTGATCCTCGGTGGCGGCTTTGAGCCGGGCGCGGTCGTGGTGGTGGCCGGCGCGCCGGGGACCGGCAAGACGATCCTCGCCCAGCAGATCTGCTTCGCAGCCGGGAGCCTGCGCCACCAGGGCGTCTACTACACGACCGTGTCCGAGCCTGACACCAAGCTCGTCAGGCACCTGGAGCCGTTTGCCTTCTTCGACAAGGGCTCGCTCGGCTCACGGGTCGAGCACATCCACCTGGGCGATTTCCTGCGGCCCGCGCGGCCCGAGGGGCTAGAGCCGCTGGTCTCTGAGATCGTCAGGAAGACGCTGGACGAGGAGCCCGCGGTCGTGGTGGTCGACAGCGCCAAGATGCTGCGCGACTTCGCCGACGAGCGCGAGCTGCGGAGCGCGCTGTACGACCTGACCGGCCGCTTCGCCGAGACCCGCACGGTGCTGCTGCTGCTGGGCGAGTACACCGCCGAGGAACTAGGCAGCGGTGTCGAGTTCTCCCTGGCCGACGGGATCATCCAGCTCGAGTACGAGATCCGCGAGCCGGTCGACCGGCGGACGCTGCGCATCGCCAAGATGCGCGGCGGAAGCATCGTGCCGGGCAGGCACACCTTCCAGATCGACGCTGACGGCATCCGCATCTTCCCCCGGATAGAGACGCTTATCCCGGCCGCCGCGCCGGCGCCGGTCATCGAGCGGATCGACAGCGGCATCCCCGGCCTGGAGCGGCTGATGCCCGGCGGGATGAGGCGAGGCGATGCCACCCTGGTCATCGGGTGTCGGCAAGACGACCTTCGGGCTGCGCTGGATCACCGAGGCCCTCGAAGAGGGCGAAACCTGCCTGTACGTCACCTTCCAGGACACCGCCGACCATCTCATCGAGATGGGCGCGGCCTTCGGCTGGGACCTCAGCGCCGCCCAGGCCGACGGGCGCCTGGTCATCTCCTACGTCGCCATGGGCGACCTGGACCTGGACGTCCTAGCCAACGCCGTCCGCACGAACCTGGCCGAGCGCCCCATCCACCGCATCGCTATCGACAGCCTGGCCGAGCTGGTCCTCGCCGACCGAGAATGGGACCGCTTCCCCGCCTACATGCGCAGCCTGGTGGGACTCGTCCGCGCGGCCGGGGTCTCGTTCCTGGCCACCAGCGAGACGGCCGGCGGCGCGATCACCTCCCAGTCACTGGAAGGGCTGATGTTCCTGTTCGACAACGTTATCGACCTGCGGTACATCGAGGATGGATCGGGGCTCGGCCGCGCGCTCAACATCGTCAAGATGCGGAACCGCCCGCACGCGATGACCCTGAACGAGGTCACCATCACCGACGCCGGACTCATCGTCGGTAACCCGATCGAAGGCGTCACCGGACGACTCGGGTGGAGCGCGCTGCGAACCCAGGACGCGCCCCAAGGGGCCGGGTAACGCGAAGCACGCGTACGTTCAGAATATAGATTTAGATTCTCCCGAACGCACGCGTGGTTTCTGCTTCCAGTCGGCTGTCCCTGGCGCGCAGCCTGACGGGGCAGCTAGAGCCAACCGGATTCGCCCGCTATGCGGATGGCGTCGACCCGGTTGCGGGCGCCGCTCTTCGCGATCGCGCAGGAGAGGTAGTTGCGTACCGTCCCTTCCGACAGGCACAGGACGGTCGCCCGGGGGCGCGAAGACAGGTGGGACAGAGGGTTGACACGAACTCCGGCCCGGTTTATATAGGCCTTATATTAAGCACTAAAACCGGAGGTTCGCTGATGAGCCGTAAGACGGAAGAAACCGGTACCGGGACACCCGGGGCCGGGCGGGCCGCGCCCGCGAGGCACCGGCGAGGGCGGCCGCGGCTGCCCTCGTTCCTGTCGGTGCTGCTGCTGATCGTCGGGTGCATGGCCAGCGTCGTGATGGCGTCCCTGGTCGGCGTGCAGGCGGCCAGCGCGGGCACCGCGCCGGCCCCGCCCGCGGGCTGGTCAACCGTGTTCAGCGACAACTTCGCCGGGTCGGCCGGGTCCGCACCGTCGTCGGCCAACTGGTTCTACGACATCGGCAGCGGCTACGGAACCGGGGAGGTCGAGAACACCACCAACTCGACCAGCAACGTCTACCTGGACGGCAACGGCGACCTGGACATCAAGGCGATCGACACCAACGGCACCTGGACGTCCGGGCGGATCGAGAGCACGCGGGACGATTTCGAGGCGCCCGCGGGCGGCGAGCTTGAGATGACCGCGTCGATCGAGCAGCCCAATCCGACCAACGGGCTTGGCTACTGGCCCGCGTTCTGGGCGCTTGGCTCGCCGATGCGCACCGGCGGCGGCTGGCCGCAGTCGGGCGAGATCGACATGATGGAAGACGTCAACGGGCTCAACGAGGCCTCGCAGACCCTGCACGACTCGGCCAACAGCCCCGGCGACCCGCTGATGGCCTGCCCCAATACCGGCTGCCAGACCGGCTATAACACCTATTCGGTGATCATCAACCGCGTCAACACCAGCGCCGAATACCTCGAGTTCCTGATGGACGGGACGGTCGAGGACACGATCACCGAGGCGTCGGTCGGCACCACCGCCTGGCAGGACGCGATCGACCACGGCTTCTTTATCATCCTCGACCTGGCCATGGGCGGTAACTACCCCGACGGGGAGTGCGACTGCACCGCCCCGTCGTCGGCCACCACCTCCGGCGCGTCGATGAGCGTGCAGTACGTCGCGGTCTACGAGGAGGGCGGCAACTCGACTCCCACCGGCACCGCCACCGCGACCGGCCAGGTCACGGGCGACGGCGGGCTGTGCCTGGCGAACCAGAACGCGCTCAACACCGAGGGCAACCCGATTATCGCGGACAGCTGTGACGGCGACGCCGGCCAGCAGTGGTCGCCGTACACCGACGGCACCCTGCGCACGCAGGGCGGCTGCCTGGACGTGGTGGCCGCAGGCACAACCAGCGGCACCGATATCGACTGGTACGCCTGTAACGCCTCGCCCGCCCAGGACTGGACCCACGAATCCAACGGGGAGCTGGTCAACCCGAACTCGGGGCTGTGCCTGACCGATCCCGGCGGTAATCCAAGCGCGCAGCTCGAACTCCAGACCTGCACGGACTCCGCCGCGCAGGTCTGGAATCTGCCGTCAGGCACCACGACAAGTAACACGGTCACGGTCAGCAACCCCGGCAGTCAGACCTCCACCGTCGGCACGGCGGCCAGCCTCCAGGTCGCCGCGACCGACTCGGCCTCCGGCCAGACGCTGACCTACAGCGCCAGCGGCCTGCCGGCCGGGCTGTCGATCAACTCCTCGACCGGGCTGATCTCCGGCACCCCGACCACGGCAGGCACGTCCAGCGTCACCGTGACCGCCACCGATACCACCGGAGCGGACGGCACCGCGTCGTTCACCTGGACCGTGAATTCCGGTACCGGTACCGGAACCGGTGGCATTGACATCTCCGCTGGCGGTCCGGCCGCCGCGCCGTTCGTGGCCGACGAGGACTACTCGGGCGGCGCGACCGCGGGCGTCACCAACGCGATCAGCACCACCGGCGTCACCAACCCGGCCCCCCAGTCGGTCTACCAGCACAACCGGTACGGCAACTTCACCTACACGATCCCCGGGCTGACGGCGGGCGACAGCTACAACGTCCGGCTCGACTTCGCCGAGGAATACTGGACGGCGGCCGGTGATCGCCTCTTCAACGTCCTCATCAACGGAACGCAGGTGCTGACCAACTTCGACATCTTCGCCACCGCCGGCGCAGAGTACAAGGCGGTGGCCGAGTCGTTCACCGCCACGGCCAGCAGCACCGGCACGATCACCATCCAGTTCGTCTCGGTCAAGGACAACGCCCAAGTCAACGGCATCGAGATCCAGCCAGCGTGAGCCGATAGTCGGCTCAGCCGCCGATAGCGGCAAGCAACCGGACGCTCCGGCGGGCAAGGCGGGCAAGGCGGGATGCGCGGCATGGTCGCCGCGCATCCCGCCTCCATGAGCAGACCGAGTTCTCCCGACCGCCCGAGCGGCTCAATCGCCGGGCCGATTCACCAGGGGCCCCGCGGCACCGTGGTACTGCCCGCCCCCGGCCGAGGCCGTCATCAATCTTGGAGCAGACTTTCGGCCTGCGGTCGGCGACTGCTCAGGTACCCGTAACAGCCTGGGGTTATGAACGCCGTAACGCCAGCTCCGCGCTTGCTGGTGGTGGACGACGAGCCGACGATCCTGGAGCTGCTGTCGGGATCGCTCCGGCTGGCCGGGTTCGAGGTGGTGACCGCTACCAGCGGGGCCGAGGCGGTGCAGGCCGCCGCGGCGTCCCGGCCGGATCTTGTCCTGCTCGACGTGATGATGCCGAACGGCGACGGGTTCGAGGCGCTGCACCGGATACGTTCCGGCGGTTCCGAGGTTCCGGTGATCTTCCTGACCGCGCGGGACGAGGTTCATGACCGGGTCAAGGGCTTCGAAGAGGGCGGGGACGACTACGTCACCAAGCCCTTCAGCCTCGATGAGCTGCTCGGCCGCATCCGGGCGGTGCTGAAGCGCACTCGACCGGACGCTCCCGGTTCGCGGCTGCGGGTGGCCGACCTCGAGTTGGACGAATCCGCGCACGAGGTCAGGCGAGCTGGCGCCATCGTCGCGCTGACGCCCACGGAGTACCGGCTGCTGCAGTTCCTGATGGTGAACGCCGGCCGGGTGGTCAGCAAGGGCCAGATCCTTGACCAGGTCTGGGGGCACGACGACCCGGACCGCGACGGCAACGTGGTCGAGCCGTGCGTCAGCTACCTGCGGCGCAAGGTTGACCAGGGGCAGCCGAGGCTGATCCACACCGTCCGCGGCTTCGGTTACGTGCTGCGGATCCCGCCCCCGTGAGCAGGGGCCGGTGGCGGACCGCCCGGCGGGGAGTGTCGCTGCGGACCCGGGTGATGGCGGCCGCCGCGCTCCTGGTCGTCCTCACCTCCCTGGTGACGGCGGTTCTCGGCACCACCCTGCTGCGCAGCTACCTGCTTTCCAGGGCAGACAGCCAGCTGCAGGACTTCGCGACGGTCGCGACCCGCATCGTGCAGCGGGAGCAGCTCCAGCCCAGTGACAGCAGTCGTCGTCAGTCGCTGCCCGCGCAGTTCCTGGTCGAGGTGGTCGCGGCCGACGGGCAGGTCAGCATGGCGGGCGGCCCGCTGGGCGCCACCGACGGACCGCGCCTGTCCACCTCCCAGCTCAGCGACGTCGGAACGCCGTTCACCGCCGCCGCGGGTACGTCGGGAGCCTCCTGGCGGGTGCTGGTGGAGCACCTCTCCAGCGGAGGTCATCTGGTCATCGCGTACAGCCTGGGCGACCTTGACAGCACGGTCATCCGCCTGGAGATCGCCGACGCGCTGGCCGCCGCCGCCGCCGTCGTCCTGCTCGCGGGCCTCGGCCTGCCGCTGGTGCGGGCCAGCCTGGCACCGCTGCGCGAGATCGAGTCGACGGCGACGGCGATCGCGGGCGGTGACCTCTCCCGCCGCATCGACCACGCGGCCGGGAACACCGAGGTCGGGCGGCTGGCCGAGGCGCTGGACATGATGCTGGCCAGCATCGAGGCCGCCTACCGGGCGCGGGCGGACGGCGAGGCCCGCGCCCTGCAATCGCAGGACCGGATGCGGCGTTTCATCGCCGACGCCAGCCATGAGCTGCGCACGCCGCTGACCTCGATGCGCGGGCTGGCCGAGTACGGCCTGCAGCTGGGCGGCGACGCCGGGCCGGAGGAACTGCTGCGGCTGCTGGGCCTGATCGCCCGCGAGGGCGGCCGGATGGGCCGGCTGGTGGACGATCTGCTGCTGCTGGCGAGGTTCGACGCCGGCCGCGCGCTCGAATGCCGGCCGGTCGACCTGGCCAGCATCGCGGCCGAGGCCGTTCAGCAGGCTCGCATCGTGGCGGTGGATCGGCCGATCACGCTCGAGGCGGCCGAACCGGTGATCGTGGAGGCCGACGCCGAGCGGCTGCGCCAGGTCGTCGATAACCTGATCGGCAACGCCATCCAGCACACCCCGCCCGGAACGCCAGTTGCGGTGACCGTGTCGAGCGAGCCCGGCAGCGGGCGGCTCACCGTGGCCGACCGGGGGCCGGGCATGACCAAGGAACAGGCGTCGCATGTCTTCGAGCGGTTCTACCGGACCGACGACGCCCGCACCCGCGCCCGCGGCGGCACCGGGCTCGGCCTTGCCATCGCGGCGTCGCTGGCAGCCGCCCATGGCGGGGAGCTCACCGTCGACACCAAGCCCGGCCACGGAGCCGCGTTCCACCTGCGCCTCCCGCAGCCGGAGACCTTCCAGGTGACCGCAAACGAATCGCAAGGCCGCCTGCCCTAACTGCTTGCCGTAGCGGAATGACGTCATGTTTTCTGCGAATTTGCGATCCGATCCTTGGCGCGCCATTGCGGAATGTTTGCTTACGGCTTGCTGATAAATCGGGACTGAGCAATCTATAGGTGCGTTTCCGGTTTTCCCTCACCGAAGTTCCAGCGTGGGCTGGCATAACTGAGATTAACAGTCCAGCCGACAAGGAGCTAAAGAGATGTTTTCCAGCAAGAGGTCTAGGGTAATCGCAGCCGGAATAGCGGCGGTCGTGATCGCGGGCGGTTCCTACGGGATCGTCGACGCCGCTTCAAGCAGCGCCACCACCGCGGCCACCAGCAGTGCCACCGGCAGCGGTGGCCAGGGCTTGGCCGGCGCCTCCGGAACCGGGGGAAGCGGGTCCAACGCCCGGTCCGGGCCGGCCGCGGGCGGCTCGGTCGGCACGGCCAGCAACGTGTCCGCGTCCGGCTTCACGCTCACGACGGCAACCGGCCAGAAGGTGACCATCAAGGAGGCGTCCACCACCACCTACGAGCAGGGGACCAGCCCGGCCACGGTCAGCGCCGTCACCACCGGCGCCCCGGTTCTCGTGCTGGGGACAACCGACAGCTCGACCATCACGGCCGCCCAGGTCATCGTGGATCCGCCCAGCAGCAGCGCATCGTCGCCGGGCGGGCAGACGATCGGCTATTCCAAGGGGACGCAGGGTTCGACCGAGAAGGTCGGCACGATCCCGTCTGACTACACCCAAGGGTCGGGGACGCTGGCCAGCGGCACGAGCGCGGATAAGGCCACCGAAGCGGCGCTCGCCGTCTACCCGGGCGGCATCATCGACCGGGTGGTCGAGCTCAGCAACGGCGATTACGAGGTTCACAACATCGGCGTCAACTGGCCCCACCACATCTTCGTCAACGCGGATTTCCAGGTCATCGGCGCCGACGATTAGCCAATGGCGCTCGTGCTGGGGTCGCGGTAGCGCTTCCCGCGCCGCCGGCCGACGGGTGGGGTCGGCGGAACGGTGGCTAACCAGGTCTGCTCGCTGGCGCGGACGAGGATCTCGTTGACCGCGACCCGGCGATCGCGAGTGACGATCCAGGCGACCGCGTCGGCGATGTCTTCCGGCCGCAGCGGCTGAATCGATTCCGTCTGGCGCTGCGCCGCTGCCCGTATTTCCTCCCGCAGGTGCGTGGTCAGCTCCGTGTCGACCGTGCCCGGTTCGACCACGCTGACCCGCACCCGCTTGGCTAGCAGTTCCTGGCGGAGCGCTTCCGAGAACGCGGTCACGCCGAACTTGGTGAGGTTGTAGACGCTGCTGGCCGGGCGGGCGACGCGCCCGGCGGTGGAGCTGATCGTGACGAGATCCGCTACCCGCCGCGGCGAGTCCTCGGCCGCGCGCACCAGGTGCGGCAGGGCGGCGTGGGTGACGTTGAGCACGCCGCGCACGTTGACGTCCACCATCTGCTCCCATTCGGCGATGGGGGTGTCAAGGGCCGGGCCGAGCAGCATCACCCCGGCGCTGTTGACCAGGGTGTCGAGCCTGCCCAGTTCGGCGACCGCCGCCTCGACCGCCGCCGACGCCTCCTCGGCGCTGGTCACGTCGGCCGCGAGCACCAGGGCCTGACCGGAGTCCTGTCCGATCGCCTTGGCCAGCTCCTTGAGCCTGTCGCGGCGCCGCGCCACCAGCGCGACGGTCGCGCCCTCGGCCGCGAGCCTGCGCGCGGTCGCGGCCCCGATGCCGCTGCTCGCCCCGGTGACCAGCGCGACCGTGTCCTGCAACGGCATCGTCATCCGCCGTCCCCCTTCGGTGGTTAGTGGCCCGCGATCTGGCCGCCGTCGACGTGCACGATCTCGCCGGTGATGTAAGGCGCCGACTCAAGGAACAGGATCGCATCGACGACATCGCTGATCTGGCCGACCCGGCCAATCGGTGGCATCCGGTCGCCGAGCGAGGCGTAGCTCTCGGCCGGGTGCATCGGCGTCTGGATGATGCCGGGCGAGATCGCGTTGACCCGGATGCCGCGCGACGCGTACTCGATGGCGAGCGACTTGGTGGCCGCGGCCAGGCCGCCCTTGGTGAGCGCGGTGAGGACCGACGGGGAGCCGGAATCCGCGCGGGCGGCGACGGTGGCGCTGATGTTGATCACGTGACCCCGGCCGCGGCGCAGCATCTCGGTGATCGCGAGCTGGGTCAGCCAGAAGAACCCGGCCAGGTTGACCCCGGTGATGAGGGCGTAATCGGCGGCGGTGTAGTCGGTGAACGGCTTGGACATGAACACGCCGGCGTTGTTGACCAGGCTGTCGACGTGACCGAAGCGATCGAGGGCGGCGTCGATGATCGCTCGCGCGGTGGCGGGCTCGGAGACGTCTCCGGCCACGGTCGCCACGTCGGGATCATCGGCCGGCTTGATCGTGAGCGCGTTGGCGACGACGGCCCAGCCGCGCTGGCGGTAGCCGTCGACCAGGCCCGCCCCGATGCCCTGCGAGCCGCCGGTGATGATCACGACCCGCTGGCTGTCCGCGCTCATCGCTCGCTCCCCAGGAGCTGCTGCCCGCCGTCGATGTCGTAGGTCGAGCCGGTCAGGGCGGTGTTGACCATGATGTGGACCGCGAGCGCGGCGATGTCGGCCGGCTCGATGACGCGCCTGATCGGCAGCGTGGCCCGGAGCTGCTCACGGCGCTTGTCCAGGTCATCGCCCAGCAGCGAGGCGGACAGCGGCGTGTCGACGAACCCGGCCGCGATCAGGTTGACCCGGACCGGCGCGATCTCGAGGGCGAGGTTGGCGACCAGCGCGGGCAGGGCGGCGGTGCCGACCGCGCTGAGCGCCTGGCCGAGAGCCGGCTGGCGGGCGCCGGTGCCCGCCATGAACAGCAGCGTGCCGCCGGCCCGGACCCGGCCGACCGCGTTCTTGGCCACGGTTATGGCAAGCCACAGGTGCTCGTCGAACTCCCGGATGGCGCGGGTGTGGTCGAGGTCGGCCAGCGGCGCGTAGTAGGGGCCGCCGGCCGTGGACATCACGTGGTCGATCGTGGCCGGCAGGCGGTCGAAGAACTGGCCGAGCGACGCCGGGTCGGTGGCGTCCACCACCGCGCTGTCGCGCGCGCCCAATTCCGCGGCGGCGCGCTGCAGTCGGTCGGGATTCCGGCCGGCGATGATGACATCGGCGCCCTCGGCCCGCGCCCGCAGCGCGGTCTCGAACCCCATGCCAGAGCTGCCGCCGATCACGACGACGGTCTGCCCGGACAGTTGCGGCGCACGGACGGCGGCGGTGAGTTCCGACAGGGTAGTCACGTCCGGTCTCCCTTCATGATTCGGCTGGGTGCTCCCGATGCACGAGGACCGGAGAGTGCGCGCGCAGCACGCAATGCAGGCTGACCGACCCGAGAACCGCGGACGTGATGCCACCGCGCCCACGGCAGCCGAGGACAAGCAGGTCGGCTCCCTTGGCCGCGTCCAGCAGGACCTCCACCGGATGCCCCTCGGTCACCAGCGGGATCACGGCCACGCCCGGCTCCTGGGTCTCCAACGCGGCGAGCTCCTCGGACAGGGTCTGCTGGGCGGCCCCGGCGAAGTCGCCCGCGATGCCCGTCGGCTGCCAGTCGTACGTGGTCGGGTGACGCCAGGCGATCACCGCCTCCACGCGGGCGCCGCTCACCTTCGCGTGCTGCATCGCCCAGCGCAGCGCGGCCCGGGCCGCGTCCGACCCGTCGACGCCGACGACGATCCGCTTCTGGTCCGTCAAGACGCCACCGGCTTGGCGATCGTCTTCCGCAGCGCCTTCAGCGCGTCGACGAAGATCTCGGTGAAGGCGGGGAAGGGCTGGATAACGTCGCTCAGCACGTCGAGCGGTACCCGCGCGCGGATGGCGAGCGTGGCCTGCTGCAGCCACTCGCCCGCCTCCGGGCCGAGCGCGTACGCACCGGTCAGGCGCTCCCCGTCGCTGAGCAGGGTGAGGAAGCCGTTGGACTCGGCGTAGGCGTGGGTGTAGGTGGCGGTCTTGGCCACGTCGGCCAGCGCGGCGGTGCCGCTGAACGCGGCATCGCGCTCGCCCACCGACGCCGCCTGCGGGTCGGTGTAGATGACCCGGGGCACCGCCTCGTAATGCGCTTCGCGCGGCTGGCCGAGGATGTTGGCGGCCACGACCTCTCCCTGGTACTTGCCGACGTGGGTCAGCATCCACAGGCCGGTGACGTCGCCCAGCGCCCACAGCCGCTCCCCGGCCCGCAGCCGCGCATCGACCGGGATGGCCCCCCGCGGGCCGGGCGTGACCCCGACCGTGTCCAGGCCGTCGGGGACCCGCGGGCGGCGCCCGGTGGCCACCAGCAGCCGGTCACCGCGGAACTCGCGGCCGTCGGCGATCGTGAGCACGTAGTCCGCGCCGTCGCGCCGCGCGGCCGTCACCTTCGCGTCCAGTATCAGTTCGGCGCCGTCGCGGCGCAGCACCTCGGCCAGCGCCTGGCCCAGCGGGGCGGGCTCTGACGACGCCAGGTGGCCGGACGCCTCGATGACCGTCACCTGGCCGCCGAGGCGCTGCACGATCTGCGCGAACTCCACGCCGATGGCACCGCCGCCGATTATCAGCAGGTGCGCGGGCACGGACTTCATGCCGGTCGCCTCCCGGTTGGTCCACACGCCGTCCAGGTCGGCCAGGCCGGGGATGGGCGGGGTGACCGGGTCCGAGCCGGTGGCCACGACGACATGATCGGCGGTGTGGCGCACGCCGTCGACCTCGACCACGCCCGGCCCGGCCAGCCGTCCGGTACCGCGCAGCAGGTCAATCGACTTGCTCGCGAGCCACCGCTGCTGTCCGGCGTCGGAGTAGTCCGACACCATGAAGTCCCGGTAGGCCAGTGCCGCCTGGACGTCGACCTGCGCGGTGGCCGCGGCCTCGCGCGCGCCGTGGACCGCCTCGCCCGGGCGCAGCAGCGTCTTGGACGGGATGCAGGCCCAGTAGGAGCACTCCCCGCCGACAAGCTCCCGCTCGACCACGGCGATGTGGAGGCCGCCCTCGGCCAGCGCGCCGGCGCAGTGCTCGCCGGGCGAGCCGCCGCCGATGATGATGACGTCGTAGTCAGCCACGGTCGGCCTCGATCCGGTCGTGGAGCACGTGGCCCCGGGCCGCGAGTTCGCGGGTGCGCGCGGCCTCGCGGGCGCGCAGCGTCGCGGCCTCGCGGGGGCGCCGGGCAACGACTTCGAGCTTCATGTCCATGAGCTTTCTGCTCCTTCGGTTAGAGCGGCTGCCTACGGGCCAGGCTCCCTGCTTCCTCCCCCGATCGCGCCCGGGAGACTCCCTGGTGACCCGCTGGACGACCGGACCAGGGGTCCTCCCGGACGCGGCGGAAGCGCCGGAGAGGCGAAGGCGGGAAGCATGTTCAGGAACGCGGCAAATCAGGAGACGACAGTGAGCGGCGGCCGGGCATTCGAGGTGGCTGGCGGCCGCCAGTTCAGGCTTACCCGCCGCAAGGCTACGGAACCGCGTCCTGTTGGCGAGCGACGGAACCGCGTCCCGTCGGCGGGGCCACGGAAGTGCCCCCTGTCGGCGGGGCCACGGAACCGCGCCCTGCCCGGAACCGGCTTGGGGTGGGCCGACTTGTGGTTGGCCACAGAAAATGCCGACTGGAATTGGTTGATACCACAGTCTGGGCTCTCTATACTGCCGGTGCGGATGATGCTCATTCCGGCCTGCGGCCGAGGTGAGTGGTAAGAGGGAACCCGGTGGCAGTCCCGGACTGCCCCGCAGCTTTCCGTGGGCTACGGGTATGGCTGTACGAGGGAGACAGTTTCATGGAAGCAACTGTGCTCGGGTATCCGAGGATCGGCCCGCACCGCGAGCTGAAGAAGGCGACCGAGGCATTCTGGGCGGGCCGGGAGACCGCGGCCGGCCTGGAGCAGACCGGCGCCGCGCTGCGCCGCCAGACCTGGGAGACGCTGCGGGACGCCGGCCTTTCCGGTATCCCGTCGAACACGTTCTCGCTGTACGACCACGTGCTCGACACCGCGGTGCTGTTCAACGCGATCCCGGAGCGGTTCGCGGGGCTGGACGGGCTGGACGCCTACTTCGCGATGGCGCGCGGCACCGAGGGGATCGTCCCGCTCGAGCTGACCAAGTGGTTCGACACGAACTACCACTACCTGGTGCCCGAGCTCGGGCCGGGCACGCAGCTGCGGCTGGCCGGGGACAAGCCGGTTCGGGAGTACCTCGAGGCGCAGTCGCACGGCATCGAGACGCGGCCGGTCCTGCTCGGGCCGCTGTCGTTCCTGCTGCTGTCCAAGCCCGCCGAGCCGGGGTTCCAGCCCCTGGACCTGCTCGACCCGCTCCTCGACGCCTACGCGCGGCTGCTTGGCGAGCTGCACGCGGCCGGCGCGGAGTGGGTCCAGCTCGACGAGCCGACGCTCGCGGCCGACCGCGCCGAGGAGGAACTGGCGGCGCTGCGCCGCGTCTACGACCGGCTCGGTTCGCTCCCGCAGCGGCCGTCGCTGCTGGTGAGCACCTACTTCGGCGAGATCGGGGACGCGCTGCCGGTGCTGGCGGAAAGCCCGGTCGAGGCGATCGGGCTTGACTTCGCGGCCGGGCCTGGAAACCTGGAAGCGCTGGCCAAGGTGGGCGGCCTCGGCGCCAAGACCCTGGTCGCGGGCGTGGTCGACGGCCGCAACGTATGGCGCGCTGACCTGTCCGCCGCGGTGTCGCTGTGCGCGTCGCTGCTCGGCCTGGCCGGCCAGGTGACCGTCAGCACGTCCTGCTCGCTGCTGCACGTGCCGCTTGACCTGTCGGCCGAGACGTCGCTGGCACCAGAAGTCGCCGCGCGGCTCGCGTTCGCGCGGCAGAAGGTCGACGAGGTCGTGACCCTCGGCCGCTGGCTGCACGGGGACCGCGTGATTCTCGGCGTGCCCGGCAAGGCTGCCCCGGCGGTGAACGCCGAGGTGCGGGCGCGGCTGGACGTGCTCGGCGACGGGCCGGCCCGCAGTCCCTACGCGATCCGCCAGCCGGTCCAGGCCGACGGCCTGCCGTTGCTGCCCACCACCACGATCGGATCGTTCCCGCAGACGGCCGAGATCCGCGCGGCCCGGGCCGACTACCAGGCCGGGCGCATCACCGCTGACGCGTACGAGGCGGCCATGCGGGCCGAGATCGACCGGGTGATCGCGCTGCAGGAGGACATCGGCCTTGACGTGCTTGTGCACGGCGAACCCGAGCGCAACGACATGGTGCAGTACTTCGCCGAGCACCTGGACGGGTTCGCCGCCACCCGGCACGGCTGGGTCCAGTCCTACGGCACCCGCTACGTCCGCCCGCCCATCCTGCACGGCGACGTCAGCCGGCCCGAGCCGATCACGGTCGGCTGGGCCAGCTACGCCCAGTCCCTGACCAGCAAGCCGGTCAAGGGCATGCTGACCGGGCCGGTCACGATGCTCGCGTGGTCGTTCGTCCGCGACGACCAGCCGCTGAGCGACACCGCGGGCCAGGTCGCGCTCGCGATCAGGGACGAGATCGCCGACCTGGAGGCGGCCGGGATCGGCGTCATCCAGGTCGACGAGCCGGCCCTGCGCGAGCTGCTGCCGCTGCGGGAGGCCGACCGCGAGGCCTACCTGGACTGGGCGGTGCGGGCATTCCGGCTGGCCACGGCGGGCGCAGCCGACCAGACGCAGATCCACACGCACATGTGCTACAGCGAGTTCGGCGAGATCCTCGACGCCATCGGGGCGCTCGACGCCGACGTGACCACGGTCGAGGCGGCCCGCTCGCGGATGGAGTTCATCGCCGACCTCACCGCGGCCGGCTTCGCGCACGGCATCGGGCCGGGGGTCTGGGACATCCACTCTCCCCGCGTGCCGGAGGTGGCCGAGATCACCGACGCGCTGTCCCTGGCGATGAGCGTCGTCGGCCCGACCCGGCTGTGGGTCAACCCCGACTGCGGGCTGAAGACCCGCGGCTACGCCGAGACCGAGCCCGCCCTGCGTAACCTGGTCGAGGCCGCCCGCCAGGCGCGGGCCGGGCTGACGGCCGAGTGGGTGTTAGCGGCGGCGGCCGGGCTCTAGGCCGGTGAGGCGGAGGAGCAGCAGCAGCACGAAGGCGCCGATGATCGACCCGATCAGGCCGACCGGGTGGAAGCTGTGGATGCTGAGGTGGTGGTATTCGATCAGGTTCTGCAGGAACCCGCCGATGAAGGAGCCGACGATACCGAGCACGACGGTGCCGAAGAACCCGAGGTGGTCGCGGCCGGGCATGAGCGCACGCGCGATCAGGCCGACGATGAATCCGACGATGATCAAGACGATGATGAAGACAAGCATGCTGGTGGTTCTTCCCTGGGGGTGAGGATTATGCGTTTTTAAGCGGGTTTGTTCAGCGGCGTCGGGCGGCCAGCCGCTCGGGGACGGGCCAGTGCACGCAGGTCGCCCAGCCGAGGCGCTCGAACAGGCGGATCACGGCGGCGGAGATGTCGATCTGGCCGGGTTGGGCGCCGTGCCGCGCGCACGCGGGGTCGGAGTGATGCATGTTGTGCCAGCTCTCCCCGAACGACACCAGGGCGAGCGGCCACAGGTTGGTGGCGCGGTCGTAGCGCCGGGTGGCGAAGGGGCGGCTGCCGAACACGTGGCACAGGGAGTTGACGCTCCAGGTGACGTGCTGCAGGACGGTGACGCGGACCAGCCCCGCCCACAGGAGCGCGAGCAGGGCGGTGCGCCAGGTGCCGCCGATCAGCCAGCCGGCCCCGAACGGCAGCGCCAGCGAGAGCACGCACAGGGCGGGGAACGCGGCCGAGATCACCCGCATGGACCGGTCGGCCGTCATGTCGGGGGCGTAGCGCTCGGGCGGGGTGGGGTCGTCGCGCAGCAGCCAGCCCGCGTGGGCGTGGGCGAGCCCGCGGAGTTGCCCGAGCAGGCTGGTGCCGTACCGGTAGGGGGAGTGCGGGTCGCCCGGCACGTCGGTGAAGGCGTGATGACGGCGGTGGATGGCGACCCAGCCGATGACCGGGCCCTCGAAGCTCATCGACCCCGCCAGCGCGAGCGCGACCCGCAGCGCCGGGGCGGCGGTGAAGCTGCGGTGGGTCAGCAGCCGATGGAAGCCCACGGTCACGCCCAGGCCGGTGATCACGTAAAAGGCCACTGCCAGGAGCACGTCGGTTAGGTTCAGGCCGCGCCCCCAGGCCAGCCACACCGCCACCCCGAGGCCGGTGAACGGCACCAAGACGATCGTGGCGGTCACGCCTGCCCGTACCCGCCCGCCGAAGCTGGCGGGCGGCCCGCCGTCGTCCGTGAACGGTTCCGTCCCGTCGTAGCGAGCCGCCGCAACAGGTGAGGGCGGCTCCACCGCAGGGGGAACGTTGCCCGCGTCGATGCTCATATCCGGGCTCCTCGCCGCGATGCTAACCGTCTTGTCTGTCATTCTCCAGCTAAGCCTGCCCGCCGCGATGGGGAAACAGGCGGAATCCGCAAGGCTCATCACCCAGATCGATGGCCGCCGAAGGCCGGTCCGGGGGACGGCCGTGGTCAGCGCGGCATCCCAGTGCTGACCGGCGTTTGCGAATCAGGATGCGCTCTGGTCGGCCGCCGTCAGCCAGCCGAGCCGCTTGGACATCACCTGCGCGGCGCTGACGACGGCTTGCACGTGGCCGGATTTGTCGGCCGCGCGCCACAGGACCGACCACGGGTAGTCGGACGCGGGCTCGGTCAGCGGCCGCCAGATCGTTCCCGGCAGCGCGGCGATGCAGGACGAGGGCACGCAGTACAGGCAGCGGCCGGCCGCGACGAGGTCGGCCGCCGCCCTGATGCTCTCCACCGTCCCCCGGTAGACGGTGGGGGTGAAGCCGGCCGCGCGGCACATCTCGACCGTGAACTGGTTGAATTCCGGCGCCCTGGCCTCCTCGGCCAGCAGCAGGGGCTCGCGCGCGAGGTCGGCCACGGTGACCCCGTCGCGGTCGGCGAACGGGTGATCGGTCGGCACCAGGACCCCGAGCGGGTCCTGGCGGAACAGCAGCGACGCGATCTGCGGCGGTGCGAGGGTGGCGCGGCCGACGCCGACGTCCAGGCGGCCGTCCAGGAGCTGCTGGTACTGCCCGGGCACGCTGGCCTCGACCTGGTTGATGACCAGGCCGGGGTAGCGGGCCTGGACCTCGTGCAGGATCTGCGGCATCGAGTCGTAGCTGGAGTCGATGATGCCGACGCGCAGCGGCGCCGAGGCGCCCGCCGTGCTGCGGGCGATGCCGGCCGCGCGGTCCACGTGCGCCAGGATCTGCCGCGCCTCGACCAGGAAGACGACGCCGGAGGCGGTCAGCGCGACGTGGTGGGTGCTGCGCTCCAGCAGGCGGACGCCAAGCTCCCGCTCCAGCCGCTGCACCTGCTGGCTCAGCGCCGACTGGACGATGTGCTCCCGCTCGGCCGCCCGGCCGAAGTGAAGCTCCTCCGCCAGGGTTACGAAATAGCGAAGCTGCCGTAGCTCCATACCCGCCGCCAAGTCCACATCAGTCTTTTCCCCCGATTTTTCGGCTGCCCGCTTCTGCGGGCAGGTGACCGGTTCCGGTGCACGCCCCCGTTACCATGGCCAGCCCGACGACGGCCGCTACTGTCGGCCACATCCGCCACATCCGCCGCGACCGCCACCGCCAGGCCGTGACCCGCTCAGTCACGGGCATTGCCTCCTGGCCGACCAGCCTGGTGAAGATGGCGAACAGCGGCCCGAGACCGGGATGATCGTCCGCCAGCGTTTCCTCGATCCGGTTAAGCGCGCGCCGCTGGCTGGCGGGCAAGCTCATCACGCGGTCCTGCCGGGCGGGGCCTGCCGGTCAGCGGCGTGCCCGGTGCGCGTCGCGCTTTCCCCGGTCATCGTCGCGCTGACCGGGCCGGGGGACTGCGCGCCGGCCAGGCGGCGCGCTGGCCGTTTCCGCGCTGCGCGGCGCTCCTCCAGGGTGGTTCCGCCCCAGACGCCCTCGGGCATGGCCTCAAGAGCGTAGGACAGGCAGCTCGCCCGGACGGCGCATGAGCCGCAGACGGCCTTCGCCGCCTCGGCCTGCCGCGCCGCCGGCCCTGCTACCGCGACCGGAAAGAACAGCTCGGGATCCGCCTGCCGGCACGCGCCGCGCAACATCCAGCCCAGGGAGCGCGCTCCGAATGTTACCGGCGGCACGACAACCCGCCCGCCCGCCAGCGCCAGCAGGGAGGGGAACCACGCTCTGGCATCTGACCCACGCCGTGGGTGAATGCCTGCAACACTTCGGACATGTCCGCGCCTCCGGCAGTACGCCTCAATTGGCCACCGGGGTCCGGAGCAGTTCGACACTGCAATCATAAGACGCACCCACGGTGATGGCTACGGTAATGAGCCCTTTCCTGATCGGCTGTTTCCCGCTGGGCACGGGCGCTTGACTCAGAGGTGGAGGCGCCCGGCGCGGTCCCTGGCTTGACTGGCATTTGATAAGCACCGCGGCCGAAGTCGCTAAGAAGGAAGCAGGTGCCTTCCAGCTGACGTGGGGAGCTGCGTCTTCACGCTGAGGGCCTCTCGCGGGCCTGCCGCATCCAGCGGCGGGCCGACGGAGGCGGACGCGTCCGGCGCGGGTCCCTGTCCCTTTGGTTGAAGATCCCCCAGGTCCGCAGTCCCGGGAAACGGGGCACCTCAGGCTGTGGTCGTGGTCGTGCGGCGGTTCGGGCGCTTCCGCCGGGCCGGCCCTCGGACCGGGTGGGGTTCGGGGCCGAGGAGCCGGGCGCGGAGGTGCCCGAGGGCGCGGGCGCGGAGCCGGGAGACATGCATCTGGGAGATGCAGAGCCGCTGAGCGATCTGCGTCTGGGTCATCCCGCCGCCGAAGTCCATGATCAGGATCTGCCGCTCCCGCGGGGACAGCTCGCCCCAGTGCGCGGCGACGGCGTGCATGCCGAGCATGTGCTCCAGCCGCGGATCCTCCCCCCCGAGTGCGTCGGCCAGCGTGCCCGCGGTGCCCTGGCCGGGCAGCGGCGCGTCCAGCGAGGACGGCTGGAACGCCACCTCCGCCTGCCGGGCCTGCCGCAGCTCATCCCCGCTGACCCCCAGGAGCCGCGCCAGGTCGGAGTCGGCCGGGGTGCGGCCCAGCTGCTGGGCCAGCGGCCCGGTCGCGTCGCGGACCTCCAGGACCAGCTCCTGCACCGGGCGGTTAACGCGCACCGCCCAGCGCTTGTCGCGGAAGTACCGCTTGAGCTCGCCGCTGACGCACGGCCGCGCATAGGCGCCCAGGCTCGCGCCGACGGCCGGATCGAAGTGGCTGATCGCCGTCATCAGGCCGAGATACCCCACCTGCATCAGGTCCTGGGCCGACACAGGGCCGCCCCAGTAGGGCCGCACGCAGGACCGGACCAGGCCCTCGTAACGGGTGACGAGCAGCTCGCACGCCGCCGCACGCCGCTCGCTGGCCCGCGGCAGCGACTGGACCAGGCCAACCAGCGCCCGGTCATCCAGCCCGGACAGGCCCTCCCTGGCCGCTCGGCCCGTCGCGACGGCCCGAACCGGGACCCCGGCGGGCGCTATTCCTGACGGACTTGCTGGCATGTCAACCTCGGCTCGCCGACAGCGGAAAGGAACCACCGGGGGCCGGAGCAGCCAGGTACGCATCCTTGCTCGTTCGCGCAGAAGACAACGTTTTACCCTGTTACCAACAGATTAGGGCACCGTCACAGTGACGGCAATGCCCGCCTGCCGTGAGGACCGCGTGATCAGCGGTGACCCGTCCTGGCGCGCTCCTGGGGCATCACCTCCTCCCCGGCGCCATGGTGGACCATGCCATGCTCGAATCGATCGCCGACGACGTCCTGGTCTACGAACCGCAGGCACTGCCGACGAGCCTTCTTGATGATCCCCGCGACCTCATCCGCCGCGTCGACCGCCGCCGTTATTTCAGTGACATGCCGGCGTGGGCGGTCGTGATGATCTTGAGTATCTCGGCCGGGTCGTCGGCGACCTGGAACAGGTCGAGCTCCTCGGGGCCGATGTTGCCCTCGGCCAGCATCGTCTCCTTGAGCCAGGCGAGCAGGCCGTTCCAGTAGGCGCTGCCGACCAGGACGATCGGGAACTTGGTCATCTTGCCGGTGGCGAGCAGGGTCAGGGACTCGAACAGCTCGTCCATCGTGCCGAAGCCGCCGGGGAGCACCACGAACGCCTGCGAGTACTTGACGAAGACGGTCTTGCGGACGAAAAAGTACCGGAATTCCACGCCCACGTTCACGTACTCGTTGAGGCCGGATTCCATCGGCAGCTCGATGCCGAGGCCGACGGAGACGCCGCCCGCCTCGGCCGCGCCCTTGTTCGCCGCCTCCATGATCCCGGGGCCGCCGCCGGTGATCACGGCGTAGCCGGCCTTGACCAGCCCGGAGGCGATCTCGCCGGCCAGCCGGTACTCGGCCGCGTCCCGCTTGGTCCTGGCCGACCCGAAGATCGACACGGCCATGCCGAGCTCGGCCAGCAGGCCGAATCCCTCCACGAACTCAGCCTGAATGCGCAGCACCCGCCAGGGGTCGGTGTGCACCCAGTCGGAGTGGCCGCGGCTATCGAGCAGCCGCTGGTCGGTTGTAGTCGCCGGAATCTGCTTATCGCGCAACGTCACGGGTCCCTGGCGTCGGACCCTGCGCGCGTTACTTCCACCCATAGTCCTATACACGGTATCCACCAACCGTCAGTGCTCTGGCGGAAACGCGCCGCACATAGGGCGAACGGCGGGCGAACGGCCAGGGGCGGCGACCCGGCCGACTGGGCACGGCCGCCTGCCTTTAGCGGGTACCGTCTTGATGTGCGGACGACCACTTCGGGGCGCGGGGCGCCGTACAGCTATCAGCGCCCATCGTGGCGCCGCCCGCTCATCGTGCTCAGCGTGGTCATCGTCATCCTGGGAGCGATCGCCTTCGGCGCCGACACCGCGTACAACGCCTATCACCGGTACGTCCAGCGGCTGCTGGTCGTCCCCGGCTGCCAGGCCGGGACCGGCGCGAACGCGTACGGGCTCGACTTCGGGCAGGCGGCGGACGCGGCCACCATCGCCGGCGTCGCCGTCCGTGACCGGCTCCCGCGCGAGGCGCTGATCGTGGCCTACGCCACCGCGCTGCAGGAATCCAAGCTGGAGAACCTGGACTACGGCGACCAGGACTCGGTCGGCATCTTCCAGCAGCGCCCCTCGCAGGGGTGGGGCACCACGGCCGAGATCGAGGACCCGGCCTACGCGGCGGGCGCGTTCTTCAACGCGCTGGTCAAGGTCCCCCACTACGCCAAGCTGCCGGTCTATGTGGCCGCGCAGGACGTGCAGGAGAGCGCGGACGGCGCCGCCTACGAGCAGTACGCCCCGACCGGCGCCGCGCTCGCGGCCGACTTCACGGCCACTCCGCACGCGGTCACCTGCTGGTACACCCCGGCTGCGCAGGCCGCCAGCGACGGCGTGTCGGCCAAGCTGAACCTCGGCGCGGCCCTGAGCCGACTCAGCGACGTATTCGGCCGGCCGAGGGCTCACGGTGCGGTGACCTCGGTCAAGCGGGCCCGTTCCGGCGGGTCGGCCGTGATCACGGCGACGCGTGGTGACGGCTGGGCGGTGGCCAACTGGCTCGTAGGCAATGCCAGCTCCTACGGGATCACCCAGGTCAGCTACGGTGGTTACCAGTGGACGGCAGGACTGTTTGAAACAACGTGGCAGGCTGAACCCGGGCCGGTTAGGACCGGTATTGTCACCAGCTAGCAGGGGCTGCCACCATACTGGGTGGTAGCTCAAGTGGGTTATGAACGTTAAAGAGGAGCTCCCGTGACCTACGTCATCACGCAGCCATGCGTTGATGTGCTCGATAAGGCGTGCATCGAAGAATGCCCCGTGGACTGCATCTACGAGGGCGACCGGATGCTCTACATCCACCCGGACGAGTGCGTGGACTGCGGCGCCTGCGAGCCCGTGTGCCCGGTTGAGGCCATCTACTACGAGGACGACGTGCCCGAGCAGTGGAAGGACTACTACAAGGTCAACGTCGACTTCTTCGAGGAGCTCGGCTCACCGGGCGGCGCCTCCAAGGTCGGGAAGATCGGCAAGGACCACCCCGTGGTGGCGGCGTTGCCGCCGCAAGCCGCGGCCGAGTGACCCTCGCCTCACGGCTCCCCGAGTACCCCTGGGACGAGCTCGCCCCGATCGCGGAGAAGGCCCGCGCCTTCCCCGGCGGGGCAGTCGACCTGTCCGTGGGCACCCCGGTTGACCCGGTGCCCGCGATCGTGCAGGACGCGCTCATCGCGGCCGCCAACGCGCCCGGCTACCCGCTGACCGCGGGTACCCCGGAGCTGCGTTCGGCGGCCGCCGGCTGGCTCGCTCGCTCGCTCGACGTGCACGTCGACCCGGCGAGCGTGCTGCCGGTGATCGGGACCAAGGAGTTCATCGCCTGGCTCCCGATCATGCTCGGCCTCGGGTCGGCCGACACGGTGATCTACCCGTCGCTGGCCTACCCGACCTACGACATCGGCGCGCGGCTGGCCGGGGCCGCTTCGGTGGCGGCGGACGAGTTCGACCGCGCGCCGTCGTCCGCCCGGCTGCTGTGGGTGAACTCGCCGTCCAACCCGACCGGGCGGGTGCTGACCGCGCCCGCGCTCCAGCGCGCGGTCGCGTGGGCGCGCGAGCACGGCTGCGTGCTCGCCTCCGATGAGTGCTACATCGAGCTCGGCTGGACCGCCAAGCCGGTCTCGGTGCTGCACGAGTCGGTCCGCGGCGGCTCCCTGGACGGCGTGCTGGCCGTGTTCTCCCTCTCCAAGCGGTCCAACCTGGCCGGCTATCGAGCCGGGTTCGTGACCGGCGACCCCGCCTTGATGAAGCAGCTGCTGCTGGTCGGGCGCCAGGCCGGGATGATCGTGCCCGCCCCGGTGCAGGCCGCCATGATCGCGGCGCTCTCCGACGACGCGCACGCGGCCGAGCAGAAGGCCCGCTACGCGGCGCGGCGCTCGGCGCTCGCGGCCGGGCTGACCGCCGCCGGGTTCCGCATCGACCATTCCGAGGCCGGGCTCTACCTGTGGGCGACCAAGGACGGGCTCGACTGCTGGGCCGCCTGCGAGCTGCTCGCGGCCGAGTGCGGCATCCTCGCCGGTCCTGGCTCCATGTACGGGTCGGCCGGCGCCTCGTACATCCGGGTGGCGCTGACCGCGACCGATGAGCGCGTCGCCACCGCGGTCGAGCGCCTGGCCAGGCTCGCGCGCTGATCCGCGCAAGGAATCGACGGCCGGCGGCGGGAAAACGCAATGGATCGCCGCTTGGACGCACAATCACTCTCTGTTACGAAAGTGGGCGCGCTCCGTACGCTTAGCGTATGAGCAACGACCTGACCAGCCGGACCGCCACCCCTAGGTCCTACCTGATGTGCCCCCCTGAGCACTTCGACGTGACGTACGCGATCAACCCCTGGATGCGCCCGGACGCGCCGGTCGATCCGGCGCTGGCGCTGCGGCAGTGGGAGACGCTGAGGCAGACCTATGCGTCACTCGGGCACTCGGTCTCGACGATCGAGCCCGTGGCCGGGCTGCCGGACATGGTGTTCGCCGCCAACGGCGCGACCGTGATCGACGGCGCCGTGCTCGGCGTGCGGTTCCGCTACCCCCAGCGGGCGGCCGAGGCCGAGGCGTACCTGAACTGGTTCCGGTCGAACGGCTGGTCGTCGGTGCACGAGGCCGAGCGCGTGAACGAGGGCGAGGGCGACATCCTCGTCGCCGGGGACGGCACGATTCTGGCCGGGTACGGGTTCAGGTCCGATTTCGAGGCGGGCGCGGAGCTGGCAGCGACGTTCGGACGACAGGTCGTGTCGCTGCGCCTGGTTGACCCGCGCTTCTACCACCTGGACACGGCGCTGTGCGTGCTCGACTCCTCGACCGCGATGTACTATCCGGCGGCGTTCGACGACGCGGGGCGGGCCGCCCTGGCATCGACGTTCGCCGAGCTCATCGAGGCCAAGGACGAAGATGCCGAGGTCCTCGGGCTCAACGCGGTCTCGGACGGGCATCACGTCGTGCTCGCCGCCGCGGCGACCGGACTGGCGCACTCGCTACGCTCGCGCGGGTTCGAGGTCGTGCCGGTGGACATGTCGGAACTGCTCAAGGCGGGCGGCGGCGCCAAGTGCTGCACGCTGGAACTGAGGAACTGAAAATGACCGATCTCGCTCTGGCCGACCTGTCCGCCCTGACCCGCGAGTACAGCGCGCACAACTACCACCCGCTCCCGGTCGTCGCGGCGACGGCGGAGGGCGTGTGGGTGACCGACACCGAGGGCAAGCGCTACCTGGACATGCTCGCCGGGTACTCGGCGCTGAACTTCGGGCACCGGCACCCGCGGCTGATCGCGGCGGCGATGCGGCAGCTGGAACGGGTGACGCTGGTCAGCCGCGCGTTCGACCACGACCAGTTCGGGCCGTTCTGCGCCGAGCTGGCCGAGCTGTGCGGCATGGAGATGGTGCTGCCGATGAACACCGGCGCCGAGGCGGTCGAGACGGCGATCAAGGTCGCCCGCAAATGGGGCTACGTCACCCGCGGCGTGCCCGCCGACCAGGCGATCATCGTCGTGTTCGACGGGAACTTCCACGGGCGGACGACGACGATCGTGTCGTTCTCCTCCGATCCGGACGCGCGGGCCGACTTCGGCCCCTACACGCCCGGGTTCGTGTCCGTCCCCTACGGGGATCTGCCGGCCCTGCTCGAGGTATTCGGCCGGTTCGGGTCGCGGGTGGTCGGGGTGCTGGTCGAGCCCATCCAGGGCGAGGCCGGCGTGGTCGTCCCGCCGCCCGGGTTCCTGGCCGGGGTCCGGTCGCTGTGCACGTCGGCGGGCGCGCTCATGATCGCCGACGAGATCCAGTCCGGGCTCGGCCGGGTCGGTTCCACGTTCGCGTGCGAGGCCGACGGCGTGACGCCGGACGCCTACCTGCTCGGCAAGGCGCTGGGCGGCGGGATCGTGCCGGTCTCGGCGATGGTCTCCTCGCGGTCGGTGCTCGGCGTGCTCCGTCCGGGGCAGCACGGCTCCACGTTCGGCGGCAACCCCCTCGCCTGCGCGGTGGCGCGTGAGGTCATCGCGATGCTGCGCACCGGCGAGTACCAGACCCGGTCGGCCGCGCTTGGCACCGTGCTGCACGAGGGGCTGGGCTCGCTGCCTGCCTCGGCGGTGACATCGGTCACCGGCCGGGGGCTGTGGGCCGGGGTGACGTTCGCGTCGCTTGACGGGCGCGCGGTCTGCGAGCGGCTCGCCTCGCTCGGCGTGCTCGCCAAGGAGACGCACGGCACCACCATCCGGCTCGCCCCGCCCCTGGTGATCACGGAGGACGAGCTCGCCTGGGGCCTCGAGCGCTTCAGCGAGGCGCTGCTGGCAGCCTGAGCCCCGGATTTTCCTTAACGCTGAAAGTTAGGCCGGTAATAGGCGGTCAAACTTTCAGCGCTATTAGCGATGCCCGCAATCCTGCTCCGCATATGGGGATAAATCGGGCATGGACGGGGGACGGGGGGGCTGGGGGGCTGGGGGGCTGGGCCGGGGTCGGGGTCGGGTGGGGGAAACACAGC